>Ga0115564_10004280_pt1 | contig 11662 bp, 10 predicted proteins | sample COGITO_mtgs_1105_7_FD_88680 | JGI IMG/M metagenome (GOLD analysis project Ga0115564, IMG submission 88680) | Pelagic marine microbial communities from North Sea - COGITO_mtgs_110523 | ecosystem: Environmental > Aquatic > Marine > Epipelagic | place: Germany:Helgoland, sampling site Kabeltonne... | reverse complement strand
GTTGTATATTTGCCTTTAGGGTAAGTCCTATACAACCAGCTCCTATTGAACTCCCCCAGGGCGGGAACGCAGCAAGGGTAGATGGTCGTAGCGGTGTGATATAGATCGCTTACCCTTTTTTATTTTATGAAACAAACAGTCTTGGTTACCGGTGCTTCATCAGGCTTGGGAAAATCCATTTCCATTCACTTGCACTCTCTAGGATATACTGTAATAGGCACCAGCCGTTTCCCGCAAAAATATTCTGATTTACCTTTTCCTCTATTGGCATTAGACCTTAGTTCTCAGGCCAGTATTGATATGTTTTTTGCTGAATTGACGTCCAAAATCAGTCAGCTAGATGTTTTGGTCAACAATGCAGGGGTAGGGATTACCGGTGCTGTAGAGGAAGTAAATTTAGACGCTTTGCGGTCTCATTTTGACACCAACTTTTTTGGTCCCCTGGCCATGGTGCAACAAGCTCTTCCGTTGATGCGTGCTGCTGGCAAAGGAAAAATCATTAACATTACTTCTATCGGTGCGTCTATGGGTTTACCCTTTCGCGGTGGATATTCAGCTTCTAAAGGTGCTTTACAGCTCATATCCGAGGCATTACGTCTGGAAGTGGCCCAATTCGGCATTGAGGTTTGTACCCTAGCCCCAGGTGACTATGCCACTGATATTGCTTCTAGACGCTATTATGAACCCAATAAGAAAGGATCGCCCTATGCGGCCATCTATCAAGAAAGTTTATCCACCATGGATGAGCATGTCGATCAAGGAAATGATCCTATAGAGATAGCCAAAGCTGTGGCAGGCTACATTCAGCAAAACAAATTGCGTCCTCATTATGCTGTGGGGCCTTTTATGCAAAGGCTGTCGTTGACCTTGAAAAGAATTCTTCCACAAAAAGTATTTGAACGCTTGTTAAAGAACCATTATAATTTGTAATTTTAAAAAAACAGAAGCATGAAATTTTTTATCGACACTGCCAATCTAGATCAAATCAAAGAAGCCGAAGCTTTTGGCGTACTCGATGGTGTAACCACCAATCCTTCACTAATGGCTAAAGAGGGCATCACTGGCCACGATAATATTCTCAAACACTATGTGGCTATTTGCGAAGCAGTTGAAGGCGATGTTTCTGCCGAAGTTCTTTCTACTGATTTGACTGGAATGATCAAAGAAGGAGAGGCACTTGCTGCCTTGCACCCACAAATTGTGGTGAAAATTCCTATGATTGAAGACGGTGTTAAAGCATTAAAGTACTTTTCTGATCAAGGCATTAGAACCAACTGTACGCTTGTCTTTTCTGCCGGTCAAGCATTACTGGCAGCCAAAGCAGGGGCAACCTATGTATCTCCTTTTATCGGACGTTTGGACGATATCTCTACCGATGGTTTAAATCTAATTGAAGAAATTCGTGAGATTTATGACAACTATACTTTTGAAACACAAATTCTTGCAGCCTCTGTGCGTCACACCATGCACGTAATTGATTGTGCTAAGATTGGCGCAGATGTTATGACAGGCCCATTGAGTTCAATAAAAGGTTTATTGAAACACCCATTGACTGATATCGGATTAGCACAATTTTTAGCGGATTATAAAAAAGGTAATTAGTTATTTATCCATCCACTTGGGTTGGTGTTTTACAATTTTAACATATATGGGGCATGCAGCAATGTGTGCCCCTTTTAAATAGCCGGTTCCCATCAAGAATTCTTTGGTAATTTCGTTTCCCGTGAACTTAAACTGTTGCTTAAAACATTTTATCCAATCTTCTTTATTTTTAGGATGTTGAACATCTAACCAATTTTTAAAAGAACCGTATTCATTTTGTATTTGAAGTAGTCTTTGTGCATTGTAAATGGCTGCCTCAATCTTTTTTCGCATACGAATGATCCCAGGGTTATCAAGTAGCTGAAGGATGTCATCTTCGTTAAAAGAGGCAACCTTTTCGATGTCAAAATTGGCATAGGCAGCTCTGATACTTTCCCTCTTATTAAGTACAGTATCCCACGACAAACCTGCCTGATTGATTTCCAATAACAGTCGGCCAAAGAGTTCATTGTCATTGTCTACAGCAAAGCCGTATTCCGTATCGTGATAGCGCCTATGCTTTTCCGATAACTCACCCGCTTCAATTGCTTCACAATAGGAGGTAAATTCTGGCATTAGCGGTGGTTTTCTGTAAGAGTTTCTACAAAAGAAGTGCTGGAGAAATTCCCAAATCCATCCAGAATTTGCCCATTTTCATTAATGATAATCCCCTTGTTAAGAAGGGTTATGACCCATTCGCTGCTGGCTCGTTCAAAATTGACGAGGGCAAATTGGTTTTCAGGCACTATTTTCATGATAGACTGATAGTTGCGCACCAAGTCGTTGTAGGGTTGTATACAAACCCCAACAAAGCGATATTTAGGAAAACGCTTTTGGTATTCTTTGACGCGTTCTTGGGTGCGTTTAAAATGATTCATTTGGGTTTGCGACCAAAAATACACAACAGTTCGTTTGCCTTCAAAGACCTCATTGCTATTGATGATTTCACCCGAATTGGTTTCCATTTCTACTACAGGTAACATTTGTCCGGGTTCCATTTGAATGAGTGAGGCATGGAGACTTAAAATTTCGTTTAGATAATAGGGTGAAGTATTGACAGCGATAAAAAATTGAAGGAAATTCTCGTGATACAGATGGTTGCTGAAATTGAGTAATTCCTCAAAGGCAACGGTACGCGCCAAGACGTTTCGCAAAACGGGATTGCTAATGCGGTCATCAATCAATTGAATACGCTTGATATTGAACTCAGTTTTGCTTTTTTCTTGAACAAAAAGCTGTCCTTCTTCTAGTGCTTCTTGACTCAAATAGCTCATCATATAGGTAATATAAGGTTCGAAATAAACCAGGTCACGTTCCCCATAATTTAAAAATTTCCGAAAATTAAAATAGCTGCTATCCGTTTTAATGGCAGATTTTCCGCGAATAAGGGCATAACGCTCTCTGCGATTGGCATAGGGATACACATAGGCCGCTTGAGTGATTTTTTGGGCTAGAGACGTTAACTGTGTTTGATTACTGAAGTCTATCCATGCTGTTTTCTTTTCTTGTAAGAGGGAATCGATAATTTGTCCAAAGACATCAGCGTTTAGGGCGTATTTTGAAGAGAGAAAACCTCCTTCTTGCGTAATGCTTAAGTAGGTGTCCATCAAGAAATTGTTTTTTCCAGAGCCAGGACCACTAAAAACCAATGAAGCGTTGAAATCGGACATGTTTGCTCGTGACCATATAGAATCTCCCGGTTCAATAATGACCATTTGCTTTTCGGGCAAATGTTCCATTTTAAATAGACCAAAACGGATAGAATCGTAGCGTTTGGCAAAACGATTTTCCTCGTCTAAGGGAAGTGAGTCAATGCGTTGGTCATATTTATACAATGAAACAAACTCTGAAGAAGGATTGATGATTTGCCCTCCAAAAAAGGCCGTAGTGGGGCTCTCGTTTTCTGTAGCACAGCCAAGAATAAAAAGAAATCCGATTAGGCAACATTGTTTCCGCATGGTAATAGGACATTGATTAATGGCTAAGTTAAAAAAAAGTGTGGAAAGCGGATTTGATTTGTGTACTTTTGCATCACTAAAATACGAGGATATGCTTTCAGTTTCAAACCTTTCCGTTCAATTTGGGAAGCGCGTTTTATTTGATGATGTAAACACCACCTTTACCCCAGGAAATTGCTACGGGATTATTGGTGCCAATGGTGCTGGTAAATCCACCTTTCTAAATATTATTTCAGGAAAACAAGAAGCAAACTCTGGAAGTGTCCATTTGGAACCAGGAAAACGCATGTCTGTATTAGAACAAAATCACAACGCTTTTGATGAGCATACTGTTTTAGACACTGTTCTTCGTGGAAACAAATCACTCTATAAGGTCAAAGAAGAAATGGATGCTATATATGCCAAAGAAGACTTTTCAGACTCCGATGGAGAACGGGTAGGGGAGCTTCAAATTATCTTTGAAGAAATGAATGGTTGGAATGCCGATAGTGATGCTGCAGCCATGTTATCAAATCTAGGTATACAAGAAGCGCTGCACTACAACCTAATGGCCGATTTAGATGGTGTGCAAAAAGTACGTGTTCTTTTGGCGCAGGCCTTGTTTGGTAACCCTGATGTTCTTATCATGGATGAGCCGACCAATGACCTGGACTATGAAACTATTTTATGGTTAGAACAATTTTTGGCCAATTATGACAATACGGTGATTGTGGTTTCACACGACCGTCACTTCCTTGACGCAGTATGTACGCACATATCTGATATTGATTTTGGAAAAATCAGTCATTTCTCTGGAAATTACACCTTTTGGTATGAGTCGTCTCAATTGGCCGCTCGTCAACGTTCACAACAAAACAAAAAGTCGGAAGAGAAGAAAAAGGAATTACAGGAGTTTATTGCGCGATTTTCTGCCAATGTAGCCAAGTCAAAGCAAGCCACTTCGCGTAAAAAGATGATCGACAAGCTCAATATTGAGGATATTAAACCGTCGAGTCGTCGTTATCCTGCCATTATTTTTGAGCAGGAACGGGAGGCGGGAGATCAAATTTTAAATATTGAAGGGCTAAAAGCAAACCTTGATGGAGAAATTCTATTTCAAGATGTAAACGTCAATCTTGCAAAGGGAGACAAGGCAGTGATCTACTCTAAAGACTCGCGAGCTGTTACTGCTTTTTATGAAATCATTGCGGGTGATGCCAAAGCTGCTGCTGGAAATTTCCAATGGGGAGTTACTACCACGCAGGCCTATTTGCCCTTGGATAATTCGAATTACTTTAAGGAGCCTATGAGTTTGGTTGATTGGTTACGTCAATATGCACAAACTGAAGAAGAACGGGAAGAAGTGTTTATTCGCGGGTTCTTGGGTAAAATGATCTTTAGTGGGGAAGAAGCGCTAAAACAATCAAACGTTCTCTCTGGGGGAGAAAAAGTGCGTTGTATGCTCTCTAAAATGATGATGTCACGTTCCAATGTTCTTTTGCTTGACGAACCTACCAATCACTTGGACCTTGAGTCGATAACTGCTTTTAACAATGCTTTGAAGAATTTTAAAGGAAACGTTCTTTTGACCACCCATGATCATGCATTCGCACAAACGGTAGGAAATCGCATTATAGAATTGACGCCAAATGGTATCATTGATCGTTATCTCAGCTTTGATGAGTATATGACCGATCCGAAAATCAAGGAATTACGCAATAAGTTATATGCATAGCGCTATATTGGCACAGCTCGCGAAATTCAAATAACAGACCTAAATTTAAATAAAAGCGTATATTTAATAAAAACACTCATTATGTCCAGTAAATTTTTTGGTAACAGAACAACAAAGAACGAAGATAAATCAGCTGCTAAGAAAGCACCAAAGGCTAAAGGGAGCTCGAGAAGTAATACTGGAGTTCGTAAAGTAGGTCGAGGCAAATAATGAATGGCTGTGCATAGTTTCCACAGCCCTTGATGAAATGATATTTTCAGCCTTGGATAGGATTAAATTCTTTACAAAATTAATAAAGAAAATAAGCCTTAAAGTAAATATGCTAATCAAGGGACAAAGAGCAGAGATTAGGCAAACACAAAATAGGTGCTAACAACAATCACAACAACGATTGCACCTGCTACTTTAACATGCTTCCATGGGGTAATATCGACCTGTTCAGTAAACAACTGAACATGGGCCACTTTTCTGGGCTTAAGTTTCCCAATCAGCAGCATTATTCCAATATTAAAGAGGAATAGAATTGCCATGATATGTAGGAAATGCGGGTAAGTTCCGCCATTCTCAATAACATAAGATTTTAGGAAGAACTGGCTAAAAGTATACAAGATTACTCCAGATCCCATAGCTATTTTTGCCGCAATGGCTGGAACATATTTTGTAAGATATCCCACCAAGATAATTGTCAAGATAGGGATGCTGTAGCAACCGTTGATCTCTTGGAGATAGCCAAAGAGTCCTTCGGGAGCGTTAGCAATGGTAGGTGCAATAAACATGGACATTAGCGCTAAGGCGATACCAAACATTTTACCCGCTTTGACCACCTGGCGTTCATTAGCATCTTTCTTTATGTATTGTTTGTAAATATCTAAACCAAAAAGAGTAACAGAACTATTTAATGCAGAATTAAAGGAACTTAAAATTGCACCAAAAAGTACGGCAGCGAAGAAGCCTAGAAGGACAGGAGGTAAGACTTTGTTGACCAATAAACCATAGGATTGATCGGCTTGGCTAGGGTCGAGGGTACCTCCAAAAATATAAAAGGCGATGATTCCCGGCAATACAACGATTAGTGGCCCAAGTATTTTCACAAAGGCGGCTAAGATCAATCCTTTTTGCCCTTCAATTAAGTTTTTGGCGGCTAAGGCACGCTGAATGATGGCTTGGTTGGTTCCCCAATAGAAAAGTTGCACTAACATCATTCCTGTAAAAAGAGTGCTGAAAGGAATGGCAGAATCATCAGCGCCTATTGCCTTAAATTTCTCTGGACTGTGATTGTAAATGGTTTTCATTCCGTCCCAAAGACTTCCATCACCCACATAAATCAACCCAAAAACAGGAATCATTAGCCCTCCAATCAATAATCCAATTGCATTTACTGTATCTGAGACTGCAACAGCCTTTAATCCTCCAAATATTGCATATACAGAGCCAATTAAGCCAATAGACCAAACAGTAACAACTAAAGTGGTGCTTTTGTCTAGATTCAACACATTGGTTAAATCAAACATGCCAATAAGGGCTATAGCTCCAGAATACAGAACAATGGGGAGCAATACCACTACATATCCACTAAGGAAAAGTCCAGAGGTGATGGACTTTGTTGCAGTGTCATAGCGTCGTTCTAAAAATTGTGGGATGGTGGTCAATCCACCCTTCAAATAACGAGGCAATAGCACCATAGCAGTTACCACCATAGCAATAGCTGCCAGTGTTTCCCAAGCCATCACAAGCATACCCTCATTATAGGCCGATCCGTTGAGACCCACCAGTTGCTCAGTAGATAAATTGGTCAATAAAAGTGAAGCAGCAATTACGGGGGCTGTTAGACTTCTTCCACCTAAGAAGTAACCGTCTTCGGTGTTTTCGTTTGTTTTTTTTGTGGCAACATAAGCCACTATCCCCACTAGGAGGGTAAAGGCAATAAAAATGATGAATTGCATAGGATTTGGTTTAGTTCAATTGAATCATTTAAAAATATAAAAAATAATCCTCAGCAGGGTTTTAAATCTTGTGTTTATGCTCAAATAGGTATTGAGTAGCAAAGATTAGTTGAATTCAACTTAAGCTGATTCCTTTGAAAATAATAAATAAGGGATGATCTTACAGTAAATCACTTAGTATTTCGCTTGCTTTGTCAAATTCATCTCTATGAACAAAGACGCGTTGCATCATTGGAGCTGTTGCCCCAAAACCCGCTAGGCGGGCCGATTCACTTTCGTCTTTAACCACAGGCCTAATGCTCGCCTCTGCGAGAGCCGTTTTAATGGCCAATACATCGATGGTTGAACCGGTAAATAAATGTTGGTAGGTAGATTGAGACATAGGACTAATTTAAGCTTTATTGTATTTACTGTTCCAAATTGCAGGGTTAAAGTTTTTACCCAAAGCAAAACCGTAGAATAAAACAATGGATGCAATGGCTTTAAACATGAAGAAATAGACCATCCAATAGGTCGACCAAGAGGTCGTTTTGCTAAAAATTGCCATTGGTGTCAATGAAGTCGCTATCCAACTAATACCCATGATCAACACCATTAAATTCCAAATATTTTTAAAGGGCCACATAAACAGTTTTCGAAATGGACTTAAATCATCTCCCCATTGATGAATTAGGTAAAAATAATCGTTTCCGATGGGGACAAAGAGTAAGGGATCATCGGTGTTTTTTAGGCGAAATAGTTTGGATGGCGCCATTATTTTAAAACCAGATAGGGTAGTGCCATGAACTGCCTCTAAGCGTGCAATTTTATCAAAAGCTTCTTGGGGTAAATCGTTTTTAAAGTATTTGAGGTCCAAAAAGCGTAAACGATAATCGATACAAGTATTTTTAATGTTGTCAATGTGGAAAATATTGGCAGTGGCTAACTTATCTAAATCAAAATTATTTACTCCAGTTGGTATAGAAATTAGGTGATTAACTGTCTCCATAAAGGATGCATTGGATTTGTTCGCATCTTTTAATTTTTCCGCAATATTGGTTGGTTTAAATAGTTTCTTCGTCATCATCATCAATCGCTTTATAGTGTAAATTTAAGGATTAAAATGCTACCCCCCAAATCAATTATCACCGTTAAAAATTTTCACATTAGCGCAAAACGGCACCAAAATCATTTTCAAAGGTAACTTTCAATTTTTGCATCACCTTATCGATGTATTTATCTGTTAAGGTCTTATTGGGATCGTAGAAATGAAAGCTTAAGCCGTAGGACTTTTTTCCTTGCGGAAGGTTCTTTCCTTGATAAACATCAAACAAGTTGACATGCGTAAGTATTTTACGATCAACTTTAGCAGCGGCCTCTTTTAATTCTTGGAAGCGAATGGTATTATCAATCAATAATGCAAAATCTCTTCGTGATGAGGGAAACTTTGGTATGGGCTGTACTTCAATGTCTTTTGGGAAAGCGAGTTCATAGAGGGTGACAAAGTCAATTTCAGCGTAAACAACTTCTTGATCAATGGAAAAATTGTTCAATAATTTCGCCTCAACTAAACCGAATTGAGCAATTGTTTTATTGTGTGAATGAAGGTCAATTCCTGCAGAGAAGATATCTAACTCACTTGGCTGTTCTGAAATGGCCCTTATCCCTAAGCTATCAAAGAGCGCCATCAGTGTTCCTTTTAAAAGGTAAAAATCGGCCTTGTTGTCTGAACCATTCCAAGCTTCTTTTGTCGCTTTACCACAAAGGGCTAGGGCTAATTTTCTATCTTCTTGATGTCCATTTTCTGTGGCACGGTAGACTTTTCCAAATTCATATATTTTTAAATTCGATTGTTGACGATTTTGGTTGTATGAAACTACTTCCAAAAGAGAAAACAAGAGCGAAGAACGCATTTGAGACAGTTCTTGCCCAAGAGGATTCAATAAATTGACTTTGGCAATTGACTCAAGTTGAGCAGATAAATTGGCATAACTTGGAGAAGTAATGGAATTGTTCATCACCTCTTGGAAACCTTGCCCAACCAATTTTAGTGCAATATTTTGTGTCAGTGCATGAGGTGTTTTTAGGTTGAAGGTGGGATAGAAGGTCTTCATTGTATTGATACTCTCAATATTATTGAATCCATATACCCGAAGAATTTCTTCAATAACGTCGGCCTCTCGAGTAACGTCTGCACGATAGTGAGGGATGTTCATGGAGAACCCATCTTCATTAACATTTGTGATTTCAAACTCCAGGGCATTTAAAATGACGATTAGTTCATCTTTTGGGATTTCTTGGCCCAAAACTTTGGTGATGCGTTCGAAAAGAATGAAAAGTGAGGCTTTCTCGGGGAGTGGTTGGGTGACCTCCACAATATCACTGGAAATTTCTCCACCAGCTAATTCTTGAATTAATAAGGCAGCGCGTTTGAGTGCAAATTCGCCAATTTCAGGATCAATACCACGCTCATATCGAAAAGAAGCATCCGTATTTAGTCCATGCCTTTTGGCTGTTTTTCGTATGCTGATGGGATCGAAGTAGGCGCTTTCTAAGAAAATTTTTGTTGTATTTTCTGTAACTCCTGAATCTATTCCGCCAAAAACTCCACCAATACACAGGGGTTTATTTTCATCACAAATCATTAAATCAGTTGCCGCTAACTTTCGTTCCACCCCATCCAAGGTTGTGAAAGGAGTGTTTTTTTCGAGGGTTTTTACAATAATTTTTCCGTTTATTTTATCCGCATCGAAAGCATGAAGGGGTTGTCCAAGCTCATGTAAAATGTAGTTGGTAACATCAACAATATTGTTTTTTGGTGTCAATCCTATCGCTTTTAAACGATTTTGCAACCAGTCTGGAGAGCTTTTTACTTCTAGTTTAGAAAGGGTGATCCCAAAATAACGTGGACAAGCTTTTACGTCTTCGACAACAACATCAATGGGCAATGAAGTGTTATTTACATTAAAGGCATTGGTGTTGGGTATATTCCATTCAAACGAAATATTACGCTGAATAAATCCAGCCTTTAGATCACGTGCTACGCCCATATGGCTCATGGCATCACAACGGTTGGGTGTTAAGCCAATTTCGATGCATTGATCTTGTTCAATGGAAAAAATATCTGCGCAGGGCGTACCGGGAATTAAGGATTCGTCTAACACCATGATCCCATCGTGTGATTCCCCTAGACCTAATTCGTCTTCAGCACAGATCATTCCAATACTAACCTCACCACGAATCTTACTTTTTTTAATTTCCCAAGGTTTTCCTTCAGCATCATAGAGTGTTGTTCCCACAGTGGCTACGGCGACTTTTTGCCCCTTTGCAACATTGGGTGCTCCACAAACAATTTGAACAGCTTCCTTTTGACCAATATTAACTTGGGTTACTCGCAAACGGTCCGCATTGGGATGCTGAATACAGTCGATAACCTCTCCCACAACAACTCCTTTCAAGCTCCCTGGAATAGATTCAAAAGGGGTATTTCCTTCTACCTCCAGACCGAGATCGGTTAATAAATCGAGTTGTTCTTTTAAGGGTAGTTCAGCTTTAATGAACTGTCGCATCCAATTGTAGGATATTTTCATGGAAAATGAATTTATCTACAAATATAAGTAACCCAGCGGCAAAATTATAGCACTAGCTAATGTAATTCCAGATGTTCTTATGCGTCATTATTTTTGCATAGGTTTGACGGATTCGCATATGGTTCACTGCCTCCATTTCAGGATCTGCTTCTACAATCTTTTGCGCATAAAAACGTGCCGTTTTAAGAATATCTTGATCCTTTAAAATATCTGCAATTTTGAGCTGTAAAACACCACTTTGCTGGGTTCCCATTAAATCGCCAGGGCCACGCAGTCGAAGATCCACTTCAGCGATTTCAAAGCCATCGTTGGTTTGAACCATGGTCTGCAGTCTTGTTTGGGCTTCTTGTGATCGCTTTTTCCCGCACATGAGAATACAATAACTTTGATCTGCACCACGTCCAACTCGTCCGCGCAATTGATGCAATTGAGAAAGACCAAAGCGCTCTGCACTTTCGATGATCATTACGGAGGCATTAGGTACGTTAACCCCAACCTCAATCACTGTTGTGGCAACCATTATATGGGTTTTCCCTTCTACAAAACGTTGCATTTCATAGTCCTTGTCGGCAGCTTTCATTTGTCCATGGACAATACTAATTTGATAGTCAGGCGAAGGAAAAGAACGCGCAATGCTTTCATAGCCATCCATAAGGTCTTTATAATCCATTTTTTCAGACTCTTGAATGAGTGGATATACAATATAAACCTGCCTTCCTTTGGCAATTTCATCTTGTATAAAGCGAAATACATCTAGCCGATTGGCATCCGAACGCAAAACAGTTTTGATGTCTTTTCGCCCTGGAGGAAGTTCATCGATTACAGAAATATCTAAATCACCATAAACACTCATGGCCAGTGTACGTGGAATTGGAGTTGCTGTCATGACCAAAACAT
>Ga0115564_10004273_pt1 | contig 11676 bp, 11 predicted proteins | sample COGITO_mtgs_1105_7_FD_88680 | JGI IMG/M metagenome (GOLD analysis project Ga0115564, IMG submission 88680) | Pelagic marine microbial communities from North Sea - COGITO_mtgs_110523 | ecosystem: Environmental > Aquatic > Marine > Epipelagic | place: Germany:Helgoland, sampling site Kabeltonne... | reverse complement strand
GTAGGCCCTTCAAAAAAACAATACAGCACACTCATTTTTTAATATGGCACCCCCTACATCGGCTTAAACAGGAAGGTTTTTTACTTTTTTAGAGGACTTGTGCAACGGTTACCATTGTTGTGCTTAGTGCTTTTTTAATATTTCGATTAGTTTTTTATTTACATAAATATTTTCTCTTCCAATTTTCTCAGAGGTAAGAATTCCAATTTTTTCTAAACTATTTAAATATCTCGAGGCTGCTTTTCTTTCTACATTTAGTTTTTGTACTACATATTCAATTTTTGAATAAGGTTGTTCGAAAAGCAATTCAATAAGTTCTTTTCTATATATTTTTGGCTCTTTATTTTGTACGATATTTATTGTTTCGGATAGTAAATTGTTTATAGAGTTTATTTTATCAATCGTTCTGTTTGATGTAACTTCTATTGCTTTTAAGATATATAAAATATATTCTTCCCATTCGTTAGATTTATTCACTTTATTTAGAAGTCTGTAATAGTCAGTCTTGTTTTCGTTTATGTACGAACTTAAATACAAAATAGGAATGTCGAGAAGGTTGTTTATTATTAAATATAAAATATTTAGTATTCTCCCTGTTCGTCCATTTCCATCATAAAAAGGGTGGATACTTTCGAATTGATAATGCAATATTGCCAAATTTATTAATGGAGGTAAGTTTTCTTGTTTTAGATTGAAATGTTCTAAAAAATTGCCTAATAAGTCTAGTATTTGTTCTTTTTCTTGTGGAGGAGTATATACAACTTCTCCTGTTTTATCGTTTTTTAAAACAGTACCAGGAATACTTCTTACTCCTGCATTATTTTCAATAATCATTTTTTGTAAAAACTCAATATCTTTTAATCTTAGAAAACCTTGTTTTTTTAATAAATCGTTACCTGAAAAAATAGCTCTTCTATAATTTATTACTTCTTTTACTTGAGACCCTTGTTTTGTTTTGGTTGCGAGTGCTTTATATAATTCATCTTGAGTGGTAATAATATTTTCAATTTCAGAGCTATCTTTTGCTTCTTGAAGAACGACAGCATTAATCAGCATTTCTTGATTAGGCATTGTTTGAGCAATTCCCTTTAGCTCTCCTAATGCTTTTGACGATTTACTTAGCTGTCGAAGTGTTGCTAAAGTTTCTACCTTCTCTCTTTTCGGAGGTAATTTTTCTAGTTTATTCATATAGTATAATTTGTCTCACATTTGATTTATATGTACCAAATATACAAAAATAAGTACCTTTTGTTTGTAATGTGGGATCTTTTGTCGCATTAAGCACAACTCGTTATTTGCAAACAAAAGCTTGTGTTATTGGTTGTGCATCTCTGGATAACACAACTTTCTGTATGTCATTATCCCCCAAGCTGTAAAATAATCGTTTTCAAAACCGCGTTCATAAAATCATGCAATTCGTGCATCTGTGTCTGTCCTTTCTGTTTTCCAAGGCGACCGCTTAGGTATAATGAAATCCACACAACCACCATTAGAAACATCAAAAGCAGTGGAGTTATAAAAGCAGTGTCCAACGCCCAATTGGAATACGTCCAAACGCCAAAACCTAAAAACAAACTGGCAGTCACAAAATGAAAAAACATAAACAACGTCCAAACCGTAGGGCTAGGGCCAAATAATCCTTTGACCATACAGGAAATTTGGGTAGTTTCTAAAACTTCTAAGTGGAGTTGTGGCGACCAAAAGTGTTGTTCTGTTATTGGGATTTTCAAAAACACATGGGCATCTAAGACGTTTATTTTGATAGCCTCTTGGCTGTTTTTCGCACTTTCAAACGCTTCTAAAACTTGGTTTTTTGCTGCGCTGAAGTCCAATGAAAAACGCGGCCTTAAGACAATTTTGTTACTTATTTGCATCACAACGGATTTTAGGGAATCCTAAAGATATTAATTTGAAGTTATATATTTTTTAAACTTCCATAAAAAACAGCTTACCAAAAGGATATTTCCTATTTTTGCAGCAATTTTATAAGCATATGAGCAATATTGTAGCGATAGTAGGACGTCCAAATGTAGGGAAATCCACCTTTTTTAATCGGTTGATCCAAAGGCGAGAAGCCATTGTAGATGCAGTGAGTGGAGTAACTCGTGACCGTCACTATGGTAAGAGTGATTGGAATGGGAAAGAATTTTCGTTAATCGATACCGGCGGATACGTCCTTGGAAGTGATGATGTTTTTGAAGCTGAAATCGACAAACAAGTCGAACTAGCCATCGAAGAAGCAGATGCCATTATTTTTATGGTCGATGTAGAGTCGGGTGTTACAGGTATGGATGAAGACGTTGCTAAGTTGCTTAGAAAAGTTAAAAAACCAGTATTCTTAGTCATCAATAAGGTTGACAACGCCATGCGTGAGCAAGATGCTGTTGAATTTTATGCCTTAGGTTTAGGAGAATTTTTCACCATTGCGAGTATCAATGGAAGTGGTACCGGTGATTTGCTGGATGCCTTAGTAAAAGCCTTGCCAGAAGTAGAAGAAGTAGAAGAAGTGACCTTACCGCGTTTTGCAGTAGTAGGACGTCCGAATGCAGGAAAATCCTCTTTTATCAATGCATTGATTGGAGAAGACAGATACATTGTAACGGATATTGCAGGAACCACTCGTGATTCAATTGATACAAAATACAACCGATTTGGGTTTGAGTTTAATTTGGTGGATACCGCCGGAATTCGTCGAAAAGCGAAGGTAAAAGAAGATTTAGAATTTTATTCTGTGATGCGCTCCGTTCGTGCCATCGAACATGCCGATGTATGTTTGTTGGTATGTGATGCCCAACGTGGATTTGATGGTCAAGTTCAAAACATTTTTTGGTTGGCACAACGCAACCATAAAGGGATTGTTATTTTGGTCAATAAATGGGATTTGGTTGAAAAAGACACCAAAACCACCAAAGCATTTGAAACACACATTCGAGAACAAATTCAGCCTTTTACGGATGTGCCCATTGTGTTTATATCCGCGCTCTCAAAACAGCGTATCTACAAAGCCATGGAAACCGCTTTAGAAGTCTATAAAAACCGCACCAAGCGTCTTAAAACAAGTGTGCTGAATGACGATTTATTACCAATTATCGAAAACAATCCACCACCTGCATTGAAAGGCAAGTTTGTGAAAATAAAATACATCATGCAGTTGCCCACTCCGCAACCGCAATTTGCATTTTTCTGTAATTTGCCACAATATGTAAAGGAACCTTACAAACGATTTTTGGAAAATAAACTAAGAGCCTTGTACGACTTTAAGGGCGTGCCGATTACGGTGTATATGCGTAAAAAGTAGGATTACCATCCTCCTGAAGCACCGCCGCCGCCAAAACCGCCGCCGCCGAAGCCACCACCAAAACCACCACTTCCAAAGCTGCCGCCGGAACTTGAGCCGCCTCCAAAATTTCCACGACCCAGACTACTCAGTAAAATGACGTCCAGAAGACTGGTAGGCCGTCGCTTACCTCCACTGTTGTTGCCGTTGTTTTTTTTAGATTTTGATAGGATAATCATAACGATAAAGAAGATAAAAATCAGAAACAAAACGGTTTCAAATTTAATCCCATTTTGAAGCTCTTTTGAATCTGCTTTAAATTCACCTGTCAAGACTTTAAAAACTTGTGTACTTCCGGCCTCCAAACCACGATAGTAATCGTCCTTCTTGAAAAATGGAATGATGGATTCTTGAATGATTCGGCTGCACATTTTATCGGTCAATAAATGCTCCACACCATAACCAGTACTGATGTTTATTTTTCGATCGTTTTTGGCTAATAAAATAAAAACCCCGTTATCTTTTTTCGCATCTCCAATGCCCCATTCTTGCGCCCAATTGGTGGCCAGATAGTTGATGTATTCCCCTTCAGTTGAATCTATAATTGCTACCACAATTTGAGTGGATGTACTGTCAGAATAGCGAATGAGTTTTTGCTCTAAATTAGAAGTTTCTTGTGCACTTAAAAGAGAGCTATAATCATATACACTCGTTTGAGTTGTAGGTTTAACAGGGATGTTATATTGCGCATTGCTGAGCGCTGATGTAAATATCAAAACCATCAAGGTTAACCAGCTGCTATTTTTAAATCGTATGTTCATAAATCAGAGCCTTTTGAAATTGAATCTGATAATTCGTTGGTGTCGTTTGATTCCCATGGAAAATGAGTTTCAAGTGCATTACTCGCAGTCAAGATTCCTTGTACAATCCCTTCTTTAAATTGCCCGTCTTTAAATAAATTGCGCATCACATCTCGTGTATCGTCCCAAAATGTTGCATTCACTTTTGTGTCTATGCCTTTATCCCCAAAAATCCCAAATTGATGATTGGCAACCGCAATGTAAATAAGAACCCCATTTTGAAGTTTGGTACGGTCCATTTTTAAATGATGAAACACCTCTTTGGCACGTTCTTCAATGGATACAGAACTACTGTTTTCGATGTGCACACGAATTTCTCCAGATGTATTTTGTTCTGCTTTGCGAATGGCTTCAACAATTTGGTTTTCTTCCTCAGCACATAAGAAGTCTTCTAGAGCAGCCATTAGTTAAAATCGAGGTCAATATCCGGTGCATTTTCAGAACCAGCATTCGCTTTGTACCGTGTCATTTCATCGAACCCGAACCAGCCAGCTAAGACAGAGTTGGGGAATTTTTTAGTAAAAATATCATAGGTATTTACAGATTCGTTAAACCGATCTCTAGCTACATTAATTCTGTTTTCAGTTCCTTCCAGTTGATTTTGTAAGTCTAAAAAATTTTGATTCGCCTTTAATTTTGGATAGCGTTCTACGGTCACTAAAAGTTTAGACAACGCACCACTAAGTCCACTTTGAGCTTGTTGAAAGGCTGCCAAGTTTTCGGGTGTAATGTTTGTGGGATCAATAGTAATAGAAGTGGCTTTGGCACGTGCCTCAATGACTTCTGTAAGTGTGTTTCTTTCAAAATCGGCGGCGCCTTGAACCGTTTTTACAAGATTTCCGATCAAATCATTTCGTCGTTGGTACGAGCTTTCTACATTAGACCAAGTAGTTTTTGCATTTGCTTCATATTCAACGGCTGTATTATTGAATCCAACCGCCCAGTTATAAATTCCAAAGAGAATTAGAGCAATAATTATTAAAGGAATGAACCATTTTTTCATGATGCTAAGATGTTTAGAGTTGATTTTTAATTTTTATTAATTCATTTTTAACGCGTTCTAATTTTGTAATGATTTCAAAATTATCTAGCGATTTTTGATCTTGTTCTTTTAGATATGTTTTAGCTCCCTCAAGCGTGTAACCACGTTCTTTTACCAAGTTGTATATCAGCTTTAAATTTTGAATATCTTCTGGAGTAAACCGACGGTTGCCCTTGGCGTTTTTTTTTGGCTTAAGAGCATCAAACTCCTTATCCCAAAACCGTATTAAAGAGGCGTTGACATCAAATGCTTTTGCAATTTCTCCAATACTATAATACCGTTTTGTTGGGAGGTCTAAATGCATTAATCTAAAGATTGATTTTCGAGGGATGCGATGGCTAGTAACGTATTAAATTCTTCGGGACTCAGATTGCCATAATAAAAGTTAACAGGGTTGATGCGTTTCTTGTCTTTAAAAACTTCATAATGGAGGTGCGGTGCTTGGGAGCGTCCCGTACTTCCTACATAACCAATAAGATCGCCTCGTTTTACTTTCTGGCCTCTTTTGACATTGTATTTATAAAGGTGTGCATACAAACTGAGATACCCATAACCATGATCAATTCGGATATGACGTCCGTAGCCCGAAGAGCGGCTGTCTGCACGTTTAATCACGCCATCTCCAGTTGCATAGATGGGCGTCCCACGGGGAGCGGTAAAATCCATTCCGTAATGAAACTTACGAACCTTTGTAAAAGGATCACTGCGATATCCATAGCCAGAAGCCATGCGTGTTAAGTCTTCATTCTTGATGGGTTGAATAGCAGGGATCTTAGTTAAAAAATTCTTTTTATCTTTTGCCAGCTCTGTAATTTCATCTAGTGATTTAGACTGAACGATAATGCGTTTTTGGAGCACATCGATACGCTTATTGGCATCGATAATTAACTCCGAATTATTAAAGCCATTGTATTTTTTGTAGCGGTTGACGCCGCCCAGTCCTTGTTTTCGTTGTGCTTCTGGAATAGGGTTCGCCTCAAAATAAAGACGGTAAATGGCATTGTCGCGATCTTCAATATTTGTCAAAACGGCTTCCACTTCTTCCATTTTTTTATTGAGAAGATCGAAGTGAAAATCTAAATTTTTTAATTCTCTATTCAACGCTTTTTCTCTCGGAGATTCAAAATATTGCCCCGCCACTAAAACGAATAAAAAACCAAAGATACCTGCAGCTAATAAAAACACGAGTGTGCGCTTAAATGTGGTTGTTTTTTTCCGAATTATCTGTCGATAGGTAAGCGTATCGGGATCGTAATAATATTTTACATTAGACATTGCCTAAAAAGTTCTATTTTTGTTGGATAATAGACCGTCTCTAATAAATAAAGAGGGACTTTTGAACAAATATATAAATTGTTTCGAATTAAAAACAAATTATTACACTAAGCTTAACATTTTTTCATGAAATCTCAAGATATAAGATCTCAATTTTTAGCCTTTTTTGAATCCAAAAAACACCAAGTTTTGCAATCGGCACCGATGGTCGTTAAAGACGATCCTTCACTGTTGTTTGTCAATTCAGGGATGGCACCATTTAAACCATTTTTTCTTGGGCAAGGCGCGCCGCCAAAGAACCGAATTACCGATACTCAAAAATGCTTAAGAGTATCAGGAAAACACAACGATTTGGAAGAAGTGGGGTATGATACCTACCACCATACTCTTTTTGAAATGTTAGGGAACTGGAGTTTTGGAGATTATTTCAAAAAAGAAGCCATTGAATGGGCCTGGGAACTACTGACAGAAGTCTATAAAATAGATAAAGAAATTCTGTATGTAACCGTATTTGAAGGCAGTAAAGACGACGGCACTACCGTAGATTCTGAAGCCTATGATTTATGGAAAGCATTGATTCCTGAAGATCGCATTCTGATGGGAAATAAGAACGATAATTTCTGGGAAATGGGAGATCAAGGTCCGTGTGGTCCTTGTAGCGAAATTCATGTGGACATTCGTTCTAAAAAAGAAAAAGCGATAACACCAGGTCAGGAATTGATCAATAAAGACCATCCTCAGGTGGTAGAGATTTGGAACCTCGTATTTATGGAATTTAACCGTAAAGCCAATGGAAGCTTAGAGCCGTTGCCAAACAAACATATCGATACCGGTATGGGATTTGAACGCCTTTGTATGGTGCTTCAAAATGTAACGTCTAATTACGATACGGATGTTTTTACTCCGATTATTCGCGAAATTGAAACTATTTCTGGGCACGATTACGGGAAGCAACTCAAGCAAGATATAGCTATCCGCGTGATTTCTGACCACGTCAGAGCAGTGGCTTTTTCAATCGCAGATGGGCAACTGCCGAGCAATACAGGTGCGGGTTATGTGATTCGTAGAATCCTGAGACGTGCTGTCCGTTATGGTTTTACCTTTTTGGATCTTAAAGAGCCTTTTATGTATCGATTGGTTTCTATATTAACCAAACAAATGGGAACCGTTTTTCCAGAACTTTTAGCTCAAAAACAATTAATTCAAAATGTAATTAAAGAAGAAGAAACGTCTTTTTTAAGAACCCTCGACCAAGGACTGGTGCTATTAGATCGTATTATTGAAACAACAAAAGGAGCACATGTCTCTGGCGATAAAGCATTTGAACTGTACGATACTTATGGGTTTCCTGTTGATTTAACCGCGTTGATTCTAAGTGAAAAAGAGATGACCTTGGATACGGTCGGTTTTGAAGAAGAACTTCAAAAGCAAAAAACCCGTTCTAGAGCGGCGAGTGAAGTTTCTACGGAAGATTGGACAGTCCTCTTGGACGATGCTGTACAAGAATTTGTAGGCTATGATGTATTGAAAACATCTGTTAAACTTACCAAATACAGAAAAGTAACTTCTGTCAAAGACGGTGAACAATATCAATTAGTGTTTAATCTCACGCCTTTTTACTCAGAAAGTGGTGGCCAGGTAGGAGATAAGGGGTATTTAGAATCTGCTAATGGAGACGTCGTTTACATTTTAGATACCAAAAGAGAAAACAATATTGCCATTCATATAGCGAAGCATTTGCCTAAAAACCTAACGGATACGTTCACGGCGGTGGTGGATACAAACCAACGGTTCCGCACCGAGTGTAACCATACGGCAACACATTTATTACATCAAGCACTGAGAGAAGTCTTAGGAACTCATGTAGAACAAAAAGGATCGGCGGTGCATTCTAAATATCTGCGCTTTGATTTTTCTCATTTTGCAAAAATTACTCCTGAGGAATTAAAAGATGTAGAGAGTTTTGTGAATGCCCGAATTGAAGGGAAATTAGATCTAGAAGAACATCGTGCCGTGCCAATGGAACAAGCTGTCTCGGAAGGTGCGATGGCACTTTTTGGTGAAAAATATGACGATGTAGTCCGTACCGTTCGTTTTGGAAATTCGATCGAATTATGTGGAGGAACCCATGTCAAAAATACCGCAGATATATGGCATTTTAAAATTAAATCGGAAGGGGCTGTAGCTTCTGGCATTCGTCGTATAGAAGCCATCACAAAAGATGCAGCAAAAGAATTTTATGTTCGAAATAATGCTAGTTTAGACCAAATCAAATTAGCACTTAACAATTCTAATGATCCCGTTAAATCTCTTGTCGACTTAAAGTCTGAAAACTCAAAACTAAAAAAACAAATTGAATCTCTTTTAAAAGACAAGGCAGCGTCCATGAAAGGAAATTTAAAACAAGAAATAGAAACAATCAATGGAATTCAGTTTTTAGCTAAATTGGTAGATTTAGATGCTACAGGTATCAAAGATTTATCGTTTGAAATAGGTCAAGAGTTCGACAACTCTGTGCTGCTTTTTGGTGCAGAACACCAAGGAAAAGCCTTGTTGTCTTGTTATGTATCCAAAGGGTTAGTGGCCTCCAAAGGGATGAATGCAGGCACCATTGTGCGCGAGCTTGGAAGTTATATTCAAGGCGGCGGGGGCGGACAACCTTTTTATGCAACTGCAGGAGGTAAGAATCCAGCGGGACTGCAAGAGGCTTTAGAAAAAGCCAAATCGTATATCCTATAATCTGAGCAGGTGAAACTTCAAACTCAACTACCTTTAGAGACACAAGCCCCCGCCATCGATTACCACTCAAAGTTGGTTTTGTTAGGGTCCTGTTTTGCTGAAAATATGGCGGAGAAGTTTTCATATTATAAATTTCAAAACGAAGTGAATCCGTTGGGAGTGATGTTTCATCCCGTTGCGATTTTAGATTTACTAACAAGAGCACATCAAAACAATCTTTACAGTGAAAAAGATGTTTTTTTTAGTCATGGATGCTGGCAAAGTTTTCGAGCCCATTCACGATTGAATTCGACGTCTCAACCTGAAGTTTTAGAGTGCTTAAATACGACTTTGAAATCAACTCAAAACCATTTAAAGAATGCATCACACGTCATTCTAACCTTTGGAACGGCATGGGTTTATGAACACATTGAGTCAAAAACGATTGTCGCAAACTGCCATAAACAACCCCAAAAAGAGTTTGAAAAATCTATTTTAAGCGTCGATCAACTTCAAGACACCTTTAAAGCAATTCTATCAATTCTAAAATCGTTTCATCCAGATGTGACGGTACTGTTTTCAATTTCACCCGTACGTCACCTTAAAGATGGTTTTGTTGAAAACAATCAAAGCAAATCCCATCTGATAGCGGCACTTCATGCAGTGATAAACACCACTGAAAATACGCACTATTTTCCTTCCTATGAGTTGCTAATGGACGAGCTTCGGGATTACCGCTTCTATAAAGAAGATATGGTACATCCGAATCCAATCGCCATCAATTATATTTGGGAAAAATTTCAATCCATTTGGATAGACACGGAGACAACTTCCATAATACAAGAAGTGAGTCAACTACAAAAAGGCTTTGCGCACAAACCGTTTAATCCCTTGGCAGAAGAGCATGGCGTGTTTTTGTCAACCTTAGCTAAGAAGGCTAAAGCGTTGGAGTCTCGGTTTCCGTTTATGAAATTTTAAAGCGGTAGCTAAAGCCCTAAAATTCTAGTATATTAGCCTAAACAAATTCAGGGAATATGTCAAGTTCTTATGTGCACTTAAACGTCGAAAATAAAGTCGGTTATATTGAATTTTATAACCCGCCTCACAATGCATTGCCGGCAACTATGTTAGCAACGCTTACACAGTTAATCGAAAGCGCAGGATCAGACCCATCCGTTGCAGTCATTGTCCTTAAAAGTGGGGGCGATCGCACTTTTTGTGCAGGGGCTAGTTTTGAAGAATTGATATCGATTTCAAATCCCGAACAAGGCGCGAAATTCTTTGAGGGCTTTGCCAATGTAATTAACGCTCTTCGGAACTGTCCTAAAATCACCATTGGTCGTGTGCAAGGAAAAGCAGTGGGTGGCGGAGTTGGATTGGCAGCGGCGACTGATTATTGTATGGCAACAACTCACTCAGAAATAAAATTAAGCGAACTTACAATCGGGATTGGCCCTTTTGTGATTGAACCCGCAGTGACCCGTAAAATGGGTCTAAGCGCCATGTCTCAATTAAGTTTGGAATCTTCTAGATTTTTTTCGGCGCAGTGGGCGCAGGAAAAAGGATTATTTATGAAAGTTTGTCCTTCAATAGGGGCTTTAGATACAGAAGTGAAGTTGTTGGCAGAACAGCTCTGTGCATACAATCCGGAGGCCCTTCAAAAATTGAAAGAAACTTTTTGGGAAGGCACTGAACATTGGAGTAAATTATTACAAGAACGTGCTGCAATCAGTGGTCGTTTGGTATTAAGCAATTTCACAAAAACACAACTAAAAACATATAAATAAGTTATTAGTTGAACTCCTTTTAAAATAGATTAAATCCATGTCAAATTCAATTTCAATCACTACAGTTAAGGATTCAAAAGTCGATACACTCGATTTTGATACAATAGCCCTAGGGCGCACCTTTACAGATCATATGTTTGTCTGTGATTATGAAGATGGAGAGTGGTGCAATCCCAGAATAACCCCGTTGGAAGCGATCCCAATGCATCCAGCCTGTATGGCATTGCATTATGGACAAGCCTTGTTTGAGGGCATGAAAGCAACACTCGGTGCTTCAGGGATTCCCTTATTATTTCGTCCTGAAAAAAATGCCGAACGTCTTAATTTTAGTGCCCGCCGTTTGGGTATGCCTGAGTTCCCCGAAACACTGTTTGTAGATGCTTTGAAACAACTCGTGCATTTGGATCAAAAATGGATTCCACCTCACGAAGGAAGTGCGTTGTATTTGCGTCCTTTTATGTTTGCTGATGAAGCATTTATTGGAATGCGTGCCGCCAGTTCTTATAAATTTATTGTGATGGCTTCCCCTTCAAAACCGATCTATACCAATCGCGTTCGTTTGTATGCAGAGACCACTTATATTCGGGCGGCGCATGGTGGGACAGGAGAAGCCAAAGCAGCAGGGAATTATGCGGCTGCCGTACTCCCTACTGAAATTGCTAAATCTAAAGGATTTGACCAAGTACTTTGGTTAGATGCCAACGAATTTAAGTACAT
>Ga0115564_10004261_pt1 | contig 11696 bp, 12 predicted proteins | sample COGITO_mtgs_1105_7_FD_88680 | JGI IMG/M metagenome (GOLD analysis project Ga0115564, IMG submission 88680) | Pelagic marine microbial communities from North Sea - COGITO_mtgs_110523 | ecosystem: Environmental > Aquatic > Marine > Epipelagic | place: Germany:Helgoland, sampling site Kabeltonne... | reverse complement strand
TACCGGATCAGAATCTGCCGAAGCAGCAGTGGTGACCGAAGCAGCAGTGGTGACCGAAGCAGCAGTGGTGACCGAAGCAGCAGTGGTGACCCCACCAACCGAAAACTAAATTTTCCACGTGGGAGAAATTTCCCCCACCGGTGCCTCAAGAAAAGGAAACCCGAAAACATGTCAAGCATAAGCGCCGCGGACGTGAAGCGTCTGCGCGAAGCAACTTCCGCCGGAATGATGGAATGCAAGAAGGCACTTGAGGAGTCTGACGGAGATTTCGACAAGGCTGTTGAGGCGCTGCGCATATCCGGTGCAGCAAAAGCCGCCAAGCGTGGAGCTGAGCGAACGACCTCAAACGGAATTGTTGCCTCGGAAGGGAATGCACTAATTGAGTTGCTGTGCGAGACCGACTTCGTGGCGAAGAGTGAGGACTTCCTCAACCTTGCAAATCAGTTGGCTGGTGCGGCCAATGCCCATCAAGTAAAAGACGCGCAAGCACTTCTCGCGGTGGATGTGGAAAATGGGGTCACCGCTGAAAATGCCATCAGCAACATCGCCGGGGTTATTGGTGAGAAAGTTGAATTGGGCAGGGTGAGTGTCCTTGAGGCGCCAATTGCCCTGTACTTGCACAAACGTGCGTCGGATCTTCCACCACAGGTAGGAGTGCTCGTTGCCTACCAGGGAGATGAAGCCGCTGCACGAGGTGTAGCGATGCAGATTGCCGCGATGCGCCCCCTCTACCTCAACCGAGAAGAAGTTCCAGAGCAGACAATCGAGAATGAAAAACGAATTGCCTCTGAAACTGCGAAAGAAGAAGGTAAGCCGGAAGCGGCAATGTCAAAGATCATTGAAGGCCGGGTAAACGCCTACTACAAGGACGTTGTTCTGCTCGAGCAGCAAAGTGTGACCGACAGCAAGAAGTCGGTAGCTCAAGTTCTTGCCGACTCAGGGACCAGCGTCACCGGCTTTGCCCGATTTGAGCCAGGCCAGTAACTCACCGAACAGAGACAAAGGGAGACTGAACGTGAAAGAGCCTTCGGCATCATTTCAGTCAACCCTTGACGGCACTATTGATCTGTGGCCGACCGCACCCGCTGGTGGCTGGAAGCGAGTACTTCTTAAGCTCAGCGGAGAAGCGTTCGCGGGCGATGGATCATTGGGGGTTGATCCAGATGTTGTCGGTTCGATAGCCCAACAAGTTGAGGCCGTTGTCGCGCACGGCATTGAAGTTGCTGTGGTGATTGGTGGTGGGAACTACTTCCGTGGTGCGGAACTCTCTGAGCGGGGCATGGAGCGGGCGCGAGCGGACTACATGGGCATGCTCGGGACCGTGATGAATTGTCTGGCTCTTCAGGACTTCTGTGAAAAGGCAGGTATAGACACTCGGGTTCAAACCGCAATCACTATGGGTCAGGTTGCCGAACCTTATGTTCCACGCAGAGCCATTCGACATCTGGAAAAGGGTCGGGTCGTGATTTTTGGTGCCGGCCTTGGACAACCGTACTTCTCGACTGACACTACTGCAGCTCAACGCGCACTTGAGATTGGTGCTGAGGTGGTGCTGATGGCAAAAGGTGTCGACGGTGTGTACGACAGCGACCCACGTACGAACCCGAAAGCGACGAAGTTTGATCAGCTCACACCCGCTGATGTGTTGGCACAGGGGCTGAAGGTGGCAGATGCAACCGCAATCAGCCTGTGCCAAGACAATGATCTGCCGATTGTTGTTTTTAACCTATTGCAAGAAGGCAATATTGCTCGTGCAGTACGTGGTGAAGCCATTGGAACACTTATCAGCAACTGAGTCATTGCAACGAGAAGGGGTAGGGAAATGAGCGAGGAAATCGACATAGTGTTGCTTGAAGCGACTGAAAAGATGGATAAGGCAATTGCGGTCGCACGCGAGGACTTCAGCACGATTCGAACCGGTCGGGCTACTCCCGCCATGTTCACCAAAATCAGTGTTGATTACTACGGAACCTTTACGCCACTGAATCAATTGGCATCTTTCCAAACCCCGGAAGCGCGCATGATCCTGATTACTCCATATGACAAGGGGGTTGCTGCGGGAATTGAGAAGGCACTGAGGGACAGTGATCTCGGCATTAACCCAACAACAGACGGTAATGTGATTCGCGTGGTGCTCCCGCAATTGACCGAAGAGCGTCGCAAGGAATACATCAAGGCTGCGCGAACTAAAGGCGAAGATGCAAAGATTTCAATTCGAAACATCCGACGTGGTGCCAAGGAAACTTTGGAAGGCATGCAGAAGAAGGGATCTGCGGGCGAGGACGAGGTTCATCGCGCTGAAAAGAGCCTCGACGATGTAACACATAAGCACGCTGAGCATATTGATGAAATTCTTAAGAACAAAGAAGCAGAACTGCTCGAGGTTTAACCTGTGAGTGAGGACCCCAAGATCAAGGCAGGTCGCAACCTTCCAGCAGCCGTGGCATCTGGGCTCGTACTTGCTCTTCTGGTTATTGTTTCCCTGGTCACCATCAAGTGGCTCTTTGGCGTTCTCGCGGTCGCTGCTCTGTTAGTTGCAGTTCACGAATTCGTGTCGGTACTGCGATCAAAAGGAATCCATGTAGCGCGTACTCCGGTATACATTGCAACCGCGGTAATCCCCAGCGTTGCTTACCTTTGGGGGCTGCAAGCCCAAATTGCCGCGACTGGGATTTCAATCTTGGCTGTCCTGTTGTGGCGTCTGAGAAGAGGCGCACAGGGTTACGTTGCGGATATCAGCGTGTCGGTGATGCTCGTCGCCTACTTGCCTTTTCTCGCCGCCTTCTTGATGCTTACTCTCTCGGAAGATAACGGCCCGTGGCGGGTTTTTGTATTCATCCTGCTGACAGTCTCCAACGATATTGGTGGCTACGCAGTGGGTGTTTTCTTCGGCAAGCATCCAATAGCGCCGCAGATTAGCCCGAAAAAATCATGGGAAGGTTTGGCTGGTTCAGTAGTACTGCAGTCGATTGTTGGCATTGTGGCATTCATATACATCTTTGATGCCCCGTGGTGGCAGGGACTTATCGCAGGTGTTGTCCTGACGATCAGCGCCACAGGGGGAGATTTTATTGAAAGTGCGGTCAAACGCGATCTTGGAGTGAAGGACATGGGAACTATCGTCCCTGGTCATGGTGGAATTATGGATCGACTAGATTCCCTCCTTCCAAATGCATTTGTTACGTGGGTCTTGTTTAGTATTTTTTTAGGGTCTGGTGCCTGATGCCCGCACCAGGTGAATTGATTTTTGAGTCGCCCAAGAAAGGTAAGCCGCCCGTTCACTTCCTCGATTTGAGTGTACCCGAGCGCAAGGAGGCAATCATAGCTTTGGGACTTCCAGGTTTTCGTGCTGATCAAATCTCGCGTCATGTCTTTGAACACTTGGATACGGATATCGCAGACTGGACCGATATTCCTGAATCGGCGAAACAACAAGTACAAAGTGAGTTGTTTCCGCATCTACTTGATCCAGTGCGATCTATTGAATGCGATAACGGTGAGACCGTAAAAACCTTATGGCGCCTGCATGACTCCTCATTGGTTGAGAGTGTCTTAATGCGATACCCATCTCGGGTGACAATTTGTATTTCTTCACAAGCAGGCTGTGGAATGAATTGCCCGTTCTGTGCCACCGGTCAGGCGGGGTTGACCAGGAATCTCTCGGCTGCTGAAATCTTTGGTCAAGTGCTCGCGGGTGCTCAATCGTTGGCAAGAAATGAAATTGCAGGTGGTCCAGGCCGGGTGTCTAATATCGTCTTCATGGGAATGGGCGAACCGCTTGCTAACTACAAGGCGGTCATGGGCGCTATTCACCGAATTGTGGATCCCAGTCCTTCTGGACTGGGCATGAGTGCTCGGGGGGTGACAGTGTCAACAGTTGGACTTGTCCCGCGGATCAAACAATTGGCCACCGAGGGGTTGCCTCTCACCCTGGCCGTGTCCCTGCATGCGCCGGACAACGAATTGCGCGACACCTTGGTACCGATCAATACCCGGTGGTCGGTCGAGGAAGTACTCGATGCTGCTTGGGAGTACGCCGATGTCACGAAGCGTCGAGTGAGTATTGAATATGCGCTGATTAAAGACATAAATGATCAGCCGGAGCGAGCTAGGCTCCTGGCCCAGCGGATTAAGGGGCAATTGGTGCACGTGAACCTGATCCCACTGAATCCAACACCAGGTTCGAAGTGGACTGCCTCACGCCCACAAGACGAACGGAATTTTGTGCGAATCCTTGAAGGGGCTGGAATTCAAGTCACGGTGCGCGATACGAGGGGCAGCGAAATCGATGGCGCATGTGGTCAACTAGCCGCATTGGATTAGGGAAGGGCGTAGCGTCAACGTCGTAGAAACCGAGCAAGGGGCCAACACAACAGAACATTAGTCATCCAAGTTCAATTCAGCGACGACTTCGCTGGTCGCATTCCCTAAATCTGGCGGGACCAATCGGTAGACGGCGGGCGTGCGACTGAAATTGACGGGGTTGGAGACCATGCCGTTGTGCACGGGTTCAAGTCCCAACTGTTCTGCCAGTTCAAATGCTTGGGGGATGGAATTGATGGGTCCGCAAGGTATCCCCTGTTTACTCAGTTCGCTATGCCAATAATCTGCGGTGGCGGTGACGAGAGCTTGATTCAATTCATTGTACAGAGACGAGCGGTTCTCGACCCGGTTTGGGTTAGTGGAGTATCGGCTATCTGAGGCCAGTTCCGCGATGCCCAGGACGAAGCATAAGTTCGTGAATTGGGTGTCATTGCCGACGGCAATCACGAGCGGTCGATCGGCGCAATCAAAAACTTCGTAGGGAGCAATGCTGGGATGGGCATTTCCCATGCGCTGGGGAGTGACACCACCGAGTACATATGCGCTGCTTTGGTTGACCATCGAGGAGAGAAGCGCTGATAGCAAGTTTACTTCAAGGTGCTGGCCAATCCCTGAATGCGTTCGCTCGACGATTGCTGCAAGAATCGAATTACTCGCGTGCAGCCCGGTAAGTACGTCGACTAATGCGACCCCCACTTTGTTTGGGGCATCGGTTCCAGTGATGCTCATGAGTCCGCCCATGGCTTGAATCAATAGGTCGTAACCGGGCAGATCTTTACCTTTTTTGCTACCAAATCCGCTGATGGAGCAATAGACCACCCTGGGGTTAGACTCACTGACCGTTGCATAATCCAAGGCGAATTTGTCCAGCGCACCAACTCGGAAGTTTTCAATTACGACGTCGGCTTGTGCCGCCAATCTACGTGCCCGATGTAGATCAGCGGACTCTCGCAGGTCCAAAGCTATTGAGCGCTTGTTTCTATTTACAGATTCAAAGTAGGTGGCCTTGCCTTGGGAAGTAAAGGGAGGGCCCCAGGAACGAGTGTCATCACCGTGTACTGGGCGTTCAACCTTGATCACTGTTGCGCCGTAGTCGGCAAGCAACATGGACGCATAAGGTCCGGCGAGTACTCGTGAGAAGTCCGCAACGACTAATCCGTCAAGGGATCCTGGCATCGCGTTAGTTAAAGGCTGCCAGACCGGTGAGTGCGTGACCAATTACGAGGGTGTGCATTTCATTGGTGCCTTCGTAGGTGAAGACGGATTCGAGGTTATTCATATGGCGAATTACGGGGTATTCGAGCGTGATTCCGTTCCCCCCAAGGATGCTTCGGCATTCACGTGCGATTTTTAGTGCCTCGCGAGCGCTGTTGAGCTTGCCCAGCGAAATCTGCTCGGGCGTAACACCAACCGTGTCTTTGAGATGTCCGAGATGTAAGGCCAGCAGCATGCCTTTGCCGAGTTCGAGTGTCATGTCGGTCAATTTTTTCTGAGTGAGCTGGTAAGCGGCAATGGGTCGGTCGAACTGAACCCGATTTACCGAGTAATCAATTGCGGTTTCAAGGCAGTCGCGAGCAGCACCCAAAGCGCCAAAGGCGATTCCAAATCGCGCTTCATTTAGGCAACTAAGCGGCCCGCGTAATCCTTTGACGCCGGGAAGAATTGAGTCTGCTGGGAGGCGTACGTCAGAGAAGACCAGTTCACTTGTTACCGAGGCGCGCAGTGACATCTTTTTGTGGATTGTGTTCGCCACGAACCCTGGTGTAGTGGTGGGAACAATGAAACCTCGGATGCCACCATCTGTCTGTGCCCAGACAACGGCCACGTCGGACACGCTCCCATTTGTGATCCACATTTTTGAACCATTGAGAATCCAATCGGAACCATCGCGCGTTGCGTGGGTGAGCATCCCTTGTGGGTTTGACCCGAAGTCTGCTTCGGTGAGCCCAAAGCACCCCAAGATCTCCCCAGTTGCCATGCCGGGGAGCCAGGCTTGCTTTTGCTCCTCGGTGCCGAACTCGTGAATCGCAAACATGGCCAAGGAGCCTTGAACGCTGACCAGAGAGCGAATCCCTGAATCGCCGGCTTCAAGTTCCAGGGCGGCAAGACCGTAGGCGGTGGCGCTTGTGCCGGCGCACCCGTAGCCCTGTAGGTGCATGCCTAAGACACCGAGCGAACCAAAATCACGGGCGAGTTCGCGGGCGGGAAGTTCACCAAGTTCGAACCAGTCCGCCACCTGGGGCTTTATGTGGGTGTTGACGTAGTCTTTAACGACGGCGGCAATTGCTCGGTCTTCTTCATTCGAGTGGTGCTCTAGTGCAAATAAGTGCAGGGGCGCCGTGGGCATCTCGGCACGCTACCACGAGCGGATCCACCCCGATCACATGTATCCAACCTTGGATCCGGGACTTGTCTGTCTGATTAGTGACCGAGCATTCGGGCGAGGTAGGCCGCGCTGCGGGAGGTTTTCCCCGTTCGTTCTTCGTGCGAGTCAGCCCGTTGCATGACCTGTAATCCAAGGTTGGCTCCAAGCCATCGCAGGGGCTCGGGTTCCCATTTGCGTGAATGGTGATTCACCCACGGCAATGTGGTGAGTTCAGATTCGGTTTCGGTGATCAGATGGGCCAAGGTCCTACCGCCCAAATGCGCGGTGCCCAGGCCGTCGCCGACATAACCGCCGCTGGATCCGATGCCGGTCGTTGGATCGTATTTGCAACTCGCCCACCAGTCACGTGCGATCCCTAGTGGGCCTCCCCAGGCATGTGTGAAGGTGGCGTTTTTCAACACCGGGAACATCTGGGTAAGTGTTGCCCGTAGTTCGGTGTGAACGCTTTCATTGGTGTCTTGGTCGGCGGAAATTCTTGAATTGAAGTGATACGGAGCCCCACGGCCCCCGAATGCAATCCTGTTATCAGCCGTCCGTTGACCATAGATGACCAAGTTACGGTAGTCTGAAAAAGTCTCCCGCTCACCGAGTCCAATTTCAGCACACACATTCGCGGAGAGCGGCTCGGTTGCCACCATGAGTGAGTACACGGGCGCGAATGACCGTTTCTCGCCACGTAGAGATTTTGTGTAGCCCTCGGTTGCGCGGATGATGTCAGTAGCGTGAACAGTTGCAGACGGGGTCTGTGCTTTCCCTGGCTCAATGTTGAGTACTCGCGTCCCTTCATATATTGCGATCCCGCGCGCGTGGAGAAATGCACTCAGTTCCTGTACCAATTTATAGGGATCAATTGCCGCGCAATGTGGAGTGAAGGTTCCGCCGACAACATCTGTTGCGTTGATTCGGTTTTGGGCTTGTTTTGCGGTGAGGTAACTGAGATCTTCTGGGAATCCCCAGTCCACAAATTCCCGAACGTCTGCTAGTGCTCGTTCATTTTGTAAATCGCTACGGGCTGCAATAACGGTTCCACCGTGTGCCCAGTCAATTTTCCAATTGTGTGTTGAAGCTACACGGCCAAGGTCGCTAATGTTTGTGACCATTGCTTGATGCATTCGACGCGCAGCATCACGTGAGGTAGCACGGGCGAGTGCGGTAAAATATGCGGGAAAAAGCGCCGAGACCCAACCACCATTGCGCCCGCTGGCTCCAAATCCAACGAACTCTGATTCGAGGATGGCGATACTGCGGTGTGGATCAAGTTGATTCACGTAGTAGGCAGTCCACAGTCCTGTGAAACCGCCGCCAACAATCACCAGGTCAACATCGAGATCAGTATCAAGGGGCCCGTCAAATAGGTGGACGGGGGAGTTGGCTTGCTCAAACCAAAGGCTGGGATTCATTGCATTTATCGAGCCCAGGTGGCTACATAATCCGGCAGCAAAGTGCCGCGTGGAACATATTGGTCGGGGATGGGTACACCCAATTGTTCAAAGATCGGAATATGCCCGGCCCAGATCGTTTTGCCCGCAACACTTTCCAAGTCTTCATCAAGATCATCGGGTGGGCCCTGACTAATTTTGACCGAATACTCATCAATTGGGAGTGAAAGCGTCATGGTTGCCTTGAGTTCTTTTGTGGTGGGTTGTCTAGCGTCATCCCAACGACCCGGCATCAAATGCTCGGTGATTACCTTCAACGCATCTACTTCGGCTTGACCGCTGAGCCGAGTAGCAGTACCGAACACCATTGCGCAACGGTAATTCATACTTGATTCAAACAGGCTCCGCGCCAGGACGAGTCCGTCGAGTAGGGTCACGGTGACACATGCTGGTGAACCTGAATCCAATAGTGTAAACATCCGTGAAGCTGATGAGCCGTGTATTAGTAAAGTGTCGCGGTCTCGGGCGTAACCCACGGGAATGACGATGGGTTGCCCGTGATCGACAACACCCACATGTGCGACCAAGCCTGAATCCAGCACAGAGTGAAGTGCCACAACATCTGTATGAGCCTTTTCAGGTAGGCGCTTGATTTTGGTGCGCGAACTGTTTCCAGGAGTGGTCATCTCAAGCCTGTTACAAGACTTCGAGCGCTTGGGTGAGCACTAGTCGCAATGTGCTTTCAATTTCATCGAACTCTTTTTGCCCGATTGTTAGTGGCGGGGCAAGTTGTATTACCGGGTCACCACGGTCATCGGCGCGGCAGTAGAGGCCGTTATCAAATAGGGCTTTGGAAAGAAATCCGCGGAGGAGCCGTTCGCACTCATCGTCGTTGAAGGTTTCTCGGGTCTTTTTGTCTTTGACCAGTTCAATTCCATAGAAGTAACCCGCACCACGTACGTCCCCGACAATCGCAATGTCGGTGAGTTTTTCTAGAGTCCGACGGAAGTTTCCTTCATTTTCTTGCACATTTTGGTTGAGGCCTTCTCGTTCGAAAATATCGAGGTTTTCCATTGCGACGGCCGCTGACACCGGATGACCGCCCCAGGTGTACCCATGCAGGAATGTGTGTGTGCCATGCTTGAATGGTTCAAAGAGTCGATCGCTGGCGATCATGGCACCCAATGGCGAGTAACCCGAAGTCATGCCCTTTGCGCACGTAATAATGTCCGGTGTTACGCCAAAACGCTTCATCGCGAAGTAGTCTCCGATCCGCCCAAAAGCGGTAATCGTTTCATCTGCGACCATGAGAACGTCGTATTCGTCGCAAATCTCACGAACGCGCTCAAGGTAACCTGGAGGAGGTGGGAAACAGCCACCCGAGTTTTGAACCGGTTCCACGAAGACTGCCGCGACGCTGTCTGCGCCTTCGAACTCAATTGCTTCAGCGATTCGGTTGGCCGCCCATAGCCCGAAGGCTTTTTCGTCTCCTCGGAATTCTTCGGGCGCGCGATAAAAGTTGGTGTTTGGGACTTTCACGCCGCCAGGGACCAGTGGCTCGAATGGGATTTTGGCCTCAGGGATTCCGGTAATACTTAATGCTCCCTGTGGCGTCCCGTGATAGGCGACCGCCCGACTGATTACCTTGTTTTTGGTCGGTTTTCCGGTGAGTTTGAAGTATTGCTTGGCGAGCTTCCAGGCGCTTTCGACGGCCTCGCCGCCGCCAGAAGTAAAGAACACGCGATTGAGATCACCGGGTGCAAGTTGAGCAAGTCGCTCGGCCAAAAGGATCGCACTCGGGTGGGCATATGACCACAATGGGAAAAACGCTAATTCTTCAGCTTGTTTGGCCGCAGCTTGGGCAAGCTCTTTTCGCCCGTGACCTGCTTGGACTACGAAAAGCCCGGAAAGTCCATCGAAATACTTGTTGCCCTGGTGATCCCAGATGTAGGCGCCTTCGCCCTTGGTGATGATCGGGACGTGGTGGCCTTCAAAGTAGGTCGAGTGCCGGGTGAAGTGCATCCAGAGATGGTCGCGAGCTTTGTCAGCGAGATGATAATTGCTTGATTCGGTGACGTTCTGTGGTGTGGTTGTCATTTGGTTCCCCAATTGTAGGTTTGTTTGCGAAGGCCGAGATAGATAAAGGTTTCTGTGGAAACGACTCCGGGGATCTTTCTGATCTGGGAATTTGTGACTCTGAGTAAGTGATCATCGTCCTCAGCCACGCATTCGGCCAGAAGATCGTATTTTCCAGTAACCAGAACCAGATAAGAAATCTCGGGTAGTTGTCCTAATTGCTGCGATACCGCCTCTAAATCACCCTGTACTGTGATGGCGATCATTGCCGAACGTGAAAAGCCGACTTGGGCGGGATCTGTGACGGCGACGATTTGCATCACTCCCTGCTCATGCATTTTTTGAACCCGTTGCCGTACTGCCGCTTCAGAAAGGCCAACCGCTTTACCAATCGTCGCATAAGGCCTGCGGCCGTCTTGCTGAAGTTGTTCGATGATGGCGCGAGATGCATCATCAAGGGGAGCGGGTGTGCGGGCCATATACCCACCATGCCCGTTACGCCGCCAAAAATCAAGTCTTTTCGTGGCGTAAAGGTCAAGAATCAACGAAAAACGAACAATATCAATCAATAAACTAGTGAAACCGAGCAAGTTCCGCTACGGTGACGCTAGTCCCTAATTGGAGGAATATATGACAAAAGAACTGAAGAATTTCGTGGGTGGAGAATTTGTCGACGCCGAAAGCGGAGCCGTAAGTGAACTTGTTAACCCTTCTACAGGGGAAGTGTTTGCAACGGCGCCGATTTCGGGCGCCGCTGATATTGATCGCGCCTACGGCGTAGCTGCCAAAGCTTTTGGGTCTTGGAAAAACTCCACTCCGTCAGAGCGCCAGCAGGCCCTATTGACAATTGCAGATGCATTTGAGACCCACGCACAAGAGCTCGTTGATATTGAAAGTGAAAATACTGGCAAGCCGATTCCGGTCACCATGGAGGAAGAGATTCCTCCCATGATTGACCAAATCAAGTTTTTTGCTGGTGCAGCCCGAATCCTTGAGGGCAAGGCTGCGGGTGAATATATGTCCGGATTTACTTCAATGGTGCGCAGGTAGCCGATTGGGGTAATGGGTCAGGTGACCCCGTGGAACTACCCCATGATGATGGCTGTGTGGAAGTTCGTTCCAGCAATCGCGGCCGGAAACACCGTTGTTCTTAAGCCAAGTGACACGACTCCTGCGTCAACTCTGAAGATGGCCGAACTCATTGCACAATCGGGTGCGCTGCCAGACGGAGTTTTTAATGTTGTGTGTGGTGATCGAGATACGGGCAAGGAGCTGGTCGAACATAAGACGCCGCAAATGGTGTCCATCACTGGATCCGTACGAGCTGGCATGGCGGTCGCTGCTTCTGCGGCGACGGACGTCAAGCGGGTTCATCTAGAACTTGGTGGGAAAGCTCCGGTTGTCATTTTTGAGGATGCTGATATCGAGGCTGCCGCGGAGTGGTTGGCTGTGGCTGGTTTCTTCAATGCGGGCCAAGATTGCACCGCTGCCACCAGAATGCTGGTAGCACCCAGAATCTACGACGACTTCGT
>Ga0115564_10004254_pt1 | contig 11705 bp, 11 predicted proteins | sample COGITO_mtgs_1105_7_FD_88680 | JGI IMG/M metagenome (GOLD analysis project Ga0115564, IMG submission 88680) | Pelagic marine microbial communities from North Sea - COGITO_mtgs_110523 | ecosystem: Environmental > Aquatic > Marine > Epipelagic | place: Germany:Helgoland, sampling site Kabeltonne... | reverse complement strand
TGATGTATGGAGTTAAATTGTTAAAAAGTACTTAGGAAGTAATATCAAAATCCTTTGGCTGTTAGGTCATTAGAGTTGAATTTTGTATCGAAATAAATTTAAATCTAATGGAAGGAAAAGATTCTTTAGAGGAGTTTGTCAGAGCTTGCTTAAAACACGTAATAGAAGTAGAGTATTTTGAAAAATATTTTGATTCATGTGACTTACAATTTAATAGATTAGGAAAGATTTTATTTAGCGAACGAAATCATTTAACTGTTGGAGAAGTAGCACAAGTCGAGGGTAAATCCCAAAAAACAATTCTTCGTTATATTAAAAAGGGCTACCTTAAAGCAACAAAACCTGTTGGGAGTAAGTCATATCAGATATCACGCGAGGACTTTAATAATTACAAATTAGGTTTAAAACAGAGGAAACATTCTGCTTAATATCGAGACCCATCTTCCATAATGTTTCTTTCCAAAAATCTAGACCTCAGCAATGATATCTTTGACCGAAGTCTCTAGCCCAAAAGCTAGCCTTTGAATTTCTGTAATTTTTATATCATGCATTCCCCTTTCAATCTTAGAAATCATGTATTTAGAAAAGCGTGTTTTCCCAGCCAACTCCTTTTGAGTTAACCCTAATTGTTTTCTCTTTTGCTGAATTATATATCCAACCCTTGCTGGGAGTATAGATGTGAATAATGGAGATGTATAAAGTCCAATCATACTCAAACTTAAAAGATGGAGATGAAAATCACTGGTTAATAACCATTATAAAAATTAACACCACAGATGATAACGTTCAATGATTATACACAAAAAGGTGTTGACTTCATATTGGCCATAGAAATAATCAGAGTTTTGTCAAGAGCGAAGAGTTGACAACTTAAAACCACCCCTAAACTCCAATACCCCTAAACAAACACCCCCCAAAAGGCATCACTAAAAGGTCTGTTAAATCAATGATGATAGTGATTTACAAAGGATTTGGATTGGTCCCAACCTTGTGGGCATGAGGTTATATATAATATCAAGAACACTAACCTTCACAGAAAAGCCATTCTAAAAAACCAACCCCGTAGGGAAACCCTTTTAATAAATATAATTCTGATAAAATATATCCCAAAGATTAAGAATAGGATAAAACATCTTGATATTTTTGAAAATCATGTAATTATGAAAAAATTAATAGCCACTCTTATAATTAAGAGATTAAATATTTTAAAATTTTGTATTTATTTAGATTTAATAAAAATTAATTGCGAAATTTACTCGCCGTTTAAAAAAACGTATTAATTTTGTCTTATGTTTATTTAGATTAATTAAAAATAATAAGTATATTATGAAAAAGAATTTTTTAGTATTATCGTCTTTAGTGCTTTCGATAGTTGCATGTGAGACTGAAACTGAATTGGTAGAGATACCAGACTCTATAATTAAAAGTATTGCGGATGAGGCAGCAGCAGCAGCAGCAACAGCAGCAGCAACAACAGCAGCAAACGCCGTAGCCTCTAGTGTGACAGAAGCAGCGACAACTGCTGTAGATAATGCATTCGACGAGCAAGCCGCAGAACAAGCTAGTTCTGTAAATGATGATCCACTACCTCCATCTGAGTATGAATTTACTAGAAATGGAATTTCAACAGTTTTTTACACAGGACAAACAGACAGGTTAAAAATGGCTGGAGAACTTCATTCAGCATTTAGTGATACATCGAAAAGTGAGGCTGATATCCTTGCTATGTTTAATGAAGGGACTGGTTTTTCAGATGCCTCACTAAACTCATCTGGAAAGAATGTTGGTGGTAAAACTGCCAAAAGCAACTATGCTTCTACCACTGTCAAACCTCAAATTCAAGCTTTTATTTCACGTGTAGTAAATGATGTTTTCCCAAACTATAACAACGATGCCTCAGAGGGCGTGGCTGGAAAATATACCGATCCAAATGGAAGAACAGTTCGAATCGATGGTAAAGGGTTCGAAATGAATCAAATTTTTACTAAATCACTAATGGGAGCACTTGTGACTGATCAAATCATCAATAGCTACCTTTGGAGAGGAAAACTCGATGCAGGTACGAATATTGCTAATAATGATAATCTTGTTTTTGAATATGAATCTCCGGGTGCAACTACAAATAATGTAACAAAAATGGAGCATTATTGGGATGAAGGTTTCGGTTACTTGTATGGTCAAGATAATCAATATTCTCATGAGGTCGGAAATGGCGTATTGGTTTCAAAATACCTTGCTAAAGGTGATGTGCCCGGACTTGATGCAATAATTTATGATGCTTTTAAATTAGGAAGGGCTGCTATCATTGCAGGTGATTACGAACTTAAAGACAAACAAGCTAAAATTATAAAAACAAGTATATCAAAAGTAATTGGATATAGAGCTTCAAGTTATTTAAGATCGGGGGCTAGTAATGTTGGCGTGAAGTGGGCTGATGCTTTTCATGCATTATCGGAAGGTTACGGTTTCGTTCTTTCATTACAATTTACAATGAATGATGACGGCGAACCTTATTTTACTAATACAGAAGTTAATCAAATGCTTGCTGATCTTGAAAAAGATAATGGTTTTTGGAGTAGAACTGCTGCAGAGCTCAATGCAATGGCTGACAAAATTGATGCGGTAACTGGACTTAGTACACAATAAAATCATAAATGTTAACCATAAATAAATTTTAAGATAAGTATAGTCTAGTTTTTTCAACTGTTATTGGGTCTTTTTTTAAGGACCCAATAACTTTTTAAATTTAAAAAAAATGAGGATAACGAAATTTTTAATTTTTCTCTTGATATTTGTATTAGCTTGTCAAAAGTCAGATGATGTTTTATCTAATCAAGACCAAACTAATTTGACTAACAATACTCAGACTGAAGAATCAAGTGAAAATTCTTACGATTCTGAGAGTTCCGAAACAAACTCTGACAAAACATTTAGTAGAGAAGAAATGTTGAGATTCATTGTAAATCAAATCATTATCCCCGCATATGATAATCTGGATACAAGTCTGGGGGAACTAAAAACCTCATTTAATTTATTTAACACTGATGTTACCGAAGAAAATCTCACGGATTTAAGAAATAAGTGGCTTAATTCATATAAATCTTGGCAACATGTTGAGATGTACAATATAGGAAAAGCAATGGAAACTTATTTTTGGCATAAATCAAATATTTATCCTGTTGATACCGAAAGGGTGAATATAAATATTGAAAACGGATCATATAATCTAGAAAATCCTAACAACTTTTCAGCACAAGGATTCCCTACAATAGAGTATCTTCTGTATGGTCAGGGGGATGATACTTCAGAAAACTTAAACAAATTAAGTGATAACGTCAAAAAAAGGGATTACCTGGGTACGATAATTGATGCACTAATTGATAATACAAAAACTGTTTTAAGTGATTGGAATAGTGTAAAAGATGAATTTATTACATCCACTGAAAACAGTGCTTCTTCAAACCTAAATATGATGGTTAATGATTTTATTTATTATTATGAAAAAAATTTCAGAACAAATAAGTTTGGTATTCCTGGAGGAGTTTGGTCGTCTAAAGAATTACCTGACAGAGTTGAAGGTTATTTTAGTGAATCTTTTAGTAAAGAATTAGCCTTGGAGGGCATGACTTCAATTAAAAATTTTTTTAATGGCGTATCATATCAAGACAATGAATTGAAAGGATATTGCTTAAAATCATATTTGGATTACATAGAATCTGCAAGTAACGAACTACTCTCCGATGAAATCAATGCAAAACTAGATATCGCAGAGAACAGCATCAAAGAATTAGAAAATAATTTTGCAAGCCAGATTAATTCTGACTTAACTGCGATATTGAGAACATATGACGACATCCAGGCTACGGTAGTACATCTAAAGGTAGATATGCTCCATGTTTTAAATATTAATGTAGACTATGTTGATGCAGATGGTGATTGATCCTAAACTTTATATTAATGCAATTAGTTAATAAGTTTAAATCTTATCTGTCTGAAAATGTAAACCCTACACCCTTGGCTTTTTTTAGGGTTTGTTTTGGTTTTATGATGTTTTTTGGCATCCTCAGATTTTGGGTAAAAGGATGGATTGAATCACTATACATTGAACCCTCTTTTCATTTTTCTTATTATGGCTTCAGTTGGATTGATGACTTGGGCGTTTATACTTATATTCTTTTTATTGTATGTGGATTAAGTGCGCTTCTTGTCATGATAGGACTTTTTTATCGCACATCGATTATTCTGTTTTTTCTTTCGTTTACTTACATTGAGCTCATCGACAAGACCACCTACTTAAACCACTATTACTTTGTTAGTGTATTATCCTTTTTACTTTGTTTTATTCCCGCCAATGCAACTTTTTCTTTAGATAATTTGAGAAAAAAAATAGACTATTCTCATATACCCAGATACTATATTACTGCTATTCAAGGATTGATAATTATTGTATATTTTTACTCAGGATTTGCCAAAGTAAATTCAGATTGGTTAATCAAAGCTCAACCTCTAAGCATTTGGCTTTTTTCAAAATACGATATGCCCCTGTTAGGAGATTACCTTTTCCAACAATCATGGATGCACTATCTAATGAGCTGGGGAGGCATGTTATATGATTTGACTATACCATTTATGCTCCTCAACAAAAAATTTAGGTGGTTTGCTTTTACACTGGTTTTATTCTTTCATTTATTTACCGCGATTCTCTTTCCCATTGGTATGTTCCCCTATATAATGATACTTTCTACACTAATTTTTTTCTCAGAAGATTTTCATAAAAAAGTTATAGCCTTTTTTTATAAGATCATAAAAATATTACCCCTATTCAAAAGATCAGAAAACAACTTGGTTAAAAGAGGGAAAATAAAAATTTTTGACAAACCCATCGCTATTTTACTTGGCATAGTAATTTTAATTCAAATACTGTTACCGTTTAGGTATTTATTATATCCCGGTGAACTATTCTGGCATGAGCAAGGTTACAGGTTTTCCTGGCGGGTCATGTTGATGGAAAAAAGGGGGTATACTCAATTCAAAATCGTAGATAGCGTTACCAAAAAACAATTTTATGTAAAAAACGAAGACTTCCTCACCAAGTTTCAAGAAAAACAAATGAGCTTTCAACCTGATTTTATATTGGAATTCGCACATCACCTAGGTAGTTTTTATACCAATCATGGGCATAAAAATATTGAAGTTTATACAGATAGTTATGTAGCTTTGAATGGTAGAAAAAGTCAACAATTCATTGATCCCAATATAAATTTACTAGAGCAACCAAACGGATTTGGAAATAAAGAATGGATTTTACCTTTCAATGATGAGATTAAAGGCTTTTAGTATAATTTTGTTGGTTTGTTTACCCGTTTTAGGGCAAAACAATACCAGTTTTAAAGTCGAAGTTGATGATTCCTTCAATCTCAATAAAGAAACAGAGGTAGAAATATACGACTCTATATATGGGCTGATAAAGAAAGAAAAAATTGGAACTTCTTTTGAAATGAATCTAATGATCTATCCTACTTCACTCTATTTTTACATTGAAGGCTTGCCATTAAAAGAAGTAACAATCCAAAATGATCAAACTAAATTCGTAGAAGTTTCAATGGGTGTGGCAGAAGAACTCAATGAGGTGGTCTTAAATGCCCAAAAAAAAAAGGTATTTAATCTCAATAGATTAAGAGATTACGAGGACACCTCCATCTATGCAGGTAAAAAAACTGAGGTAATTCAAGTGGCACAAATTCTAGCTAATATTGCGTCCAATAACGCAAGGCAAATTTACGCGCAAATATCGGGGCTTAACATTTATCAAAATGACGATGCAGGTTTGCAGCTCAATATAGGAGGAAGAGGACTCGATCCCAACAGAACATCAAATTTTAATACTAGGCAAAACGGCTATGATATCAGTGCCGATGTCCTTGGTTACCCAGAAAGCTACTACTCGCCTCCCGCTGAAGCTATTGAGGAAATTCAAATTATAAGAGGGGCTGCTTCATTACAATACGGCACCCAATTTGGAGGACTTGTAAACTTCAAGTTGGTCACTCCTAATCCCAATAAACCTTTTGAGCTCAAAACAAGAAATACAATTGGAAGTAATGATCTGTACACCAACTATACCCAGGTTAGTGGAAAGATAAAATCATTTTCCTACTTGGGCTATTTCAACTTCAAAAGTGGAAAAGGATTTCGACCCAACAGTAGGTTTGACTCAAGAAATTATTTTTCACAATTCAAATATCAAATCAGTGAGAAAAGCTCAATAAAAGTAGAATTTACACTCCTTAACTATTTAGCACAACAAGCAGGTGGATTAAACGATCAGATGTTTGAACAAGATCCTTTCCAAAGTAACAGATCGCGAAATTGGTTCGGATTAGATTGGTTTCTGTATCAAACTGTTTTTAATCATTCTTTCTCCAAAGAAAGTAATTTCAAAATTCAACTTTTTGGCCTAGAGGCAAAGAGAAAAGCACTCGGATTTAGAAGTAATAGGGTCAGTCAAATTGATCCTATGGAGGAAAGAGATTTAATCTATGGAAATTTCAGTAATTATGGTTTTGAGACCCGTTGGCTGAGCCACTACAGTTTATTCGGGAAAAAAGTTATTTTCTTAATAGGGAACAAATGGTATTCAGCTATGAACGATTCTAGTCAAGGAGCAGGTAGCGATTCCTCAGGTCCAGATTTTATGTTTTATAACGACAAATTTCCAGGCTATCCCTATCAATCAATTTATCAATACCCCAATCGAAATCTAGCCTTTTTTTCGGAGCATATATTTTACATAAACAATAAATTATCGGCCACACCAGGGGTGAGATATGAGTTGATTGACACCCGAAGTAATGGATATTTCAGGAAAATTAATTTTGATGCCGCTGGCAATGTAATACAAGATCAAAAAATTGATGAAAATCAAAATAATAAAAGAAACTTTTTTCTTTTCGGATTGGGTATCAATTACAAATTGAATAAAAATTTTGAAATATATATCAATACTTCTCAAAACTATCGTTCGGTTACTTTTGCAGATATCAGTATTTTTAACCCCGCTTATTCAATAGATCCAAACATAAAAGATGAAGATGGAATCACCTCAGACATAGGAATAAGAGGAACAATAGAAAACTATCTGTCCTACGACGCAAATCTTTTTTATATAGACTATAATGACAGAATTGGATTTACACAAAAAGTCTATCAAGACGGACGAGTAAGGAGTGAACGTAGCAATGTTGGTGACGCATATATATACGGTTTAGAATCTGTTTTGGAGTTAAATTTAGATCGAATTATTTGGAAGAATGATTCAACTTATCAATTATCATGTTTTTTTAATTTCTCTACTATAAACTCGGAATACTATAAATCAGACACACCAGGTATACAAGGAAAAAAGGTAGAATTTATACCCTCATACAATTATAAACTTGGCGGTAAATTTGGTTACAAAAATCTATTTTTAAGCTTACAACTTACAAAAATAGGAGAACAATATACCGACGCCTCCAATGCCACAAAGAGTAACCTTAGTGGGGTAATTGGTAAAATACCCCATTACAATGTGATTGATATAATTTCCAATTATCATTTTGGTAAATTTAAAATTGAAGCTGGAATCAATAATATAGGAGATGAAATCTATTTTACCAGAAGAGCTACTGGTTATCCAGGACCAGGAATCATTCCCTCTCCCCCCAAGAATTATTTTGTCACTATACAATATAATTTATAGTAAAATTTAGATATAAGTCTATTCCAAAAATAAAAGTAAAATTATTGTGTTAAGTAAAATGAATTTAAAATTAAACTTATTAATCGAATGAGTATGCTATTTAAAAAAATTAAAATATTATTATTTGTAACGGTAATAGTAAGCTGTTCAAAAGAAAAGAACTATCCTAATGACACTAGTTTATCTATCGTTTGGGATGGACCTATTATATCTTTTGAAAAAGAAGATGAAGCAGATTATCGTAATAAAATAAATCAAGACAGTATTACTAAAAATGTTAAAATTACACGAGGAAATGATGGTGGACAAATTTTTAACATTGCAAAAGAAAACAGCTCTGATAAATATAAAAGTCCAATTGGGACTGAGTGGGCAATTGGAAACCTAGACCAGATTGACTCTCTAATTTTCGATAGTTTTAGAATAGCAGTTAAACCACAATTTGTAGTAGGAAAAAAGTTGGTTATGCACTTAATAGATGACGATATTTATCTAAGTGTAGAATTTGAATCTTGGTCAGGAGGAAAAAAAGGTGGATTTTCGTATAATCGCTCTTCACCATGAATTCATTACATTTCAACATTAGTTTCTATTAAAAACCAAATATTTGAATGTAATTATGGATACGTATATTTTATATTAAAATATTTTAGACTTATTCGTTTTTTAAATAAACAAAACGCTCGAGCCTCATTAATTCACCATCATCAACATATTTCCCTATTTCCCTCCTAAATTGCTTTATACTTTGATAGGGTCTATATTCAATAAGCTCATGAGTAATTTTATTACCAACACCTGGCAAAGATCTAATATCATCTTCTGAAGACGTATTGAGTTCGACAGGAACAAAAACATAATTTAAATAACGTAATACCTCATTTTGATCAACATATTTGCCAATCTCCCTTTTGAATTGCTTTACACTGATATAAGGTCGATACTCGTCAAATTCATGAGCCATTTTATCTCCAACACCAGGAATCATTTTAAAAATTTCCTCTTTTGTTAAATTTAAATTAAATGGAACAAAAAGTTTAGTATATAGATCCTCCTTGTTAATGTCAAAAATCAATGAATCTAATTCTATCATTGATAAAAAAGGTCTATTATTAAGAATTTTTGAAATAAGATTAGGTTTTAGACCCAAGTCAATTAATTCAAGTTCTGTTGCAATGTTAGCATTTAAAACAGGTGAAGTTTTAATTTGTAGTTTTTCGTTCTCTACAATACTCACCGTTTTCGATTTTTTTGATGAAAATGCATCACAAGAAAATATAGAATAACATAAAATTAAAGAGGTAATTAAGACGTGACTAAATTTTTTCATTGATTTTAATTATGATTATTAAATATGAGTAGCCTACTAGAGACAAAACAACTAAACTAAGTGGAGCGAGTGTTGGCAAAGCACCAGAAAAACTATCTTTTAAAAGCTCCCAATAATTATTTGAAGGTCTGATCTCATATTCGAATTGATAGTTAGATTCTAGATGCAAATAAACACCATATATTCCAACGATTAATGTTGTAAACAAAACGACCTTAAATAGATTAGTTGTAAGTTTTGAAACTTTAAAAAAAAGAAGAATTAAATTTAATAATGAAATACCTACACTAAAAATAGGGATCAATTGCATAGCATCTTCATAATGACCAATTAAATACAATTCAATAAGGCTTCCAAATATTAGAAATAAAAGAGTAACTAAAACAAGCTGTTTTAATCTATATGGTATTGATTCAAAATTGTCGTTTGTCATTAGGTAGCAAATCTACAAATGAATTTGATGAAAACAAACATTATTTAGATGTATTCTAAATAAAATAAATCGATGTGTTAAATCAGGACTAATAAAAACAAATAGAAAAAATAGCTAGAATAAATTACACAGTAGTTAGTAACTCAAAAAAATATTAATAAACTCAAGGTTAATGATTTATAAAAATCTATTCATTATGGATTTATCAGGAATCATACATTGCTCCTGCTTGCCAAAAATATAATACCTATTTCTTGCGACGAATTTGTAAAGTGCATTTCTTATTCTCAAAGGTATGGGTTGAAACAGTTGAGATAAAAATCTATTGAATCCTCCATTTTTATAGAGTATGGAAAGCACTGCATCCGATTGGGTCAAATACTTTCCCTCAGTGTATAATATAATTGTATGAAAATCGGACTTTATCCCATTTTGTTTCAAAAAGTTAATGGCAAAATGGGATTGCAAGCTCGCAAAGGTAAAATCACCCTCAGAATCATTTTTAATGACATACCTCACCCAAAAGTTACATAGATTACAAACACCATCAAAAAAAATAATATTTGATCCATCATTTACCTCACTAACCAAACGAAGACACATATATTGATAATAAAATTTAATATAATGTAATTTATTGTAAAGAGTAATGTTAATGAGTTTAAAAATTTATAATTAATTTTCAAATGTGAAAATGAAGTTGATTTATGATTGAAAATTTAAAAATAGATGTCTCCTATTAGAGATTGCTTGATGGTTTATCCTATTATAGAGACAACTGTTATTAATTGTCCCGGTGTCCCACCCCCTTGGGTATGGAAGAGTGAAACAACTTAAAACCCACTAATTCCTGCCAAACCCCTAAACAAACACTCTATTTAAAGACACCTATAAAAGCACTGTTAGATCAATGATGATAGTGATTTACAAGGGGTTTGGATTGGTCCCAACCTTGTGGGCATGGGGTTATATATAATATCAAGAGCTCTAACCTCCACAGAAAAACCGTTTTACAAAACCCACCCCACCGTCAGGTAATCAGATAGGTAGAAAAGTTTTTGGGTTATTTAACAATTACAAAAATTTGTCAGTTTTGAACTATTTTCTCTATTTTTAGACATGAAAAAAAATATTCTCTGCTTATTTTTTATAATATTTCTTTTAAAAGCAAATGCTCAAAGGAAACTTCAATTGCAAAAAATAAATTCTAAAAATAAGCCATGGACTTATGACAGAGTAAATGATCATAAAAACAAATTTAATTTTGTAGTTGTTGCCGATAGAACCGGAGGCGAGCGTAAAGGGGTTTGGCAAAAAGGTATTAAAAAAATTAATCTGATTCAGCCAGCATTCGTAGTTAGTGTTGGAGACTTGATTAATGGTTATACCAAAGATCTTGATACAATAAATGCTGAATGGCAGGAATTTAATTCGTTTGTAAAAAAACTTGAAATGCCTTTTTTTTATGTTGCAGGAAACCACGACTACACAAATGAGGTAATGGAGAATGAGTGGTTTAAAAGATTTGGTTCAGACTACTACCATTTTTTATATAAAAATATACTTTTTATATGCTTGAATTCAGAGCACGGTCATACAGCTCTAAAAAATCCTGATTTAGGAGAGGAACAAGTTGAATTTGTAGAAAAAATTCTCAGAAAAAATCCAAATGTTGATTGGACAATGATATTTATGCACCAACCTCTTTGGCTCAGGGAAAGTGGAAAGAATTGGTTAAAAGTTGAAAATCTTCTTAAAGAAAGAAAACACAGTGTGTTCACTGGTCACCATCATAATTATAAATTGTATGAAAGAAATAAAAACGATTATTTTGTTCTTGCGACAATGGGTGGTGGAAGTAAATTAAGAGGAGATGAACACGGTGAATTCGATCATTTTATGTTCATTACAATGACTGAAAGTGGACCTTATTTTTCAAACCTTAAACTAGATGGAATTGAAGATAAAAATATAAGAAAAGAAAAAAGTTCATCTGGCTTTTGAATACAATGTCATAGTCAATATTCTTTCCAAAATATTTACTGCTCATAGTCTTGTTTTTATATAAACAAAATAGTGAAAATATCACAATTTTTATTTTTTGGCTTTATTAACAATATCTATAAAAATAATTGTATTAATAATGAGATACGTTAATGCAGGTAGTGTTTGGATAAATGTGTCATTGATTTTTAATCTTA
>Ga0115564_10004250_pt1 | contig 11714 bp, 13 predicted proteins | sample COGITO_mtgs_1105_7_FD_88680 | JGI IMG/M metagenome (GOLD analysis project Ga0115564, IMG submission 88680) | Pelagic marine microbial communities from North Sea - COGITO_mtgs_110523 | ecosystem: Environmental > Aquatic > Marine > Epipelagic | place: Germany:Helgoland, sampling site Kabeltonne... | reverse complement strand
TTGACGCCGACGGCGTCGTCGTTGTGCAAAAGAAACTACGACGGGGCGCCGTGCTCAACTTTCTTGGAAATGTGGGGCCTTGCCTAATCGGAATGGAGGCCTGCGCAACCTCGCACTACTGGGCGCGGGAGATTGCGGCTCTTGGCCATGAAGTGCGACTTATCCCACCGGCCTATGTGAAACCCTACGTCAAACGCCAGAAGAATGATGCTGCAGATGCCGAGGCGATTTGCGAGGCTGTCACCCGACCGAACATGCGTTTTGTTCCAATCAAGACCGAGGAACAACAGAGCGTTCTTGTCCTGCACCGGGCCCGCGATCTCTTGATGCGCCAGCGCACCATGATCCTCAATGCCATCCGGGGACATCTGGCCGAGTTCGGGATCATCGCGGCGCAAGGCCCGCGTCAGGTCATGGGTATGATCGCGCGACTGCGGGACGACGGTGATGCCAGCTTGCCGGAGATTGCGCGGTCTGCCCTTCTTGCGTTGGGAGCTCATCTTGAGGCCTTGGCCGGTGAGATCCGAACCTTGGAGCGCCAACTCATGGTCTGGCACCGGGCGCCAATCCCAGTTTCGTTGCCGCTCTTTTTGACAAACCCTCCGCGAGCTTGGTTCCAGGAGGGACGACCTCGGTTCCGATCCGACAATAATCTTCGTCGGCTAGAACACCCAGACCAATCGCGCGGAAATAGCTGTCATCCCAGCGGTTTTCGTGACTTAAAAATGTCCATTTACAAGTCACCGTGCAAGTTGACCGCGCCAGACTTCCCGTTGCTCGCCAGGTCAGAAAATCGGCGAGGTCAAAAAACTGGCACGCGGCGTCGAATATTTCTGGTTTATTCTCATGCGCCCAGAGAAGTTTTGGTGTTTCCATTTCAGGCGAGATCACTCCACCAACGTATTTCAAGACGGCGTGCCCGGTGGCATTGATCCGTTCAGACTGTTCAACCGCGCGGTGATCCATCCAAACGATAATATCACGCTGCGGATCATTGGAGGGGCCAACGGGCAAAGGTGCACCGCCTTCTCCCAACACGACGAGCGAACAGGTAGCGTCAAAACCGATGCCCACGACCTGTTTAGCGGCAATCTGCGATACTTTGACAGCCGCGCGAACTGAATTGCACACAGCTTCCCAAATCTCGTTGCTGGACTGTTCAACGATTGATCCAGCCTCGCGGTATAACGTGATGTCCGCTCTGGACGAGCCAAGCAACTGCCCGGATTCTTCGTCAAACACTCCGGCGCGGGCACTTCCAGTGCCAACATCAACCCCTATAACGAACTGACGGTTCATCAGATGTCCACACTTTGCGGTAAAATAACGAGATCGCGGACTGTGACGGTCCTTGGTCGTGTCAGCATAAACATTACCGCGTCCGCGAATTCCTTCGGAGGCATCAGACTACCGTTCGCAAGTGCTTCTTGCATCTTTGCTTCTGGCCAATCGTCCAACAGTGCTGTCAGCACAGGACCTGGCGCGACAGCACCAATGCGAATACCATGCTTGGCAACTTGTCGTCGTACGGTATGAACAAAAGCCTGCACGGCATGTTTTGACGCAGTGCAAATTGGCTCCCATACCACAGGAACAAGGCCGGCAACAGAACTGGTCACGATAATGTCACCGTTTTTTTGTTCGACCATGTGAGGTAGAACGGCATGGATCGAGCGGAACAAAGCGTTGATGTTCAGGCTCAACATACGATCCCAGGCATTAGGATCTCCGGTTACAACGTCACCGCCGATATAGGCGCCTGCATTGGCGTGAAAGATATCGAGTGAGCCGGCTTTGTTTAATATTTTTGCCATCTTCCCAGTCACACTCGAGGGATTTGTCAGGTCAATCACCAAGGGGATGGCGCGTGGCCCCAATTCGGAACAAACCGCCACTAACCTCTCCTCAGCATTAGCCACCAGTACAACGGTAGCGCCCGCATCCAAAAATGTCTTGGCACATTCAAGACCGATCCCTGATCCAGCACCGGAGATGGCTGCAACTTTGCCGTTCAATTCATAATCCATTTTTATTCACCTGTTGGCCCTTCTGTTGTGGTGATTGCCCGAACGGGATTGGGCGATGTACTCGGCAAGCGCCGGTATGTTTTCTGCCGGGAAACGCAATCCGCATTTGGTGCGCCGCCACAGCACATCCTCGACGCTGGCGGCCCATTCGGCGCGGATCAGGTAGTCCACCTCGGCCCGATAAAGATCACCGCCGAAACAGTGGCCGATATCCTCGATCCCGTTCGCACCGGCGAGCAGATCGTGGACGCAGCTCCCATAGGTGCGTGCAAAGCGCACGCGCACCGCAACAGGAAGCCAGGGGTATTGGCCGCGCAGCTTTTCGGCATAAGCGCGTGGACCTCCCGGTCCGATGTCGGCACCCGGCAGGATGCTTTCGCCGGTCTTGCTGGGGTCGACATCGGCAGGGAGAACCGATTTGAGTTCGCGTAAAACGTGGTCGGCCAGCCTGCGATAGGTTGTCAGCTTGCCTCCAAGGATCGTCAAGAAGGGCGCGCCCCGGCTATCCACACCACGGTCCAGCTTGAACGAATAGTCGCGGGTGACCGTTGTAGGGTTGGTGTCGCGCGACTTGCCCTCCTCAAACAGCGGACGCACGCCGGAATAGGTCCAGGCGATGTCTTCAACCCGGGTCTGAAAGGCAAAGAACTTGTTGGCGACGCCTAGCAGGTAGTCGCGTTCTTCGACCGTTATATTGACGCGGCGCGGGTCGCCGTCGTGGTTCTCGTCAGTGGTGCCGACTAGAGTGTAGTCGTTCTCATATGGCATGGTAACCACGATGCGCCCGTCGCCCACCTGCAACATCGTTGCGTTGTCACCCTCATAGAGCCGGGGCAGGATGATATGGCTGCCGCGCACCAGCTTGGCGCTGTAGTCGGTGGTGACACCGGGAACTGATTGCGCGATTGGCACGGCCCAGGGGCCGGCAGCGTTCACGATAATACGGGCGTTCAAGTAGATGGCAGTGTTCGTGTCTTCATCCGCCGCGGTGACACGCCAGCCATCACCAACCCGTTCGGCAGTCTTGAAAGAAGTGCGGGCGAAGATGTCTGCGCCTTCGGCTTCTGCACCCTTGAGGTTGGCAACGACAAACCGCGCGTCATCGACCCAGCAATCTGAGTAAACGAAAGCTTTGTCGTATTTATTTGTGAAACCCATCCGGTCCGGCTTTTTCGACAGGCGCACTGTTTGGGTGCCCTTCAGCGTTACGCGTGGTGCGAGGTGGTCGTAGAGAAACAAGCCAATGCGCACCAGCCAGACAGGTTTTGTATCCGGGACAACCGGCATCACGAAACGCAAGGGCCAGGCGATGTGGGCAGCCTTTTTCATCAGGCGCTCACGCTCGGACAGGGATTCACGGACCAGTTGGAAGTCGCAATACTCGAGATAACGCAAGCCACCATGGATCAACTTGGATGACCGCGACGAGGCACCAGAGGCAAAATCGACACTTTCCAGCAGCGCCACTTTCAGCCCGCGACCGGCTCCGTCGACAGCAATTCCGGCACCGTTGATGCCGCCGCCAATGACCAGCAGGTCGTAGCTGTCCTGTATGTCTCTGTGTTGAGACATTGGCATTCCTCCCAATCGTCAGTGGTGGCGCGCACCTTCCCCGGTGCGCGTCGAAGTTGTCTTTACGGGCGGCGCAAGCCAAGCTTGCCCGGGTTCAGGATGTTGTTCGGATCAAGCGCATCTTTGATGCGCTGCATAACCTCGACCCCGGTGCCCAGCGAGCGTTCAACGTAGGGAGTTCGCGCCAGACCCGCACCGTGATGGTGCGAGATCGATGCCCCGGTTTCCAGCGACGCCTCCATCGCGATTTCCCAGATTTTCTTGATCCGATCTTCGGCATCCGGACCGTTCTCGGCCTCGCCCAGAAGGATTACGTAAAGCGACACACCGGTCGTGTAGACATGGCTGAAATGGCCCAGAACCTCATCCGCCATTGGCGCGAGGCGCTCGGTCATCAGATTGTAGGTGTCCATGATCCGTTCCCAGTTGTTCGATATCTCGATGGTCTCGGCAACACCTTCAGGGCGCATGACAAAGCCCTCGATGGTGGAATAATCATAGCGGCGCTTGAGCCAGCCTTCAGTGCCGTCAGGCCCGATCGGTTCGCCGCCTAACCTGGCGCAGACTGCCTTGATTGCCTCCATCTCGGCCCTAGCCGGGCCTTCCATGCCCTCGGTGCCCACGAACATCACAGGGCTTGGGAATTCCTTGTCCTGCATCGCGTGGCGTGCCTCGGCCGTGTCATAGAACCGCAGCAGTGCGGGGCGCAGGTTCGCGGCCAAGATCGCGCGCATCGCGTCCTTGCCGGCCTCGACCGAAGGGAAATTCAGTGTCTCGTTTTCACTGTATTCCGGCAGCGGGAAGATCTTCAGCGCCACTTCGGTAATGACACCCATTGTGCCCTCAGAGCCAATCATCAGATGCCGTAGATCAGGGCCGACAGCCATGCGCGGCAGGTCAACGGTTTCCAGCACCATGCCGTCAGCCAGAATGGCGGTGAAGGAATAGGCCAAATCCTCGATCCCGCCATAACGGCTGGACAATTGCCCGGTGGCGCGGGTGGCGAACCAGCCGCCCACGGTCGAGCGATAAAGCGATTGCGGTGAATGGTTGAGCGTATAGCCCCTGGCTCGTAAGTGATCCTCAAGATCGCCACCGTTCACGCCCGCCTCGGCCCGGACGATCAGGTTTTCCTCATCAACTTTGATGATTCTGTCCATCCGGGAAAGATCCACCGTGACGCCGCCGTATTCGGTCAGCGGTTGACCCGTCACCGAAGAACCCAGCCCCCAGGGTGTGACCGGAATGCCCCTGCCGTTTGCCCACGACAGGATTGCAGCCACTTCTTCGGCATTGGCCGGATAGACCACCGCGTCCGGTTTACACGGCATCTTACCGTTCTGGCGCCATTTCGCGGCGACCGGCCAACAGTCATAGGCGTGATCGGCTATCCCGGAGTCGGTCACGTCAACCTGATCGGGCGCGCCGACCAGCGCTTTCAGTTCTGCCAATAAGTCAACGGCTGCGTCGTTCATGTTATTCACCAGGCCCTTCCGAATCGCGGTTTTCGTCAGCATGCTCACTTCAGATACTTCTGGAAAATCGATAATTATACAGGTACATATAGAAATAATTTATAAGGAGACCTCATGGGGATCGTTGATCTGTTCCGCCGCAACACCCACGCCATCTCGTTCACAGAGACCCTTGCGTGCCGCCAGCGCTCAATCTTGCGGCGTTCTTCGAGTGAAAGTTGCTTGTAAAGCTGTCCCACATGTGATTCCTCTTGTTTGACAACATATTGTTTTCAAACAAGAGTCGCAGTTGGAAGTAGCGCGCACCCGGGCACAGTATTCACTCCGTTAATCTTTATTATGCTAATTATTGACTGCCGAGACGATCCTACCGATTGCGCCAAGGCATCGGCAGCCGTGCGCTTCGCAATGGCGTTACTCGTGTCTGGTGCAACGATTGGGCCCGATAAATGGCGGCCGAGCGAGACTTTGCAGAACTTTGCGAGCTGACTTGGAACGGCAGCTTTCTGCACGTCGAGTTCGTAGTGTATTGAACAAATTTGGAGGCCTACCAATCGTCGCGCGAAATACGGCAAAACATCCGCTGTTATTGAGGGTCGGTCTCAATGCTCACCTTCGAAGCATTTCATTAACTCTTGTAGCACCTTTGTCTTGGACCTGCTTTTCAAGCAAACAGCATTATTTACTCCGAACACCCGAAAACCCTTCAGGCGCACAATCGCCAATTTCTCGTTGAATTCCAACTCATGCTCAGATACCGCCGCAAGGCCCATTCCGGCCATCGCGGCCGCAATCGCCCCGCTTCTTCGCCCAATCTCGACCATTTGTTTGGGGTGGTAGCCGTGTTGTTCGGTCTTTTCCAAAAGCAGTTCGCGGGTTTCTGATCCCGGTTCGCGGATCAATAGCGTTTCGTGCGCGTATTCTTCACGAGAAAGCGTGGTCGGTTTGCCTTTCAGATAGTCCTTGCTTCCGACCAGAACGATCTCGGGCTTTGCCACGGGAACGGCCAGGCAATCGTCGTTGTTTACGGTTCCACCGAGGATGCCGAGATCCGATTCGCAATCCAGAACCGACTTTAAAACCTCCTCGGAATTGCCGAATTTTAGGTGGCAGGTGATGTTGGGATAGAGCCGATTGAACGCCTGTGACAGACGGATGATCATCACAGGCGAGGTGCCGATAAGGCGGACCTCGCCGGTGGAAAGATCGCCAGCATCCTTGAGTAGATCATAGGCATCGCGTTCGAGTGTGAACAAAGTCCGCGTGGTCTCAAGAAGTCTTTCCCCCAGCGGCGTTAGCCCTTTGATTTTACCGCGATTTCTGATGATCAACTCGGCATGGTAGGCTTTTTCCAGCTGTGAAACCTGCATCGTTAAAGTTGGTTGTGTGCGCCCCAGCTCCTCGGCGGCGCGGACGAAACTGTGATGCCGGGCGACGGCATCGAATGCTTTTAGTTCGGCAAAGCTCATGAGGTCTCCTTATAAATTATTTCTATATGTACCTGTATAATTATCGATTTTCCAGAAGTACCTGAAGTGAGCATGCTGACGAAAACCGCGATTCGGAAGGGCCTGGTGAATAACATGAACGACGCAGCCGTTGACTTATTGGCAGAACTGAAAGCGCTGGTCGGCATTCCCTTCTCGACGGTGCGCGCGACCGCTCATCAAGTGGTACTTCGGTTCGAAGATTTGCCGGAGGGGTTTGTTGGCGAAGCACCGGCTTTCGCAGTTGATATGATCAATAACGAACGGGTCATCATTCACGACCACAGTTTTATGGATGGCCACCTGCCGGTCGTTGAATAGGCAGGACTAGTATTGGCAACATAGAAAGTGCTGATTGAAAATAGAAAAACCAATCTCCAAGGGAGAAAAACATGAAATCTACGATCCTTAAAATAGCATTGGCGGGCGCATTGGTCAGCCTTGCATCCGGTGCATTCGCCAAAGAAGAAATTCATTGGTGGCACGCAATGGGTGGTGACCACGGTAAGCGTGTCAACAAGATCGCCGCAGATTTTAACGCCACACAGAGCGACTATGAGGTGGTGCCGGTGTTCAAGGGCAGTTACACCGAGACGATGACCGCCGCGATTGCCGCGTTCCGGGCCAAGGAGCACCCCCATATCGTGCAGGTGGAGGGAGGTGGCACCGCCACCATGATTTCAGCCAAGGCTGCCGTCTACCCAATGGAACAGCTGATGAAGGACGCCGGCGAACACTTTGACAAAGCCGATTACCTGCCAGCGGTGATTTCCTTCTACCAAACCACCGACGGCAAGCTGATGTCAATGCCCTTCAACAGCTCCACTCCGGTGCTGTGGTATAATAAGGACGCTCTGGATGCCGCCGGTGCCGCAGTGCCGACAACCTGGGATGAGGTCAAATCCGCATCGCAGAAACTGGTCGACAATGGCATGAAATGCGGCTTCTCCTTTGGCTTTCCATCCTGGGTGATGGTCGAGAACTTCACAGCTTGGCACAATCTCGGAATGGGCACACAAGAGAACGGTTTTGCTGGTTTTGACACCGAGTTTACCTTTAACAACAGTCAGCTCGCAGCCCGGCTCGACGATATTGCCGCGATGAGCAAGGACAACCTGTTTGTCTTTGGCGGACGGGCCAGCGCTTCCCTGCCATTGTTCACCAACGGTGAATGCGGCATGTGGATGAACTCTTCGGCCTATTATCCCTCAATCTCAGGTCAGGCGGAGTTCGCATTTGGACAGGCCATGTTGCCGCTGGATACTGCGGTGGCCTCGGCGCCGCAGAACTCGATCATTGGTGGTGCAACCCTGTGGGCCTTGAAGGGTCATGAGGCGAAAGACTACAAAGGCGTGGCACAGTTCATGACCTACCTGTCTTCGCCTGAGTTACAGGCCTGGTGGCATCAGGAAACCGGCTATGTACCGATCACCACTGCTGCCTATGAGCTTTCCAAGTCGCAGGGCTACTACGACAACAACCCGGGCATCGACATCGCCATCAAACAGCTGAGCCTGAACACTCCGACGCCCAATTCGCGCGGCACCCGATTTGGCAACTTTGTTCAGATCCGCGAGGTGATCAACGAAGAGCTGGAAGCGATTTGGTCCGGTCAGAAAACCGCTCAGGAAGCATTGGATGCAGCGGTTGAACGTGGAAACGTCATACTGCGCAGGTTTGAGCGCGCCGCGACGATCAACTGATCTCTCTCACCGACCCCAGAGGCTCTGGGGTCGGTTTTCCTTTACGAAGAGTTTCCCAATGCTAAAGCGTGTTCACTTTCCTTCCTCGCCGCTGCCCTACCTGCTTGTTGCGCCGCAGATACTGATCACCCTGGTGTTCTTCATCTGGCCCGCCAGCAGAGCGATGTATCAGTCTTTCTTGGTCGAGGATTCTTTTGGTCAATCGACCGAATTTGTCTGGCTTGAGAATTTTTCCTACCTGCTCCAGAATGATCTCTATCTCGCCACCTTTGGCCGCACGATGCTGTTCTCGGCGGCGGTTGCCATTCTGTCGATGTCCTTTGCGGTGATCTTGGCGGGCTTTGCCGATCGGGTAATCCGTGGTGCCACACTGTATCGCACCCTGTTGATTTGGCCCTATGCAGTGGCCCCGGTCCTGGCCGGCGCGCTGTGGGTGTTCATGTTCAATCCGACGCTGGGAATTTTTCCCTATATCCTTGAATTCGTTGATTATGACTGGAACCATTATCTGAATGGCAACCAGGCCATGCTGCTGGTGATCTTGGCCGCGGCCTGGAAACAAGTGGCCTATAACTTTCTGTTCTATCTGGCGGCCATGCAATCGATCCCCAGATCATTGATCGAAGCCGCCGCCATTGACGGCGCCGGGCCGATCTACCGCTTCCGGACGCTGATCTTTCCTTTGATCTCGCCAACGACGTTCTTCCTGCTGGTGATCAACGCGATCTACGCCTTCTTTGACACTTTTGGGATTGTGCATGCGATCACCCAAGGCGGACCGGCGGGTTCAACCACAATCCTGGTCTATAAAGTGTTCAATGACGGCTTTATCGGATTGGACCTCGGCAGCTCGGCGGCGCAATCCGTTATCCTGATGTTCTTGGTCATCGTCATGACCGTTATTCAGTTCCGCTACGTTGAAAAGAGGGTGGAATACTAATGATCGAAAATCGCCCCTACCTCGCCTTTATGAGCCATCTGGTTCTAATCTTCGGCGTCGCCATTGTTGCGCTGCCAATCTGGATCACCTTTGTGGCGGCTACCCATGACGAGATCCGCATGCTGCGGGCTCCGATCCCAATGCTGCCCGGCGGATATTTCTGGGAAAACCTCAAGGAAACACTGTTCGGCTCGGGCCTAGAGAGTTTGCAGCGCGTGTCGGTCTGGCGGATGTTGCTGAACAGCCTGGCCATGGCGATGATGATCTCCATTGGCAAAATCGCGATCTCTCTGATCTCGGCATTTGCCATTGTATACTTCAAGTTTCCCTTCCGCATGGGGTTCTTCTGGATGATCTTCGTCACCCTGATGCTGCCGGTCGAAGTGCGGATCCTGCCGACATTTGAAGTGGTTGCCTCGCTTGGGATGTTGAACAGCTATTGGGGCCTCTCGGTGCCACTGATTGCCTCTGCCACCGCGACCTTCATGTTCCGCCAGGTGTTCTTGACAATCCCCGACGAGATGCTGGAAAGTGCCCGGATCGATGGCGCCGGGCCGTTGCGGTTTTTCTGGGACATTCTGATCCCGCTGAGCCGCACCAATATCGCCGCCCTGTTTGTGATCCTCTTCATCTATGGCTGGAACCAATATCTTTGGCCGCTGTTGATCACCACCGACGACGACATGACCACGATCGTGATGAGCATCAAACATATGTTGGAAGCGGCCGAGGTATCTCCGCAGTGGAACATCATCATGATGACCGCCCTGCTGGCAATGATGCCGCCGGTGTTAGTGGTTGTGGCAATGCAAAAGCTCTTTGTGCAGGGCCTGACTGAAACAGACAAATAGGGTGCAGGAATATGACTGAAATTCAACTGAAAGCCTTGTCAAAATCCTATGGAGGAACCAAAGTCCTCCACCATATTGATGGCGAAATTCAGGACAGTGAGTTCATTGTGATTGTGGGACCTTCGGGATGTGGTAAATCCACACTCTTGCGGATGGTGGCGGGCCTGGAGAGTGTGTCCTCGGGTGAAATTTTCATCGGCAATCGGGTGGTCAACGGTCTTGAACCTGCGGATCGTGATATCGCCATGGTATTCCAGAATTATGCGCTCTATCCGCATATGAGCGTCGCAGAAAACATGTCTTACGGCCTAAAAATTCGCAAACTGCCAAAAGATGAAATCAGGCGACGGGTGGAAGAGGCCGCGGATATCCTGGAAATCCGCGAGTACCTGGACCGCAGACCGCGCCAGCTTTCTGGCGGCCAGCGTCAGCGGGTGGCGATGGGGCGAGCTATCGTGCGCGAGCCATCGGTGTTTCTATTCGACGAACCGCTGTCAAATCTTGACGCCAAACTACGTGTGCAAATGCGGCTGGAAATCAGAAAACTGCAAAAAAACCTGGGCGTCACTGCAATCTATGTAACCCACGATCAGGTCGAAGCAATGACTTTGGGCGACCGCCTGATGGTGCTGAATGACGGCTATGTTGAACAATTCGGCACACCAATAGAACTGTATGAAAATCCTGCGTCGATATTCGTTGCTGGATTTATTGGCAGTCCGGCGATGAATTTCATTCCCGCCGAGCGGGGAGACGATGCGCAATCCCTTAAGCTTGCCAATGGTGTGCAGATCAAAAAGGAAAGCGGGCTCAATGGCTCTGGACCTGTTCAGCTTGGGATTCGCCCGGAACATTTCGTCGAAGCATCCGACGGGCCTTTCGCGTTGCGCGTGGGAATGCTGGAACATTTGGGCGCAAACACTTTGGTTCACGGCACGCTGGAGGGAACGGATGTGCCGGTGACTGCCAGCCTTGACGGTATCCGAATCATTGAGAATGGCACGATTATGCGCTTTGAACCTGCGCAATCCAATTTCCACCTGTTCGATGCGGGTACGAAAAAAAGAATCGTTTCATGATTGAGCCGTTGTTTTTGGACGCTTAGAGATTGCGACCCGGCGTAATCCATGTTCAGGGGCATCGCGGCGCACGCGGTGCCTTACCAGAAAACACGTTGCCAGGGTTTGAATACGCAATGTCCGTATTCTCATCCAACGGATGGCAAAATACGGGTATACATTAAAAACTTTTGAATCAGACTCTTAGCCGCTTTTATTCACAACTAACGATGAAATGGAAACAGCCATGATTGGGTTTAAACGCCTCATCCCCACCTATGATCACGACCCTGACTGGAATATCGTTATGGCCGCGACCTTCTTTGTTATGTTGCCTCCAACAGTGGTGATCCTTGCATTGCAGCGTTGGTTCACCAAAGGACTGGTGGATGTCTGTAAATAATTGCTGGAAAGGTAAGCGAATATGACAATTACGAATATTGTGGGCCATCGCGGCGCCCGAAATTTGTGGCCGGAAAATTCGATAACTGGTTTTCGCAACGTTTTCGATCTTGCGATAGAAGTTGTGGAGTTTGATGTTCACCTCAGCGATGCAGGCGAACTGCTGGTGATCCATGATCCGACGCTGGAGCGCACGACT
>Ga0115564_10004236_pt1 | contig 11737 bp, 10 predicted proteins | sample COGITO_mtgs_1105_7_FD_88680 | JGI IMG/M metagenome (GOLD analysis project Ga0115564, IMG submission 88680) | Pelagic marine microbial communities from North Sea - COGITO_mtgs_110523 | ecosystem: Environmental > Aquatic > Marine > Epipelagic | place: Germany:Helgoland, sampling site Kabeltonne... | reverse complement strand
GAATATTATCAAATAGGAAAAAAGTAAATGAAAATATTAGTTACTGGCGCAGCTGGATTTATTGGATTTCATACTTGTTTAAAATTAGTGAGTCAAGGTCATGAAGTTTATGGCATTGATAACATTAACGATTACTATGATCCTAAACTAAAGTTTGATCGATTAAATGAATTAGGGTTTAGCGAAGTTGAAACGAAGCTCTTTAAAAAAGAAACTCAAAGCACAAAATTCAAGTACTTACGTTTTTCTAGAATAGATCTAGTAGATCATGAAAGTATTGATAATATATTTAAACAAGAGCAATTTAAAGTAGTTTGTAACCTAGCAGCTCAGGCAGGTGTCAGATATTCTATAGAAAACCCCAAAGCCTACATTGATAGTAACATCTCAGGGTTTTTGAACATTCTTGAAGGATGTCGAAACCATAAAGTAAAGCATTTGGTGTATGCTAGTAGTTCTAGTGTATATGGAGAGAATAAAAAAGTACCTTTTGAAACAACTGATAATGTAGATCATCCAATTAGTTTATACGCTGCTACAAAAAAGAGTAATGAATTAATGGCCCATACCTATGGTCACTTATATGGCTTTAAAACTACAGGATTACGTTTTTTCACAGTGTATGGCCCTTGGGGAAGACCAGATATGGCTTATTATCTATTTGCAGATGCAATCTCAAATGACCAACCTATTAAGGTCTTTAATAACGGAGAAATGGAGCGAGATTTTACGTATATTGATGATATCGTAAATGGCGTGACCAAGATCATTGAAAAAAACATTGCATCAAGAGAACATTATAAAATATATAATATTGGAAACAATAAAACCGAAAGCTTACAAGATTTTATTACAACTATTGAACAAGCAATAGGTAGGGAGTCTATTAAAGAATTATACCCAATGCAACAAGGAGATGTTCCTAGAACATTTGCAGATGTAGATGAATTAATTAAAGATTTTGACTATACTCCTGAAACAGATATTAAAGTTGGAATACAGAAATTTGTTGAGTGGTTCATTATTTACAACAGAACTTAATGAATAATTTTTTGAAAATTAATTTTAATCTAATAAAAGATTATTTATCAGCAGGTTTAGGTACAATATTTCCAGCATTTTTTTCACTAGGAAGTATCCTAATGTTTTCGAAAACTGTTGGAATGGAAGTCTTTGGGTCTTTTGTTATAATATACAGTATTGTTGATTTAATCGATAAAGTATTTGGAGTTTCAACATGGCAAGCTTATCAAAGGTTTATCACAAAGGATAATAAGAAAAATCTAATATCAAATTTATTTGTTATCGATGTTTTCTTTTCATTCTGTTCTTTTTTCTTTTCTTGTTTAATTATTTATTTATATAGTAAGTTTTATTTTGAATTAAATAATTATTTTTATTTAATTTCTCTACTGGGACTTTCAAGAGCTTCAGATATATCAATAGGGATATTAAGAGCAAAAGGTGAATACCTGAAATTATCTTTTTTAACAACTGTTGGCCCTCTCGTTAGATTTATATTTACAGTGATTGGTTTTATATACAGTTATGAATTAAATTATTTTATTTCACTTTTTTTTATAGATAAGGTTATTTCACTTTTATTGAAAACTATCTATTTGATTATTAATAAATCTTCTTTTAGCCTTAAGATTAAAAGATTAGATGGAGTATATAAATATTTAATTAATACTTATTTTGATTCATCATTAAGAATTATTCCAAGAAGATTAGATATTATTTTATTAAGTTTAATTACCACAAATTCCTTCATTGGTTTGTATCAAATAATTAAAGATTTGAGTGCGATGATTAATTATGCATATGATCCCTTGTATCAGGTACTTTATAGGAACTATAAAGAATCAGGATTAAAAAAATCAATTTATGAATTTAAAAAAATGACAACTTTTTTAATAAAGATTAGTCCCTTAATACTGTTTTTTATTAATTTTATAATAATATGTTTTTTGGTGATTTATTATGATTACAATGTTACAGATGTATTTTTAATATCGACTTTAACAGTCATACCTCCAGTGGTAGGTTTTATGTCTCTTGGAATAGCTCCATTGATATCTATTTGGTTTGATGTTAAATATTTAAGAATAGCTCAGATTTATGCAGTATTTACTTTTCTTTTAATTTTAATATTTGGCTTTTTATTTAAAAATACTACTTTAATTATAAGTGCTGGAATTGTTTATTATTTAATTTGGTTTTTATACACATACATTTATGTTAGAAAAAATGAATAAGGAAGATCTTTATTTTTTAAGGTTTGGTTATTATCCCAACAAAAGTTCATCAATTATCAATCCAGTAATACATGAATACAAACGATCTTATGATATTGAGGAATTAATAAATTTATTTAAAGACGTAATTTCCTCTTCATGTGAAAACAAAAAAATTAGAATACCACTTTCAGGTGGGTTTGATAGTCGATTTTTATTAGCGATATGTCTAGATTCGTTTCCTAAAGATAAAATTGAATTATATACATTTGGTAGTAAGGATACTTTTGATTTTCAAATTCCGACTACAATATCAAAAAAATTAAAATTAAATCATTCATTTTCAGATCAATCTACTTATAGTTATAATCTAGATGAACATAAAAAAGAAGCTCTACAGTACAATAAATTAACTCATTTTTTTCATAATGGGAGAGGAGATTATGAGTTTGAAGGTATCACATTGTCAGGATTAGCTGGAGATATCTTATTTGGATCGGCACTTAGTGAAAATGATTCAACTATGTCTGATGAAATATGTAATTACCTAAAATCAAAGAATATTACAACTTTTCAATTAAATAGTAATGATTATTTACATTTTTTCAATAGGGCAGAGAAAATAGTAAGTTTTACAAATAAAGAAAGTTTAATTTTTTCTCACAGAGTACCAAATTATTATACTCCATTAATATATAAAAATAGTATAAATAACTTGTCAGTATTTATGGAACCTTCTATTATTAATTACTTTTCAACTAGAATAAGAGATAAAAATAAATTATTTGATTTAAAATTAGGGCTTTTCGATTATGCAGAAAAAGTTCTTGGAAAATTTCCCTACAAAAATTTTTACGGACTTTCTAAATATAACTCAGTAAAATTTCAGATTTATAAAAATTTTAGTAGAATTCAACTTCACAAGAAGATGAATAATAATTTTAATTTTAAAAAACGCACACTTGACAACGCTATTAGCGAAGGATGGTTTAATGAATTTAATGATTTTTGTAGGGAAATGAAAATAGATATAACAGATTCTAATTCATTAAAAACTGCCTTACCAGTTTGGATTAAATTAAATAATAATGTCTAAGTTCGTTTCTCATATCCATACCAAGTATAGTTTTGACTGTAAAACTGAAATTTCAGAAATTATAAAAAGATGTATTGAAATTAAAGCGAAATATATTTTAATTTCAGATCATGATGTTTATGGATTAACTAATGAAGATGAGAAGCTGTTTGAAAATTCTAACATAAAGCTGTTTAAAGGAATCGAATTTACTACGTCTGAAAAAATACATATCATTGGAGTTAGTGATAATATCAAGAATCTTGAAAAGCCAATGTTTCATTATAAATCTATAGATTTAGTTAATGAAATAAAATCAATAGGAGGTCATGTTATCATACCTCATCCATCGCACAAAACTGGCTTATTTGGTAATAATTTAGAGAAAAAAAAGATAGATCAGATTTTGATTAAGTCTGATTATATTGAAAAATTTAGTCATAAACATGGTAGATGTCGTTCTAATTCTCAACTACCAATTATTTGTGGTGATGATGCACATACTGCTTTAGAAATAGGGAATTGTTATAATAAGATTTCTAATGGTGTTTTAAGTAATCTTTCGGATAATCTATACAGACCTAAAAAAACTCCTAAATATTATTATAGAAGAATTTTCTACCATACATTAAATTCTAAATTTTACAAAAAAAATAAAAACAAGTTTATACTTAAAACAATAATTAAATATGTCAAGTTATTTAAGCGATAGATTAAAATCAGTTACTCCATACAAAGTTTCTTCTCATAAGGCTTGGGAAGATTTGAGTTTAGATCTTTTAAAAGCAGACTGGAATGAGTCAGATGAATTTTTCTGGCCAAAAGATTTCTTTAACCTAAATCAAATAGATTTAAAGTTAAATTGGTACCCTAATTTACATAATTCTAAAATAACACAAATATTAGGTAAATATGTTAATTTAAATTCGGAAAATATTTATTACTCCAATAGTAGTGATGTTGTTCAAGAAAATATATTAAAAGTATTTATCGATAATGATGACAAAGTGTTAATTCTCACCCCAACATATGATAATTTTCGGTTTTCTTCAGAAGTTTTTGGAGCTAAAACTTTTTCTCATAAATGGGAAGATTTAGATTCATTAAAAAAACATATTGAATTAATTAAACCCAAAATTCAATATATATGCAACCCGAACAATCCAACAGGTGATATTATGACACTTAATCAGATTGAATATTTAATAAATAAATATAGAGAAACAATATTCATTATTGATGAAGCATATTGGGAGTTTTCATCAACTATTAGTGCTGCTTCCCTTGTAACTGAGAATGAAAACATTATAGTTACAAGAACTTTATCAAAAGCTTTTGGCTTAGCTGGATTAAGGTTTGGATACTGCTGCGCAAGTAAAAGTATTATAGATGATTTATATAATTATTCAAGTCCAAAGCAAGTGCAAACACTCACCCAAATAATTATTCAAAAAGCTTTTTCAAATATTGATTACATGCATGAGAATATTAAAAAGATTAAAACAAATTACTTAATTATTCTTGATGAATTAATAAAACATAAATTTACTTCATCATCAACTGAACAAAACACAAATTTCATACTGTTTAAAAAAAATGGGTTTACATCCAAAGAAATTCAACATTTTTTTGAGTTAAATAATATTTCCATAAGATCTTTAAATCATATAGATGAATTAAAAGACCATGTTAGGATATCTATTCCTTCATCTGAAAATAATTTAATTAAAATATTGGAAGCCATAAAAAATTTTAATAAATGAAAGTAAGCTATATTGCAACATCTAATTTGCACTCTAAAGCAGCAAACGCTGTACATGTAACAAATATGATATCAGCTTATAAGGCTAATAATATAGATTTAAAAGCAATTGTTTCTGTATCAAATTCAAAAGATATAGTTGGTTTTAATAAACTAAATAAAGATTACAAAACATTAAACAATATACTTTTTAGTTTGTGGTCACTATTTAAATCAAAGAACTCTAATTTTATACACACTAGATCATGGATGGTAGCTTTTTTCTCTATTTTCTCAGGGAATAAAACGGTTTTAGAATTACATGATTTTGAAGCAAATAGAAATTTTTTTATAAAAAAAATTTTTGATAACATATATAAATCTAAAAACATTATCGGTATTATATATATAACTAAATCTCTTTGTGTTGATTATGAGTATTTGGCAAATAAGTATAAAATCAAACGTAAATACTTGATTCTGCCAGACGGAGCTAATATACCAACACAAGATTATAAATATAATTCATCTTTAATTGATGAAAAATTATTCAATATAGGCTACTCAGGACATCTATACGAAGGAAAAGGAGTTGAAGTTTTATTAAAATTAGCCAAGTACCTAAAAAAAGATGAACACATCCATGTTTTAGGGGGTATGCAAAATGACATTATTTATTGGACTGAAAAATTTAAAGAAAAAGAACTTTTTGATAAAATTACTTTTCATGGGTACCATCACCATAATTTAGTGGCTTCATTTTTAAAACAGATGGATGTTTTGCTTTTACCGATTCAAGATAAAGTATCAGTATTTGGTGGACAAGGAAATATTTCAAAATATACTTCTCCTCTAAAAATGTTTGAATATATGATTTCTGGAACTCCAGTTATTGCATCTAATATTTCTGTACTTAAAGAAATTCTGAAACATAATGAAAATTCATTAATTGTAGAATTTGATAATATTATCTCTTGGAATGAGTCATTAGGTAGGTTAAGAAATGATATTGACTTAAAAGAGAAAATATCTAAAAATGCAAAGAATGAAGTTGAAAATAAATACACTTGGCGCATTCGTGCAAAAAAAATAATTGATGAATTTAGTAATTAAGTTTATAGTTTCTTTCTTATTAATTTTTGGATGGAGATTAGTTTCTTTCATCGAAATACCTCATTTAATTTCATTAACATTATTAGTTGTTCACAGAGAAATATCTAAAAAGGCTCTAAACCTAATAATCTTATTCATCCCAGCATTTTTTTATATAACCTTAATAGGGTTTTATGCAAATCACAATTACGGGGTTTATCCATTTGATACAATATTGAGAATATTTAGATTAATATTGATGATTATTGGTATTGACATTTTCACAACAAAATATATAAAATCTAAAAAAGAATTATACAATATTATTTTTTATTGCTTGTTGTCTCATTCAATTTTAATGATAGGAATGTTTTTAAATTCAGGTTTACGAGAATTTATATATTCAATTACTGGGGCTTATAAAATTGTAAATGATGTATATCCTTTTGTTGCAGGTCTAAGAATTTCTGGGCTAACATATGGCTTAGCCATAACATCTGTTCTTCAAAGTTATTTATGTATCTTTTCGATATACAATCCATTGAAATTTAATATTATTTCTAGAGTACTTGTTTTTTTAATTTCTTTAATTTCTATGGCTATTAGTGGCAAGTCAGGGTTTGTTATTTTGGCAGTTATATTATTGTACTATTTATTGAGTTCTGAGATCAGATTTAAAAGTAAATTTAAATTTATTTTAATAACAATAATGGTAATTATTCTTGTAATTTCTTATGTAAGTTTTTCATTTGAAGGTTTTGAATGGCTAATATCGTCAAATTCAGAATTATTAAACTTAATTGAAACTGGTAATAGTAAAACTTCAGAGTCATTGTCTGATATGTATTTTTTTCCTGAAGGGTTGAATATAATTTTTGGTCACGGTACAGGAAGTCGATTTATATTTAGTAAGTATTTAGCGATTGACCCAGGTTTTGTTAGGTGGATATGGGGATTTGGAATATTGGGTTCACTGTTTTTGTTTTTGCCTTTCTTTAAAATTATTAAAGATGCTGTTTATCTAAAAAACAATGTATTATTATTAATTGTAATAAGTTTATTTATTTTGCATTTTAAAGAAGATACGCTATATGTTAGAGTTAATTTCTACTTATTAATTATGATGTATTTATTTCTTATTAAGAATCTTAAAAAGATAAACTTAATAAAATGAAAACAGCGTTATTACTAAATTCATTAGCTTTTGGAGGAGCAGAAAGAGTTGGCTCGCATATATTAAAATATTACAGCGATAATAATAAGAATATTATATTAATATTATTTATCAATAATATTAAGTTAAAAGTGCCTAATAATGTTAAAGTATTTTCTTTCTGTAATAATAACAATAATAATAATTTATTAAATTTTTTAAGCTTACCAATATTAGCCTATAGATTGTCGAAAATTTTGAAAAAAGAAAATATTGACTTTTGTCTATCATTAACATCTAGACCCAATTATGTAAATATTTTAAGTTCTATTTTTTTTGCTAATGTAAAATTTGTTATTAGTGAAAGGAGTTGTCCATCTCAAGAATATTCTGGCTACAGTTTGAAATCCTTAATAAACAAAATCCTTATAAGAATATTATATAACAGATGTGACAAAGTAATTTGTAATTCTATTGGGAACAAAAATGATTTAATTGAAAATTTTAATATTAAAAAAGAGAATATCAAAGTCATTAATAATCCTATAGATTTAAATCTTATCAAAAAAACACATAAAAATAATTTTTTGGATAATAACTATATAAATTTTGTATCTGTTGGCAGATTAGATTTAAACAAAAATTTTAAAATGATGATTAATGTATTCTCCAAAATCAGAAACGATAATGTGAGATTGTACATAATTGGATCAGGAAACGAATATTCAAATTTAAATAATTTAATTATTTCACTTGGTATTGATCAAAAAGTATTTTTGGTTGGTGAAAAAAAGAATCCATTTAGTTATTTGAAATCATCTGATGCATTTCTATTCACATCAAGAAGCGAAGGTTTTCCAAATGTTTTAATTGAATCTTTAGCCTGTGAAACTTTTATAATTTCTCATAATTGTATAGCTGGACCAGATGAAATTATATTTGATAAAATTATAAAAAGTAATGACATATTGGAAAATAATTTTGGAATTCTTACACCTTTTAATGATGAAACAAAATTTCTAAAAGGGATAACGTCTTTTATTAAAAATATAGATTTTCACAGATTACAAAAAGAAAATAATAATTATGATAAAGTTCATAAATATAAATTAGATGAAATTGTAAAACAATTTTCAGTCTTCATAGAACAATAAAAATTATGTGTGGAATAAATGGATATATATTAAATTCTGATCAAAAAGAATCTGATCAAATTTCTATGATGAATAATAATATTATTCATCGTGGTCCAGATGATTCGGGTCACTATAATGAAATAGTTGCTGGGAAAAACATTGCTTTAGGTATGCGACGGTTATCTATTATTGATGTAGATAATGGTAGCCAGCCCATAATTTCAGATGATGGAAACTTGATATTAGTTTTTAATGGTGAAATTTATAATTACTTAACTCTTAAAAATGAACTAGAGTTAAACCATAAAGTAGAATTTGTCACTTCTTCAGATACAGAAGTTATTCTAAAAATGTATGAAGTTTATGGTCATGAGTCATTTAGCAAACTTGATGGAATGTTTGCTTTTTCTATTCTTGACAAGAACAGGAGTAAAATATTTATTGCTAGAGATTATTTCGGTGAGAAACCATTATATTATACGAAAAGGGATAACAAAATAATATGGAGTTCAGAATTAAAATCTATCGTAAATGTTTTTGAAGATAAAAATGAAATTGATAAGAATGCATTATCCCTTTATTTTCAGTTAACATATATACCTGCACCATATACTATCTATAAAGAAGTTAAAAAGTTACTTCCAAATCATTATTTAGAAATAGATATTAAAACTCTTGATGTTTCTGAAAATATTATCTCTAAATCAAAACCCAAAATTGTTTCAAAAATTAATTTCACCGATGCTAAAAAAATAACACGTGATTTAGTTATGAAATCAGTTGAATCAAGATCTATTTCTGATGTGCCAATTGGAACTTTTTTATCTGGGGGCGTAGATTCATCAATTGTAAGTTATTGTTTATCACAAAATGAAGAAAATAGAATAAACACGTTTTCTATAGGTTTTGATAAGAAAAAATTTGATGAAACAGAAAAATCTAGAGTAGTTGCAAAATTAATTAATAGTAAACACCATGAATTTATAATAGACGAAAAAAGTTTGTATTCTGATTTAGATCAAATATTGAATAATTTTGATGAACCATTTGCGGATTCCTCAGCATTGCCAACTTATTTAGTCTCAAAGATAACTAGTAATCATGTTAAGGTAGCTTTAACAGGAGATGGTGGAGATGAAGTTTTTGGAGGGTATAATAAATACTATATTAATTCCATAAATAATATGTATACTAATATAGTTCCAGAAAAGGCTCATAAATTATTGCAAAATACATCTTCCTTTTTTTTAAAAACAAAAGATGATGACAGAGGGATTAAATTTAAAATTAGAAAAACTCTCGATTCGATTGATTACAATAATAATTTTTATTGGAATATGATTTCTTTAGGATTTAAAGAGAGTGAAGCAAATAAAATATTAATAAACAGCTCAGAAGGAACCTTTGATTATTACAAAAATAATATTGGATTAAATAAATCAGATTCTCTTTCAGATTTAAGAAATATTGACAGGCATATAAGTTTAGAAGGTGATATGTTGGTTAAAGTTGATAGAACAAGTATGTTGTCTTCACTTGAATGTAGAGCTCCATTTTTAAATAAAAAATTATGGGATTTTACTAACACATTACCTGAAAAATATTTAATTAACAAGACTTCTAAGAAATACATTCTTAAAGAATCATTTAAAGATGTCTTTCCTTCTAATTTCCTTGAAAAAACAAAAAAAGGTTTTGGGGTTCCTGTAGGTGATTGGTTAAGATCATTTTTGAAAGATGAGTTAATTTATTTTTGTAATAAAAGTTTTATCGAAGAACAAAACTTATTTAATTATTCTGCTATAGAACAATTAGTTAACCGTCATTTAAGTGGTCAGGAAGATAACACTTTTAAAGTATGGACTTATTTTTGTTTTCAAAAATGGCACAAAAATAATATTTAAATAAATGAATAAAAAGCTTGTACGCATCACTACAATCCCAATGTCATTAAAACACTTATTAAAAGGTCAAATGGCTTTTATGAGTGAAAATGGTTTTGATGTTATAATGATTAGTTCTGATGGTAAAGAATTGAAAGATGCAATTGAAAATGAAAAATGTAGACATTTTATCATTCCATTCACAAGAAAAATCACTCCGTTCAAAGACTTAATAGCTGTTTTTAGTTTATATAGCTTACTAATTAAGGAAAAGCCAGATATCGTTCATACACATACTCCTAAGGCAGGTGCAGTCGGTATGATAGCCTCTTTTTTAGCAAGAGTGCCTGTACGGATTCATACGGTTGCAGGACTCCCTCTATTGGAGGCTACCGGGCTGAAAAGAGTTGTTTTAAATTTTGTAGAGAAACTTACTTACAAATGTTCTACAAAAGTATACCCTAATTCGTTTGGGTTAAAAAATATTATATTAAAAAATCGATTTACTACTGAAAATAAACTAAGAGTAATTGGAATTGGAAGTTCTAATGGAATTGATACTTCATATTTCGATTCTGAATTATTCTCGGATAAGGAAAATAATAAATTAAAATCTGAATTGGGAATTGAAAGCAATGATTTTGTTTTTATTTTTGTTGGTCGGTTAGTTGCAGATAAAGGAATAAATGAATTGGTTGAAGCTTTTAATGAATTATGTTTAGATTTAAAAGGTATAAAGTTATTACTAGTTGGTCCTTTTGAGGATGAGCTCGATCCATTAAGTGAAAAAACTAAATTATTAATTAGTAGTCATGATAAAATAATTTCAGCAGGATATCAAAATGATGTAAGACCATTTTTTGCTATATCAAACTTATTAGTATTTCCTAGTTATAGAGAAGGTTTTCCAAATGTTGTTATGCAATCTGGGGCTATGGGTTTACCAAGTATAGTCACAGATATTAATGGATGTAATGAAATTATTCAAACTGATTATAATGGTATCGTTATTCCTAGTAAAGATATACAGTCTTTAAAAAGGGCAATGTCAAGAATTTTTCATGACAAAGAACTATATCTAAAGTGTTCAGCAACATCTAGATTAGCTATAGTTAATAATTATGAACAAAAATTATATTGGAACGCCTTGTTAAATGAATACGAATCTTATAAAAATGTTTTATGAAAAAAAAAATAAATATAATCGGGTATTCAGGGCATGCCTATGTATGTATTGAAATAGCTTTACTAAATGATATAATCATAGGTGGTTATTGTGACTTAAATAAAAAAAATGAAAACCCCTATGAATTAAATTATTTAGGAGAAGAACAAAACATGAATTCTGAGCAAGAAGTATTTATTTGTATAGCAGATAATATTATTAGAAAAAATATATATAAAAGCCTTCCAAATCTAG
>Ga0115564_10004225_pt1 | contig 11745 bp, 7 predicted proteins | sample COGITO_mtgs_1105_7_FD_88680 | JGI IMG/M metagenome (GOLD analysis project Ga0115564, IMG submission 88680) | Pelagic marine microbial communities from North Sea - COGITO_mtgs_110523 | ecosystem: Environmental > Aquatic > Marine > Epipelagic | place: Germany:Helgoland, sampling site Kabeltonne... | reverse complement strand
ATTTTATTCCCATTTCCATCAACGCAATTAAAACTTACTCTGTTTCCGCTAAAAGGAATAACTTCAGTTACGGTTACGTTATTAAATTCAACAAAGCTGTTTTCCCATTGCTCCCCAGTTGTTAAAATATTAACTCTAAGACCATCATTTAAATCTCCAATACTTATTTGTGCTGGAGAGGGAGTAGGTCGGCTTCCTATTACTTGTAAACTATTTCCGTTGAGGGCTTCAATTTGAGTGCCGTTGTTGTAATCGCTGAGAGTGCCTGTAAATTTTATTAAGTCCCCAGGAAGTAAATATTCTATGTTAGGCAGGGGTAATAGCTGGCCTTGATTATTTGTATAAACGCCCATTATCTCGATTCCTCTGAAGGGACCAGGAGCCCCGTTTCCCACGGTATCAACAATAAAAATAAATGGACGATGCCCCCCCTGAACAGATCCTGAGGCAACTTCTGAGACATCTCCTGGAACTACCACAATCCCATAAGTCATGACGGTATCTCCGTAATAACTTGATGTGTCATTACAGTTAGCCAAGTCTGTGGGACTCACATATTGAAGGTCTGATATACTTGTATAAGAGATATTTTGACTTTTTCCTCCAAAGGAAATTAGGGCAATTGAAATTATCGAGAGAAGTTGCTTCATGATTATTATTTTAAAACAGTGAATTGACCCGTGAAAGAATCTCCAGAATCAAGATTCTCAACAGAGAATAAATATATACCTCTTGAGAGGATTTGACTTTGATTTGTGAGTAAGTCCCAGGCATGCTCACCTCCTGAAAATTTTATATCATCAGTAGATTCTCCTGCGAAACTCTGGAACCAGCGAATATCAGACCCAGAATATTTCTGATCATGGTAAAATCGATCTAAGATGTCCCCCGCGGGCGATGTTATTGTTATTTGGCACCTGGCAGGCAGGTTTGCAAAAATTATTTTTCTACTTTCTTCTTGGAAATTAGATTGTCCTTCCCAAGCAGCTCCAGCATAATATGGATTTGGATATACATATGGGGGGTGAGTTTGCATAGATATAGTTGGTGGCGTTCCCGTAAATGCTCTAATATCATTTGCAAGAAAGCTGGATTCTAAGGATTCGAGTTTTGTTGCCTCATTTCCTCGGTCAAAAGCTGTAATCGCAACGGCATGTTGCCATCCATTTGGGAGATTATCTATTTTATAATGATAATCATACGATACGGAATCACCGGTAAAAAAAATTGGGGTGCTTAGTTTTATATCTTCCATACCTGTTTCATAAAAAAGACCATTCCCTATTAGGTCAAACTCAGCTGCTCGAATAAAGTCGGACGATAAATTTTGTGTCCCCTCCACGTCAAACCCTAGTTTACTTAAATAAATACGATAACCCTCAAAATCCAGATCTTGAGTAATCGGGTCAACGCTTGATTCGGAGTTACTCGACCAGTATAAGTCAATTTTATGATTTCCTGGTATTGCTCTGAATCTAGGGGCATCAGGAGGACTAGGAAGAATAAAGCGAGTTATTTGTCCATCGCCATCTCTGTCTTCTCCTGCATCTAATATTCCATTGAAGTTAATATCTTCTCCATTATATGCAACTTGAGCCCATTCTGCATTCGCTATAAATCGTTCTTTTTGTTTGCCTGTATTTGATGAATTAGGATTTCCATCTTCAGTTTTCTCTCCCATTACAAAAGCAAAAGCAAGATTGATTTTATCATTAGGTTTGAAATCATCAAAGGGCCCAACACTTATTAAATCACTACGATTTCCACTAGAATTTAATAACCCTTGAATGTCCATTCCAACTCCATTTTGACAAGGGGTATTTTGAGGGTCATCCCAACATGGATTTTGGTTTAATCCATCAATAAGTTTAGAATATCTCTGTTGGTCAGAAGTAGGAAAGAAAAAAAGTGATTGTCCCGAGTTATTAAAAATCCAAGCATTGTAATGATCTTTAAAATTGGGATCAATCTTTGGATGATGAAATCCAAACTTATCTTCGGAGCCTAAAAATTTTTGCCCGATATAAGAGTCAGTAGCTCCAATATCTCCAGTTGCATCATAGCAATAGGCCATAGCTAAACTATCGATATATCCATTACCTCCCTGATTATAGAAGACAGATCCACCAGATCCTGCAGGCGTTGAATTAATATTGCGAACAACAGTATTTGCCCAAAGGCCGATATGAAGATCTTCATATACTTCAGTCCCTGTATTTTCTATTTCGACATTAGCAATTACAAAAAAGTCACTAAATCGATAATTCCAATTATATGTAGATAGGGCTACGCTAAGTCCCATTGGGTTAATATGTCCTGAAATAGGGATTGATGTTCCCGGTATTAATAAATTCTCATCAGAAAAATTTGAAACAAAATCTTGATGGGAAATTGCACTCGAACTATAATTGGGATTGTCAGTCAATGATGAGATAATTTCCATACCTCCATTTGAGTTTGTGAACTCAAATCCACCTCTTCCAGGAGCATAACCTTGCGGTGCATCATAAGCGCTGGTACTGACTCGAATGGCCCCACTTTGATCAATTCCTCCAATCCAAATACCACTTTCAAACAGATGTTCGGTCCCTGACCCAGCTGGGTATTCACCGCTTGGTTGACCACTCCCATCTTTATATCCTCGAAACGCATTACCAAATGTTCCCACATTGGTAACTGTCATTCTTACATTACTCGCTGTTGTTAAGTTCTCGACAAATCCTTGACCTAAAAGAGATGTGCAAAAGCAGATCAGTAATAAAAAATTTATCCATCTCATAATGGCAGCCTTATAGTTCGAGTTTGATTTTTTCTATTTTTAATTCTAATTAAAACAAGTCCTGACTCAGAATTTAATGCCGGTAAAACAAATTGTGTTTCATTGATGACACCCTGCTTTATAATACGTCCTAACATATCCGTGCAATACCAAATTCCACCAATTGAAGATTGACTAACGCTTAACCATGAAGTCCCGTTTAAATCTGTCCATGCTCTTGCTGGCATATTGAAGTATTCATCTTTTCCTATTTGAAGTCTTTCAATATCTAACTCAATTGTTACAGGTAAATGATCAGACATCTCATAAAGTGCAGTTAAAATATTGGTAGGGACTGAGTTATTTGTTGGAGAGTTTATAGCATTATTGAAATGGAGACCATCATTTCCCGTTACTGATAATGATCCAGAAATATAACTTATCCCTGAGTTTCCTGAAGAGATATCATCATTGAAAAGCCAATGGTCAAATCGATCATCTAAACCACCCCCAGCAAAGCAACCGCTATTTGTGGCACCATTTCTTGTGGATTGGCTATGAAGATTTCTAAAAGTGTAATTATTATTCCAATTTCCCGGTTGATTTTCAGGATCATAAAATCTAATACTCGATACAGAGTAGTTTAGTAAATTTTGGAATCCAATTTCTTGGCTTTTTTTCATATTTAAATCCCCTGCTAAAAAATAATTTTCAGAAATCGAATTGGCATTTATATAAGCCATAATGGCTTTAGTTTCTTGATCTCTGGCATTGATGTCAGAGGATGATGATCCTGCTTTAAAATGAGCTGCGAACAAAGTAAAAAAGATTGTATCTGGATCAATGCTCAGCAATGAGTCTTTGTAATAAAATTCACATACATCTATTGCTCTAACAAGGTTTTGATTGCTTATGTCTTTTGTTATGCTTCCCTGGCTCTTTAACCCAAGAATATTCTTGTCAAAGTATATGCCGTTGACCAATGAAGAACCGTTAGTATATAAATCTGTTTTTTCCCAACGAGTCTCACCATTTATATTTAAAGCGTGTGTAAGTATTCTTGAGTGAGCTGTAGAATTATAACCGTCTAGTTCATTACAAACTAAAAGATGAGGATCGATATAATTGACGATCTCATTGAGATAGCCTTCTTTAGCAATAGGATTGTTACTTGAAGATGGGCAATATGAAGGGTAACTTCTGTAGTTTAGTAGGTTATAAGTCATAGCTTTTAATCTCACAGGATCCTGCCCAAAAGACATTAAACTGTGGGAAAAAAGCATGATGAAAAATGATAATTTCAAGTTGTTCATTATAGATGCGAAGTTACAGAAGGTTGGTTATGAATTTGAGTAAAATTTTTGTTAAAAACTATCTGGATTTAGGATAGTTTTTAAATTGAACTGATTTCAATTTTTTTATATTCATTTCTTAATTAAGAATTATTTTGAATGAGCAATACAACTATACTTTTAGTTGATGATGATCCCGATATAAGAGAAATCATAGGCTTCAACCTTTCGAAAGAGGGTTATAATGTGGAAATAGCAAAAGATGGGGTTCAGGGTGTGGAAATGTGCAAGAAGCATAAGCCTGATCTAGTTCTTATGGATGTTATGATGCCAAATATGGATGGTATGGAAGCTTGTCAAGCAATCCGCGAAAATTCCGAAACAAAAGATACTTTAATTGCTTTTTTAAGTGCTCGAGGTGAGGATTACTCTCAGTTAGCTGGTTTTGATTCTGGAGGAGACGATTACATAACCAAACCCATTCGTCCGAAGGTATTAATGAGTAGAATCAAAGCATTGCTGAAAAGAAATTTAAAGATTGAGAATGATACTTTTCAATTACCTGAGCTAGGAGATTTAAAAATTGATTTGGAAAAACATCATGTACATAAGTCAGGAATATCCATCGAAATGCCACGTAAAGAGTTTGAGCTATTGTATTTACTTGCTAGCAAGCCAGAGAAGGTATTTTCACGAGATTCAATAATGAGAACAGTATGGGGGAAAGAGGTAATTGTTGGAGAAAGAACAATTGACGTGCACATTCGAAAAATAAGAGAAAAAATAGGAGATGAAAGGATTAAGACTATAAAAGGGGTGGGTTACAAATTCCTAAAAGAATAATGTTAGATCTTCCAAGAATAATCGCACTTTCAGTGGCAGCTTTTTTTGGAACCATTGTATGGTTCAGTTTATTGGCTGTACTATATCTAACTCCCTCTTCAGCCCACTTATTTGATGAGAATTTAATTCCTATTTTAGAAATATCCCTTTTGAGCATTTTTTCTGCAACTGCAATTGGATTTTTTATAGAAATGTTGGCTCGATACTTTATTTCACTAAAATTAAATGAGATCCTTGAATTTTCTGGAAGGACAAACGATTATTATAAAAGCTTCTTTAATGATTCTCAATTAAGGAAGAAAGCTGAATTGGCAGTTAATAGTCAGAATCAAATTAAGGCTGTTGATCTTCTTGATTTACAGACCAGGGATGATGTGAGAAAAGAGTTTATTGCCAATCTTTCTCATGAACTAAAGAACCCTATTTTTAACATTCAAAGTTATTTACTTACTCTTATTGATGGAGTAGATGATAAGGAAACTAATTATAAATATCTAAAAAAAGCAAATCGAAATGTCTTGAGAATGATACGTCTTGTCAGAGATATGGATGTACTAGCTCATCTTGAGTCTAACAAACTGATATTAAATAAAGAGTCCTATGATCTGATATCGCAAATAAATGATGCTTTGGAGCAAATGTCAGAGAGAATAGAGCAATCAAAAATTGAGATAGTTCAGAATTATAATCCTAATATTAATCTTCCTGTTTTTGCTGATTTGGAAAGAATGGAACAGGTTTTTTTGAATTTAATAAGTAATGCAATTAAATATTCGGATTCTCAGCGGAAAGGGTCTTTTATTAAAATCACAATTCAAGATCGAGAGGATTTGATATATGTGTTTATCGAAGATAATGGTGTGGGTATATCTCAAGGGGATATGCATAGAATTTTCGAAAGATTTTATAGGGCAGACAGAAGTAGAACTCAAACAGGTAAAATAAGTGGAACAGGATTAGGACTGGCAATTGCAAAACATATTATTGAGGCACATGAACAGACAATAAAAGTGTCTTCAAAATTGGGAAGCGGTTCGGCATTTTCCATATCTATAACAAAACCCAATAAACAAATAATCACTTAACCCAACTTAGTCTTAAATTGCGGATATGGATCAAGAACTTTCCTCTAGAATTGAATCATTACGTTTAAAATATGCTACTTCTGGTCAGGAGCTTTTAGATTTTTTGGACGGTCTTATTGAAGCAGATTATATAACTTATTGGGACTATATACGTTTAGATAGCCTCTTGAGTCTCCAACAGCCAAGGACTTCTCATCCTGACGAATCTGTGTTTATAATGTATCATCAAATCACAGAATTATACTTTAAGCTGTGTCTTCACGAGCTCCGACCTCAATTGAAAAATGAACAGCCAGAAATTGAATTATTAGCGGAATCTATTCGGCGATGTAATAGATATTTTGAAGCTTTGGAGCATAGTTTCAGTGTAATGGTTGAAGGAATGGATAGAAAGCAGTTTTTGAAGTTTAGGATGTCTTTAATACCCGCGTCAGGGTTTCAATCAGCTCAATATAGAATGATTGAATTAGATCTTGCGAGATTGAATGATCTAGTGAATGTAGAAAAGCGAGAGGCCCTAGCAGATGAAAAGGATGTTTCGGTCCTTTTAGATGAAATTTATTGGAAAAGAGGTGCGACGATTGAAGACAGTGGTCAAAAGACATTGACTCTGCTTCAATTTGAAAATAAATATGGTGATGAATTTAGAAGTCAGGCAGAAGAAAACCGAGGTAATACAATATCGGATCAATCGAAAAGACTATTTGATGAAGGATTATTAACTCAAGAGCTTCAGGATAGTTTGAGAGAATTAGATCAGCATGTCAATGTACTATGGCCTTTGCAGCATTACCGATCAGCGGTAAAGTATTTAGCAAAACAATCATCAGATGTCAGAGCAACAGGTGGAACAAATTGGCAAAAATATTTACCGCCAAGATTTCAAAAGCGAATATTTTTCCCATTCTTGTGGTCAAAAAAGGAAAAGGATGAATGGGGTAAATCTTTTTACGATTCATATGTAAAATAAAACTTTCGTCCTTGGGATTAATGAACTCCAATTCTTAGCTTTGATTTTTTCTAAACCTTTTGATCAGATTGAAACAGAATAAACAAAAGAATTCCCGATTTATGTTACTGGGAATATTTATCTCTTTATTTATTTTTTTATGGTTAATAATTAAGTCATTCGGAGGGGGGCTGAACTTATCCTCTAAAATAGATGAGGCGAAGAATCCAAAAAGACTTTTTGGGATTTCGTTAAGTGAATATTCAGCAACAAAATATACTGTTGGAAAAGGAGAGGCATTTGGATCTGTTTTAGATGATTTAGGGATTCCTTATCGACGTGTAATGAGATTATTAGATATCTCTAAAGGTGAATTTAATCCTCGAATGTGGAGATTCGGTGATAGGTATTGGGTCTTTAGGAAGCAGGACACCTCTAATGTCCCAGATTATTTCATATATGAAGCTACAGATACAGAATACGTTATTTTTCATATCCAAGATAGTCTCTATGCAAAAAAAGTAATTAGGCCTACAATAATCTCAAAAAGGTCTGTCTCAGGAGTTATTGAGAGTTCTTTGTATGAGACTTTAGCTAGTCAAAATGTCTCACCTGCAATAGCGGTTAGATTAAGTGAGGTGTATGCTTGGACAATTGACTTTTTCCGTCTTCAAAAAGGAGATCGGTTTGAAGTGATCTTTGAAGAACGTTATGTTGATGATACATTATTTGTTGGCACAGGAAAAATTCTTGGTGCCCGATTTATTCATTTTGGAAAAGAATTTTATTCTTTTTATTTCGAAGATAAAAAAAGTGGCATCCGAGATTTTTATAGTGAGAGCGGTGAAGGGTTAAAGCGTATGTTTTTAAAAGCTCCGCTTGAATTTGCAAGAATCACTTCTCGATATAGTAAGAACAGATTTCATCCCGTTCAAAAAAGGTGGAAGGCCCACTTGGGAACTGATTATGCTGCCCCAAGAGGAACACCAATACTCGCCACTGCAAGTGGAACAGTTATAAGTTCAACATATAACAGGTCAAATGGAAATTATGTCAAAATTAGACATAATGGAACATACACAACTCAATATTTGCATATGACAAGAAGAGCTAAAGGGATTCGTAAAGGTGTATATGTAGAACAGGGACAGGTGATCGGATATGTGGGTTCAACGGGACTTGCAACTGGGCCTCATGTGTGTTACCGATTTTGGAAAAACGGCAAACAGATAGATCCATTAAAAGAACCTCTAAAGCGAACAGAACCATTACCAAAAAATCTCTGGAAGGATTTTAAAGTAAATATGACACCAATAAAACGGAAATTGGATTCCTTGGCACAAGCTTCTTCTGGAATATGATTTAATCTAACACTAGATTAATAATTCGACCGGGCACAATTATAATTTTTCTGATAGATTTACCCCGTATATAGTTGCTTGTTTTTTCATGATCAAGAATCTTTTTTTCCAAATCTTTTTTTTCTATTTCTGCGAGCACTTCAATAAAAAATCTTGTTTTTCCATTAAACTGCACAGGATATTTAATTGAGTCTTGAATCAGATATTCTTTATTGCAAATGGGAAAAGATTCCCGCGTCACGCTTGTTTTACCGCCTAGTAAGTGCCATATCTCTTCAGCTAAATGAGGAGCAAATGGTGATAGTATAACGGAGTAAAGGCGAAGTGAATTAATATTAACACTCTCTTGAGCATTTAATTCGTTAACAGCAATCATCATTGCAGATATGGAGGTGTTAAATGATAAAGAATCCATATCTCTTGTTACTTTATCAATCAATTTGTGTATCGTTTTCTTTTCATTTAATGTTTCGATATCTGATCGTTTTTTTTCCAAAAGTCTGTAGGATTTTCCCAAAAAGTTGACTATTCCACTTATTCCATTCGTGTCCCATGGTTTCGATTGTTTTAACGGACCGAGAAACATTTCGTAAAGCCTGAGTGCATCAGCTCCATATTGATCGCAAATAGAATCAGGACTGATCACATTATATTTAGACTTGGACATTTTTTCAACCTCGCGATCAACATGAATTATACCATTTTGAAGCTCAAAATTTGCGTTATTAAATTCGGGTAGCCAATTCTTAAATCCGTTTAAATCAAGTTCATTTTTCTCGTTTACTAAATTTATATCTACTGGAATTCGTTGAGTAGAACGACCATTTACACAGTCCGCTGAAATATATAAATGTGTATCATTCAATCGGTGAATAAATGCAGATACCCCTTGAATCATGCCTTGATTAATCATTTTTTTGAATGGTTCTCGAAACGGTACAAACCCTCGATCAAATAGAAAATTACACCAAAACCTGGAATAAAGTAAGTGGCCGGTACTATGCTCAGAACCACCAACATATAAGTCTACTTGATTCCAATAATTCATTTTTTCTTTATCTGCGAATGTGTTCGGGTTTTGTGGATCCATGAATCGCAGAAAATACCATGAACTAGCTGCCCATCCGGGCATAGTTGTTGTCTCAATCGGTAAACCTGTAGCTGAGTTCCAATTGTCAACCCGAGCTAGTGGAGGATCGCCATCTTTAGTGGGTAAATAACTTTTAACCTCTGGAAGTTCTAATGGTAGTTCAGATTCATTCATTGATTCCGGAATTCCATTTCTAAATACTATTGGTATGGGCTCTCCCCAATATCTTTGTCTTCCAAAAACAGTATCTCTGAGTCGAAATTGTATATGCGGAGTTCCCCAGTTATTTTTTTTCATATGGTCTACTGCTGATGATATAGCCTCTTGGATATTGCAGCCATTTAGAAAATTACTGTTTATGATAGAACCATTTTTATCCTCAATGGGACCTTGTTTTATATCTCCTCCTCCGACAACTTGAATTATAGATAAATTGAAATGTTTAGCAAAATTCCAATCTCTACTATCATGACCTGGGACTCCCATAATAGCTCCTGTGCCGTAACCCATTAACACATAATCTGAAGTCCAAATAGGTAATTTCTTCCCTGAAATCGGGTGCTTGGCATATGTGCCTGTAAATACGCCTGAAGTCATCTTTATATTTGTTTGTCGTTCTCTTTCACTTCGTTTCATTGACTCTTGTTGGTATTGAGTCACCTCATTTTTCTCAGATTCAACCGTTATTTTCGACAGAATCGGATGTTCGGGGGCGATAACAAGAAAGCTTACTCCAAATATTGTATCGGGTCGTGTTGTAAAAACTTCAAGTGATTCGCCTTCGAATTCAGATATATCGAATTTCACATAAGCTCCCTCACTTTTTCCGATCCAATTCTTTTGGGTCTCTTTTATGGAATTTGACCAATCTAGATCATTTAGACCCTCAAGAAGTCGGTCTGCGTAAGCAGTAATTCGAAGGCTCCATTGTAGCATAGATTTTTGAATAACATTGTGCCCACCTCTTATCGAGAGGCCATTGCTTACTTCATCATTTGCCAAAACAGTCCCAAGATCTGGACACCAATTAACTATGCTTTCAGAGAGAAATGCTAGACGAAATTGCTGTAAAAAATCTTCTTTTTCGGCAGCATTCATATTTGCCCATTCTGAAGCGGAGCATTCTTCTTTTTTATGTCTCGCTGCAATAATATCCGAACTTCCTTTTTTCTCGAGCTGATTTATAAGGACTTCAATTGGTTCAGCTTTATTTGACCTTTTATTAAAGTAAGAATTGAAGAGTTGGAGAAATATCCACTGAGTCCATTTATAATATTCAGGTTCGCATGTTCTAACTTCTCGGCTCCAATCAAAGCTAAAACCAATACGATCTAGTTGCTTTCGATACTGAGAAATATTCATTTTTGTGGTGGCCGCCGGATGTTGTCCAGTTTGGATCGCATATTGCTCCGCGGGTAGTCCGAATGCATCGTAGCCCATGGGATGTAGCACATTAAACCCTTTATGTCTTTTATATCTCGCAAAAATATCTGATGCGATATAGCCGAGGGGGTGCCCTACATGAAGCCCTGCACCTGACGGATAAGGAAACATATCAAGAACATAATACTTAGGTAATTCTGATGGATAATTAGAGTTATAAGTATTATGATCTCGCCAATAAGCTTGCCATTTAGCCTCTATTTTAGTTGGGATATAATCCATATGAACAAAAGTAGTACGTTAGATCTTCTTAGCATAGGTAATAACCTATTAAGTAGTTAAATTTGTGGAATGAGTAGATCGAATCGTGAAGAGCAATTCAATAAGCGCAGGCTGCGTTATTCATATTTATCAGTAATAGTAAGTGTCGGATTAGTTTTATTCGTACTGGGTGTAATGCTTACTTTATTGAATCAGGCTCGCAATCTCACAGATGAACTGAAGGAGAATTTTACATTCACACTTTTTCTCGAACCGGGTACTTCAGAATCTGCTAGAGATGTTTTTCTTGAAAAATGGACTATGGCTCCAGAAATAAGGGAAATAGTTTTTATCAGTAAAGAGGATGCTGCAAGTCAATTTCAAGATGAATTGGGAGAAGACTTTGTCGATTTTTTAGGTATTAACCCATTAAGTGATGCTCTCGATCTTAAGCTTTATTCATCTTTTGTATCACCAAAAGTTTTAAGACAATTAGAAATTAGATTGAGAAAAGAATCGATCGTTGAGGACATGGTTTATGATAGGGATCTCATTTCAGCTATTCACAATAATATCGGCAAGATTACTATCGCGATGATAATTGCTTCTATCGTATTGCTTTTGATTTCAATAGCATTAATTAATAGTTCGATAAGGTTAGCGATTTACTCTAGACGTTTTACTATCAAAACAATGCAATTAGTCGGGGCGACTAAAGCGTTT
>Ga0115564_10004205_pt1 | contig 11777 bp, 9 predicted proteins | sample COGITO_mtgs_1105_7_FD_88680 | JGI IMG/M metagenome (GOLD analysis project Ga0115564, IMG submission 88680) | Pelagic marine microbial communities from North Sea - COGITO_mtgs_110523 | ecosystem: Environmental > Aquatic > Marine > Epipelagic | place: Germany:Helgoland, sampling site Kabeltonne... | reverse complement strand
CTGCCAGTTTTCTGTTAAAATCGAGTTCAATGTTGTCTATTTTTTCAATTAAAGTTGAATTTAATTCGTTGAGCGCGGCATTAACCAGCTGGTACATATTGCTAATATCGGGTGAATACATCGATGGTTGCATCACCGGCGGTTGCATTGGTAGAGGTGGGGATTGTGTCGGTAGAGGGGATGGGGATTGTGTCGGTAGAGGGGATGGGGATTGTGTCGGTAGAGTGGATGGGGATTGTGCCTGTAGAGGGGGTGGGGGTTGTGTCTGTAAAGGAGATGGAAGCTGCACATGTGGCGTGGGTGGGGGTTGTATCTGTGGCATGTCGGTATGTTCGTTCGGATAAGAACCATGCAGTGGCCCTAAGTCGTTGAAAATTCCAGGAAGTTCAGGAAGCACACCCGGTGTCGTTGGATACGGCATCGATGAATACGATGAGTCTGGGTAGTCGCCCCATTGTGATGACGTGCTCGGAAGTGCCTTTTGTTTACACGTACACATATCAACTGCTCTTCTTGTGTCTTCGCCGGGAGGGATATAACTATAGCGAGTATCGTTTATTCTTTCTACGGAGAATCGCTCCATGTCGTCGCGTTTGTTGAGAAAGTTCTTCCCCTTTATGCCACCACAATTTATGCAGTTAGACCATGGTTTAGTGGCCCTTTTTTCTGCTTTTTTACCACGGTACACTAAAAGTTCGTTGATCAATTTAACATTTACCATGGGGTTTGATGTAATTACAGATTTTAAAATCTACAGTTTATATTACCATTGGGGGATGCGAGTCGAGGTGCTCTGACAGTGTATCAAATCGACCGGTTATAATTTCAAGTTGCATACGTAAATCTGCTTCCATGCTTCGTTGACCATGTTTCAGCATCTCCATCTGGTTGACAACTGTATCTTTTTGCTGGATATCGCACTCTGACATATATTTCGTTCTAGCTGCATATGATTTGGAAAAAACTACATCTGCCTGGGAACTATTGCAGAGTTGACGAAACCCACGGAGATTTATGGTTGGATACCTACCAATGCGGCGCATGGCAGTTCTACAGAACAGTACAAAATACAATACTATGTTAAACGGCGGTGGAATTGATTCGCGGTTGTCTTTATATTCCCGTATTAAGGTGACTCGTTCAAATTGCCAGAACTCGTCCGCTTCTACCTTTACCCGGTCGTAGGTTGATGTCATTTGGGCTATGAGCAAATTCACAAAAATAATTGTAGCGATGAACGAATATACCCACATCAAAACCGAGATGATTGTTGCGCGTATACGTTCGTTTCCATCGGTGGCCTGATTCTCCGGTTCCATATTACCGAGTAGTCCCCAGAATACACTCCAAAATGGTGAAATCGTCACATCGTCCTCTTTCAATTGAACAAGTACAACAAATGCAAGACCGGTCCCGGTCGTGAAAAAAAGGATAATAGTAAACCACGTGATGACATCACAAATCATTTGAGTAAGGATAATCCGAAGCACTCCTACCGAACGCCAGGCTCCAAGAGATTCAATGAAGCGCACATAGACAAGCAATATCACAAGAGCATACACCAATGTTGCCCACCATGGCTCCGCGTATGGTATAATAAAGAGACGAACAATTGCAACGCTCAATATTCCCATATAAGTCACCAAATCACAGATGTTCCAAAATGTAAAATATACACGAACGCCCTGCAAGGAAAGTTGTCGACATTCTTCAAACAAAAGAGTACACGTCCAGAACCAAACAAAATATTGATACCGATTGGTTACAAATTGCATTTTGCACAACATCAATGACAACATCAATGCATATATGCACTTTAAGCAGTTATGGGTCACAAATTTCACCTTGGGAATGGAAAAAATCCACAGACGTGATAAATACGGTATAACGGTAAGTTTTGTGTGTGTGATTGGAGATGGCGACACGGTCTGGAACCACTCATTGTCTGAATCGTCACTTTCATTGTTGTTCTTGTTGCATGTCACTATGTCGTCACATGGCGTCACGCGCTGACGTTGATCGAGTAATTTCGGTCTGCAGTCGATGTCGACCAGGTTGATGAAGGGTAGTAACACCAATTGAATCAATATACAAGTCACCGACACATGTTGGTGAATCGACGCGGTTGAGTCCGGAAAATGACCACAAAACAGATTATCCAAGAGCTGCTGACAGTGAGGATGTGAAATGAAACGTCGAATACTTGCGTTGTCTGTTCGTGTTGCTTCATCTAAGATGGACCGTGGCCACATGCAGGTCGAATTTCGCATTTCAATTGTCATCAGTAGTTCCATTGCGTCGTTCACTTCCATGTGATTCAATATTCCTTCTGCCCACCTCTCATACTGGCAAGCGTCATTTTCCCATTGCTTTCGGCGAATCGGACTGCTTTCACACTGTGCGTTTAGCACCGCTATTTTTATTGCATTGAGTGCACTTCTCAGAGGTTCGCGTGTTTTTACCCATAGACACCTTGCCATCTCACATTGACCCGATACCACCGCCCAGACAACCAAGTCACACCAAGTCGTACACATCGAGCGGTCATTTGATACTGTCAACCGGGCTTCGATGTGATTCGCGTATCCGATTCCACAGATCTTGGCGAGTGCGTGCCGCGGAACAAACGAGGTGACCGCAGACATTGACATTTGGTGTATGAGTGTCGGCGTACTCATACGTTGACGTGCGTGCATCGAGTCGAACCACAAATTAGAGTATATGATAAATGTTGGTCGCGCATTGTGTTCTATCAGTACACGCACAACCGCTGCATTTTGGCACATCAGTGCATGTTCAAATGCATGCGAGAGTCGACGCGGCTCATACATGTTGGAGGTACGAAGTTGCATCTTGATTATGAGTGGGTTTCGCCAGAATACGGCCAAGTTGATCGCATCGATGGTATCTTGACAGTTGCTCAGGAGCGCGGCTAGTATACGTTGATCGAAATCATTACCCGCGCTGATGTCGTCACTCGTGTTAAAAAATGTCAACAGTGGATGTTGATGAATTCCTTTGGTGACTGTGCCTAGACGATGAATCTTGGTCAACAAATCGATGTACTCGTGCACGACACCCCACATGGCGGTAAGGTGTTCGTGTCCTGCTTGTGTATATTTAGTATGAAACGCTCGTATGTGGGCGGCAGCTCCACCACTATCGCCAAAAACGACAACCGGTCTTTCATTCTGAAGCGTATGTACGATTGTCCGCAATGTTCCCATTCCACCTCCAACAACAACCAGTACCATCGGAGTCATCGCTTCTATACAATTTGCTCGCGTCTCCACGCGTGTTTTACTCGAGTTACACACACAGTTCTCGAGTTGTGATCGTAATTCAATTTCATCACCAAACGCCACCGATCCTTCGTTGCCAGAATCAACAAACACAAAATGGGTGTGATTTGGATCGAGGGCAACATGTGTTTTATTGGGATCACTCGACCGAGTTGTGACACCGACATAGTTATGCACAGTACCATTCTCTTTTTGTGTCAACTTTTCACGATCTGCGATCACTCCCCACGGAACCACCCCGATACATGGAACATCCAGGTTCGATTCCTGCACAGTTTTCCCAACGAGCTTCATCACTCCCGTGTCAGTTCCACCCGTCATGATCCATGCGTTCGTCGTACTTGCTGCGCCGATTAACCCGCGTTGAAAAATCATTTTCTGTTTATCTGACATGTTGAGCGACATTGCACCTCCGGTGACTGAAATCAAAGAAGTTGGCGCCTTTAAATGCCATATAGAATGCTCGCCGCACATAAGTACATGTAATTTTTGAGATATTCTTGAATTTTGTGCAGATACGCAGATCCAAGGAGCAGGTCGTCTTCGGCTCGAAGAAAATCGCACCGCTCCAAATCCGTGTGCTGTTTTCAATTCGACATCAACAGAATGAAGATTGCGGTTTGCTAACATTTCGATTCACTCTATACACTGTGTGACGACGTTTCGAAATTTGATTGTACGAATAAAATCGAAGGTTCATTCAACTGAATAGAACAGTGCGACTTTCGATCCATACACACAAATACTGTCGAAATGTTTGGCATTCAGAAAAATGCCAAATCACTTGTCAGTCCAAAATTAAATTCTTTGGTTGTATAAAAATGAATTCATTTTTCAAACTAACAACATTACTCTGTCTGACTTTCACCACCGCGGATATGTCATGTCGTGAAACTAAAGACATGTACCAGGGAGAAAACTGTTGCGCCGGAGCTGGATTGAATGACGACGTGGTCGTACCGGGGTGCAGGGCTGGGCAACGGTCTGCTCCTCATGTAACTGTCATATATCATGCCGATCTTCCAGATGACGTGACGAATGAGGAGTACAATACCGCACTTGATGGAATCAACCAGATGATTCCATCATCTTCAACCGATTTGATTTCCTCATCAATGACAGTAGGCAGATCACAGTGTGACCTGTGTTCTCTGCGCAATCTCCACTATTCGTTCCGAACGGCAAGTGATACAATTCAATATTATGGGGGTTTGGCGTCGCCCGGCGCAGCTCCCATTCGTAAGTCCCTATTTACGGTATTGCATATCAAAAAGATAGAAGTTATCGGCACTGCCGAGGACGTCGAGGCAATTGAAGCTGCTATGGCATCCGTTTTACCAGCGTTCATTGCAACGCGAACTGAGGTGAATCAAACAGATGAACTTCGTGTACATTATCTAGAGATCAACGCCGATCGCATCGCGTTCGACACTCGGTGTTAAAACCACGTCCCTCGATTCTGTGTGAAATGAAAACAGGCGTCTACCTCTATTGTGAGACACACGCGTCCGGGGGTGTCGCAGAAACACCATTTTTTTTACAACTCAATTCGGGAACAGAGAGGATCGTTGAATGATTTTTTTTTAATGTGTTGTTGTGTATTAAAATGACAGTCAAATGTATTGTCGTGTTCCATGAAAACATTGATGAAATTGAAATAAACCAAGAAGAAATTGGCAGGAGAATTTTTGATGCAACCCCTACATTCATTGGTGCGATTCCTGAGCTGTCTGTCTATGCAGTAATGTCATCATGTGTAGAATACGCGGAAAAAAATACACATTCTTTTCCATTTGAGTGCACTTCGATACCATACGGACCGGTTGTGCTCATTCGATCAGATGTAGACGGGTCCGCGCAGGATATTACAGTGAACGAATATCAACGCTTTTTATTAGTTTGACAACAATGAAAACTCGCGAATGGTTCGTTCTTCGCGATCATTCGCGATTGCATACACAATCACCCAATTTACATGAATTTGTCCCGTTGAAGCATTGACGCTTTTACATTTCATAAGACATTCCATTCCATTCTCGCGTTGAATCCGATGCATCGGATAGCAAAGAACAACAGTTTGATCCGCGTTGGCTATTTGCGTCTTGGTTGTGCTGTTGCGAGACTTTTCATATTCCTCGATGGTTACATTTATGCCGAATAAGGGCGCACTTGTTTTGCCGTATACGGTCTGCATACTGTTAAACACATCTTGTAGTTGTTGGTGCTGTTTTTTTAATTCGCAACTTACAATGTGATTGAGTGCCGAACTTGTTTCGATTACTTTTTCTTCAATGGCTTTATAATCGCCAGTGTGCTTGGAAATTGTTGCTGTTATTTTGCGCTCTTGACTTTCGAGCCACTCTGTTCGTTTTCCAAGCATATTTGTGTCTTCTGGTACCGCAGTATCCACTCGGTCATGTTCAGCCATAGATCTCGACATACCAGTTGGTACACCCTTTTTTGAAGAATGACCAGTATTGCCAAAAAATCCTCTCTGAGCACCCATTGCGCGTATACTTGGAATAAACCCCAAATCTCCACGTGATGATCCAGTTGCCATTTTGTTTGATACAGAGTATATTTATTTTATTTGTCGGACCGCACATCAAAAAAAGAGTGGTGAAATTATGTAACAACACTCAACAATAATTTCACATCATTGGATGTTTGATGGACACGCACTAGGGTAACAATTGACATTATGAAAAATAGCAATGTTAAACACAACATTGTTAAAAGTCGTATCACTTGTAAGGAAGAATTTGTACAAAGTTTGGTCATTGTGTTTATTTTCCAAATGGTTTTTAAAATTCGTCAAACTACTTTTCGAAAACATATTTACTTGAAAAAAAAATACCTATACAGTTGAGTGCATCTACAGCTCCAATTCTTTTCTATGAATTGACAGTGTTTTCGTCTAGATATTTTTCCTGAACGAGTATCACACACCTGAACAGATCAGGATTCAATCGATGTACGATAGATATCAGTCTTGAAGTTTTCAACGCCGCATTTCTCAATGTGTTCATACAATGCCCCCATGGCAGCTCTTCCGTTGCCAGAATCTTTGCCACGGCCAACCAACGTTTTCCAATGCACAAGTGGCGTCATCTGCTTCATGAGATCGTCGATGAAAGTTGATGGCTCTTGTGAAGCAATGTGAATTGTATGCTTTCCATCAAGAATTCGCTGCAATGCACTCGTATAACCAGTCGCTGTATTTGATTTCACTTTCTGGGCAAAACAGGACGCTGCACATGTATGTAATCGTTTGTGAATGGTAGTTATATCAACCTCAATCTGTTCCATCGTCTCGCGGATTACAGGAGTACACGTTGCCTTTTTCTTGAGCTTTTTTTTCTTGATCTTCTTTCTCTTTTCAATTGAATTCATACTCCGGCAGGTTGAATCTTCGCCCGGTGATGTGTTCTTCTTCGAGACGATTCCATGGCATAAATATGCCTTTAATGTCAATAAACGAGTTGTGTCAAATGATGAGATATTCGAACTCGAGTCGCATGTCACGATCTCAAACAATGCGTGAATCAGTCGATACCTTATATGTGACTTTGTATGCATGCGTGCCATGTTGGCACATACCAATTGCAGCCATTCTTTGTCACAGAGATTTTGACGCGAACAGTTGTACCATCGAGTTGCCTTTGTAACAATTTGGTCGACCATATCCATATTGTAGTGGTCGCATTTGTATGTTTTTCTGAGACTGTTGATAAAATGAGCAGCTTTGATGCCAATGGCCGTCATAGAATATGTGTAGATTTTTTTGTAGAATCTAGATTTTTTTTGTAAAATTTTCGCTGCCTTTTTTCCAAATTTTCCACCGTCAATATAGATGCACTGTAAAATATATTCTCGATAAAGTGTCCAGAACTTGCATCAAATTATACTTTTCATAAAGTATAATGTAATATATCGGTGATGAGATATAACACGCAATCCTATGTGCTTGGTCATGCACAAATCCGGGTTTCTAACAGTCCGATTCACAATCTTGGGTTGTTTGCAACCTCTCCAATCAAAAAAAACGAAATTATAACATTTTATGATGGTGAACAGATTGATTGGCAGACGGCAAAGATGCGAACGGACTCGTCTTATATGCGGTCAATCGCATTCGGGTATTCAGTCATCGACGGGTTGCGTGTTCCTTCGGACGACTGTGGTGCTGGTTCGTTCATAAACCATTCTTCAACTCCCAATGCGTATTTTTGGATGCGCGAAAATATAGTATGGATAAAAGCAAAAACGAATATATATCCAGAAGAGGAAATACTTGTCAATTATGGCAAAACCTATTGGAAACGACAGAGCGATATTTGCAATTCGTCACACGTGGGCTGCCAAGCACGCTCGACGAATGCTACTACATCGTAAATGATGTTTGCACACGCTTTTTTAGATATTATAATAAACAACGAGCGTCGGAAAAAACCGGGGAGTCCACATGCAAAAAGCCGAGTCCACGTGCAAATATGGGCAGGGAAGCGTCGGTGGCGGTTGCCGGGGTTTTTGTTGCACACTGCTATTCTGGCATCGTGTACCCCGGAGACATCAAACATCGTTCAAAAATGAAACAATTATTCATTGTGTTTCAAAAAATGGATTTTGAAACGGCTGTAAAAATAGTTCAATCTGGTACATTTTCAGCGACAGATGAAGACAAACTACAACTATACGCATTATACAAGATCGCTGTAGGTGAAGTTCCATCAAATGGAATGACTTTCAAACGAAGAGCAATGTATGCTCAATGGAAATTATTAGTCGATACCACCGATGTAAAAGAAAGTCGTCGCGCATATATAGAGTTGGTAAAAACCCTGATTTAGAATCAAAATCAAAAATGAAAGATCCCAGAAGACGCAGAATTATGATCTTTGACAAATATCCAACACTGAAATATGCAGCTATTCATGTAATTCCGTGTGTTGAATATCTTCGAGACAACCCGGAATGTGAGTTTGAGGCTAGGTTTGGTATATTAAACAATACAAAATTCACGACTGGAGTAAAACGTGAAATAATGGGTCGTATTATTGAAATCTTTGAAAAATCGAATCATGTAACTGGAAATGCAGAATGGAATGAAGAACAAGATTTTTTTTTCTCCTATCAAAAAAAATCTTACCGTACTCGCGTCTGTTATGATACATCTACCATGAATATTGTCCCTCCACATACAATCTTGAAGGAAACTGTGATGGTCAAAGACATCAACACATCATCTGAAACCTCGGTCGAAATACCAGATATTCGTGTAGCGTTGAAAAAGGAAATTTCGATGCCTCTGGAATGCATTCCAGCATCGATAGAATCTGACACCGTGCGCATTAAACAGAAACGTCGGTTTACAACACATGACAATATTTGGGCATTTGACTTTTCAATGACTTGGTCCGGTAAAAACAAAACAGAAGCCGAAAAAAAACAAATGAACGAAGACCCAATATTCGAAGTAGAATGCGAATTGTTAAACACGGATACCTATTTGAAATCACATACAAACGAATATATTGCATTGTCAATTCTTTTGAAAATGCAAGATTTACTTGAAACTACAATACACATGACTCCAATATAAAATATTGCAGCAATCACACAGGTTCCATAAAATACGCATCTTCATGCAAGTCGCATTTGCCATTTTTCAGTACGAACATTGCGTAAATAGTCGAGTGGTGTTCTATTTCAGAACACCGTCGAGCCAGTGGAATCCAACCCAAACGATAATCGTTTTGTGAATTTGTGAGTACGCGTGAAACTAGAACAACATCGGTGTACTGTGTTTGCATACGTGATCCAAACACATTCAATGTATATTTGAGCAACGGGAGTACTGTGCGTGCATTGTAATTCCCCGACCAACAAAATGATAATAATTCACATAATTTGGGGTTTGAATTATTGTTCAAGGTTCTTAAATTTTCCTGAATGGAATTCGCATTTTCAAAAAGTGTATCGAGTTCTCCAATAAATATAAACGCCCGAAGCAAATTTGTGTTGTCAAATGAAACGGCAACATAAGTACTTTCCAGCTGCAACAGTCGTTTCAATCGCGTTACGTCATGACTTTGCATACGTCCAATTCGTATAATTTCTTCGTAGAGATCCTCCGTTTTGTTGTATTGTCGGACTTCGGCGACTGACATGTACTCAACGCGGTAGCCGATACGAGTGAAAGATTTCATAATCTGCATATTTTCAATGGTGTCAATATTGATCATTTTTCTGTATTCACATGAAAACTCAGCCGGGTATTGTTTGTAGTATTCAATTGGTTGAATGCACTTCGAATGTGACTGTTTGAACAATGTTGCTGCAAATTTAGTCACGAACCTAAGATGCGTCTCTACAGATATCGCACTTTTTCTGTTATCGAATACCGGAATAATACAGTGATGTTGTATCATTGAAGACTCTGCATTTTGTACAGCGTTGTCCCAGATCGAACGACAAATATCATTGCCTACTCGAAGTTCTTCAATCTGTGCAATGCTTGCGAATTGTCCAATGTGCATAACACATTGAACATACGATATTGTCATATGCCGCGCAAATGTTCCTGTTGTTAGCATAATTCCGGTGGTACTGTGACTGAACAGGGATAATGCTTTCAGCATGAAACTAGAAGGATCATCGCGAATCGATGTTGCTCGACCTTGCTCAAAATAACGAACCCAAGTGTCGGTTATACAATAAATGGAGAAAAAATTGCAGTTTTGTGCGTTTAGATACCTGTAAATTTCAGGCAGTTGCCGCGCATCTTGTACTAGTACCAACATTTTAACGAACTTACCTTGATCCCAAATACTACAAATTTTAGATGCAATTGCATCGTACATATTGAGACATACGTGCGGTTTGGTTTTTTCTGAAACGCCGTCGATTCCCTTGATCGTAGACAACCGAATTGGCGCAAACGGCTTGAATGCTTTACGACGCACAGCGAATGCTACATGAACCAATCCTGACAGCTTGAATGACTCATGCAATTCAAACTGGTCATCGCATGTTTTCACGTTCGAAACACTTGCACGTAAGACAGTATCAACTTTCCCGCGATCCGAGTCTGAAAACATTCCCAACAGCTGTGCTGTTTTTTCGATTGAATATAACCATACATACGGTGTACAGCCAATCAATTTCATATAATTTTGCGTATTTAAGACATGCTCCAAAATGTAATTGTATTTTTGTTCTTTGGATGCACCATGTGTCCATGCACGATCCGTACATTGTGAACAAGATTGTGTCACAAATGCATGTACATCATCTATAATTAGACATGTGTTTTTTAAATCTACTCTATAAAAAGTTTGAAGTATTTGGTTAATGTATGGTTGATCAGTATCCTCAAATTCGAAGACATGATCATCTTGAACAGTGGGTAATAAATCAGTATGTTCTATCATATAAAACGAAGGTTTATCTGTTTCACTTTTCATTTCATCAAATGAAAAGTGTATGTTTTCTAAAATTTCTTCTTCCCATATTCCAGATTGCCGCATTTGCTCAATTTTATAACGACATTGATTCATAATACCATTTTTGGGAGACAATAAACAAATAAATGTCATATTCTGATGACCCATAATATGACGTGCTGTTTTCTCCCATAAATATCGTACAACATAAAGCTGCGACACATGATGAACACTTGGCGTTGAAGATATTACTAATAGATTTGGCTGTCTCAATATAGGCATACAAATGGTTTTTTCGTATGGTGTTATGTGATGTTCTGAGGGAAGATGACGAATTATATATTCCTGACCATCCCAACAAAATACTGAACCAGGATTATAATGTTCAAACGGTTCCATCAAATTTTCATCAAGTTGTAGGAAGTTTTGTCCAGATTCCAAAATGCGATCTGTCAATCCACTCAGATAACGAATAATGCCAGCATCAAATGTATCGTTTATTCGTAAGTATATCAAATCTTTAGAGAGAGGTAGTATTTGATTCGTGTTTTCATGTGTTAATGTCGATAGCATGCGCATATATTTTTCACTGTTTGATAAAACCTGCCACCGTTGCGATTTGGCAAATATGGAAGAGTAATAAAATTCACACGGTTGTGTATTTATATCAATACCAACTTTATCGTACTGATGTGCTAAATGAAACACGTCTGAACAAAAATCATCCATTTCTGTTAAAGAGGTGTTTACAACACCTCTATATGCTTTTTCCTCCTCCTCCTCCTCCACCTCATCTTCCTCCTCCACCTCATCTTGCTTCTCCTCCTCTTCTTTCTCCTCCTCCTCCTCCTCCTCTTCCTCTTCCGCTTCCTCCTCCTCTTCCTCGTCCTCGTCCTCGTCCTCTTCCTTTTCCTCGTCCTCTTTGTCTTCTTCCTCCTCCTCCTCCTCTTCCTCTTCTTCGTCTTCTTCCCCCTCCTCATCTTCCTCTTCTTCTTCTTCTTCTTCTTCCTCCTCCTCTTCTTCGTCTTCT
>Ga0115564_10004192_pt1 | contig 11791 bp, 12 predicted proteins | sample COGITO_mtgs_1105_7_FD_88680 | JGI IMG/M metagenome (GOLD analysis project Ga0115564, IMG submission 88680) | Pelagic marine microbial communities from North Sea - COGITO_mtgs_110523 | ecosystem: Environmental > Aquatic > Marine > Epipelagic | place: Germany:Helgoland, sampling site Kabeltonne... | reverse complement strand
TAAAGGGTAGACAAAACGGTAGACAAATATGTGCCTGTTGACATGAACACGTACATGGAAGAATCTAAGCTATAGCTTGTATGGCATTACAAGTGGTGCATCTAGGTGGCACTTAACCACTTCTTCTGGGCACCAAACAATCCCAGCTTCAAGGTTCAAGTACCTGATTTTCAAGCATTTTAATGTTTGACGTCAGGAAGTGTGAACCAAACTGTGATCCAAAATAGCTCCTATTTAATCAGCCGTAATGGCATCTATTACTACTCTCGCCGTGTTCCAGCAGACCTTCATAAGCGTTTTAACAAGGATAGGGTAATTATATCCCTGCGAACGAGGTCGCAGGATAAAGCCCTGCGTTCTGCTACAACCTTATCTGACAGACTTCAGCGGCACTGGGAGAGCCTGAGGCTGGAACTCTTCCATAGCAGAGAGTTGGGCTTAAGCCTTATAAACATATTGAAGCTGACCGAGTTGATGCATCTGTCAGTTTAGATGATGCATTAGAGACCATCTATTTGAACGGGGAATGAGTTCTGCATCGGTAAAGCGTGTCTTTGCTTCTGTGAAGTCGGTAATCAACCTGGCAATAAGAGAGCATGGACTAAACTGCTCTAACATATTTGCAGGCACTTTCATCCCTAATGACACAGCGTCAGCAAAGAGACTGCCGATTCCCGAAGCAGTTATCAGACAAATTCAAGCGGAATGCCGGGCTTCATGAAACTGACATTCATTTAAATGAAGAAGCACCTTTCATAGACCTCAAGCCGCATCTGTGGCGGCCATTAACAAATGGCTAAAGCCAAGAGTGCCAGAGGGGTGCGTCATCCACTCTTTCCGTCATAGCTTAAGAGACCGTCTCCGCGCTGTTGAATGCCCTTCAGATATAGTAGACGCCATCGATGGATGGGCTACATCCGGCATAGGCCAGAAATATGGGACTGGTTACAGCCTTGCTATTAAGAATAAATGGATGAAGAGGATCGAGGTTCGATGCCCTATTACAGGGCTAGCAGACACCTGACTCTCAATGTTATCAGTATCTTAGAACATATACAGCATAGGTAAAAGTGCCCAATTCTGGATAACAGTTTGGATAACAGCATTGAACCCAGGCCCAAGGGCCGCGCTCCGCCGCCGCCGGACCTCGCACCGGGGTTACTGCTGCTACTTCGCAATCAGCTTTGCGTCTTCGATGAGGGGGCGGGGGCTAGAGGACGCAGGTCCTGCGTCTCAGGGCCACGGTTCTTTAATGGGTTAGTAGATTTAGCCTCCAATAACTTCAGAGCCTTTTTACTCATTTTCATAATATGGTCCGTCGCCTTTAATAACGCTTCATCTACAAATTGCGCAGTGGACGTTAATTAGCCATCAGCTATGAAATGCACCTCACGGTGCCCATTGGGGAAACACTCTTTCCAAGTCCAGCGCTATTTCTGAGGGCTCAGTGTAACGTTGCAATCAACTGCTGTGTAAACTTCGCCGACGCCACAGGCAACACGCGGCCTTTTTTCTGCCCAAGAAGCAACCGGCCGGCCGGTACATCTAATTCGGCAATTGGCCGATGCGCCATACCCGGTTGTTCATCTGGATTCAAACCAATAGGTATCTGGAAGCCAACTGCATTTTCATGGCTAATAAAATGTCGGATTAGTTCAAATGACTCCGTCTCGACAACAGGGGAAAGCGTTTGTCCCTTTCGTTTTGCTGCAAGCTCAAGTAGATGCCTTACACCGTATTGTGAGGAAGGAAGCGCCAGTTTCTGTGAGATACAATCGCGTAGGCGCAATGTTGATTTCCGGGCCAACGCATTGTCACTTCGGAATACCGCATGCACGGCTTGCGGCAAGGCGTGCAGAACTTCAAATTCGACCATATGTACCGGTTCAAATACAAGCGCTAGGTCGCAACGAAATGCAGCAAGATCGCTTTCGGCTTGCTCGCGATCGCGCACGTTGACGGTAAAGGTTACGCCGGGATGTTCGGCTCGGTAGGCTGCAATCTGTTTGGGCAGTAAGTAAGGCAGCAACGCTTGAGAGGAGGCTATCACAACATGGCCGCGCCTCTCACCCGTCAAATCAGCCACTTGAGATTGTACCCGTGCCAAGTCAGTCCGCTGCGAAAGGATGTGCTGCATCAACAATTCGCCTGCAGGGTTCAAGCGCATACCCCTTGGCATGCGCTCAAAGATAGGCGAGCCAAAGTCTTGCTCGAATCCCTGAACGCGCCTGTTGAGGGCAGAAGCGGTGATATTCATATATTCGGCGGCTTTGCGAATTGAACCAGCGCGGACGATAGATTCGATTAGCTCAAAGGTCTTTAAGTGTTTCATTTATCTATGCTTTATTAATTGCGTTGCAAATTTTGCATCGCTCTTATGATTTTATAGCACTTGTTGTGTTCGCTCGTCCAGTGCAATTGTGTTTTCGGCGCCATGTTAAGGGGTGCATTCAACAGCGAAAGGATATGAAATGGCCGATAAAACTTCACGACGTAATTTTATGAAAATGGGTATGGCAGGGGCATCGGTTTTACCGTTTCTGCGTGCGATGCCTGCGTTAGCCCAAGGGTCTGATACATTGGTAGTCGTTACCGGACAGAGCATTAACAGCTTGGACCTGCACCGCACTGGAACGAACCGTCCCTCTTATCAGGTTGCAGTGAATTGTTATGACCGCCTCGTCTCATTCGGCACCAAAGAGGTCCCGGGCGGGGGGTTATCCTATGATTATGACACCATAGTGCCTGAACTCGCCGAAAGCTGGTCCATGTCAGACGATGGCCTTGTGCTGACCTTCAAAATTAAATCAAAGGCGACGTTCTGGGATGGCGCCAAAGTCACGGCCAAAGATGTGAAATGGTCGTTTGATCGCGCAGTTTCTGTTGGAGGCTTCCCATCTGTGCAGATGCGCGCTGGTGGTTTCATACGCCCCGATCAATTTGCGGCCATCGATGATGAAACTTTCCAGATCACCCTCGACAAGCCTTCCAAGCTCTCGATTCCGGATTTAGCTGTACCTGTACCTTTTGTCATCAACTCTGCAGTCGCCAAGGCAAATGCAACCGAAGACGACCCTTGGGCGATGGAATACCTCCATAAAAACCCCGCCGGTTCGGGCGCGTTTAAGGTGCTACGCTGGACACCTGGCGAACAACTTGTATATGAGCGCAACGATAATTGGGTTGGCGGTCCGTTGCCCGCCGTTCAGCGCGTTGTCCTTCGAGAAGTCCCCAGCCCAGCAACGCGACGTGCCTTGATCGAACGTGGCGACGTTCAAATGTCTTTTGGTATTCCAGACAAAGACGCCGCAGAGTTAGCTGAGCTGGAGGACGTAACAGTCTATTCCACGCCAATTGAGAACTGCATCCATTGCCTTTGCACTAATACAAAGTTTGTGCCTTTCCAAGACGCTGACGTGCGCAAGGCTGTGGCGTATGCAGTGCCTTATGAAGAGATATTCCAAGCGGCAGCCTTTGGCCGGGGTGCGCCACTTTGGGGTGGTGAGGCAGAGATCAAAGACACTGCTTGGCCGCGCAAGACCCAATACAGCACTAATCTCGAACTCGCTCAAAAACATATGGCAAAATCAGCCTATCCTGATGGGTTCGACGTGCCTTTATCGATAAACCTCGGCCTTGCCTCATGGATGGAGCCAACAGCTCTGCTCATACAGCAAAGCCTTGCCAAAATTGGTATCAATGCGACCATCGAAAAAATTCCCGGAGCGAACTGGCGTACCGCCGCACTGGTAGAAAAGAGGCTTGCTCTGCATCTGGAGAATTTTGGCGGTTGGCTCAATACGCCTGACTACTACTTTTTCTGGGCCTATCAGGAAGGTAATTTGTTCAACTCATCCAATTACCGCAACGATGAGGTAGAGGAATTAGTAAATGCTACGCTACATATGTCAGTCGATGATCCGTCCTATGCGCCAAACATAATGCGCATGATGGAAATCGTGTTGGAAGATCTGCCGCGCATTCCGCTTTACCAGCCAGCGCTGAACGTTGCGACCAATGGCGCAGACGACTATGAGTTTTGGTTCCACCGCCAACTTGATGCCCGTCCTCTGGCAGCCAGTTAAGTGATGAAATCGTCTACATATCCAAGGCTGCGCGCGGTGTCTCTGCGCGCAGCCCAATCGATCCCGGTCGTTATCGGCGTCGTGATCATCAGCTTTTTACTTACACGTGCCCTTCCGGGTGACCCTGCGGTCTACTTCGCAGGAGCCGCAGCGGACGAAGCCTCGATCGCGGAAATTCGGATTGCTTTAGGGTTGGACAAGCCTGTGATCCAGCAGTTCTTCATTTACGTCGGCGATTTGTTACAGGGCGACATGGGACAATCCATCTCGAGCGGTCAGCCTGTAGCCAGTGACTTGGCAAACCGTTTGCCTGCGTCGTTAGAGTTGACGTTGGTCGCATTAATTCTGTCCTGCGGAATCTCCATCCCGCTCGGTATTCTTGCGGCGACGCGCCCGGGCACATGGGTCGATCACCTATGTCGTGTCCTTGTCACAGCTGGAGTGTCCTTGCCAACATTCTTTACAGGAATCGTCCTAATTTATCTGTTCTACTATCTTCTTGGCATTGCGCCATCACCGATTGGCCACCTTGATTTTATCTCCCTCGATCCAGACCATATCACAGGGTTTTACCTAATTGACGCCGCATTGATTGGTGATTGGGAGACTTGGCTAGGGGCAGCAAAGCAGCTTATCTTACCTGCGATCACATTGGCGTTGTTTACACTTGCCCCTATCGCCCGAATGACGCGTGCTGCGATGCTAACAGCTCTATCATCAGACTTTATCCGCACCGCTCGGGCCGCTGGCCTGTCAAATCGTAAAGTCCTTTATGTTTATGCGTTTCGTAACGCGCTGCTTCCGGTTATCACAACGCTTGGAATGGTGTTTTCCTTCGCCCTTGGAGCCAACGTGCTGGTCGAAAAGGTATTTGCCTGGCCCGGCATCGGGTCCTACGCTGTCGAAGCACTCGTGGTTTCCGACTATGCCGCTGTGCAGGGCTTTGTACTGGCGATGGCTTTGATGTTTGTGGCGCTCAACCTCGTGATTGACCTTCTGTATACAGTAGTCGATCCCCGCATTGGGTTTGTTGCCAAATGACCGATATATCCACACAAAAAACAACCCGCACGCAAGGTAAATTCGATCACCTGATCTATGTGCTGCGGGAAAATCCGGTGACGCTGCTGGCGTTTATCATGTTCGCCTTCATCATCCTGTCAGCCCTCGTCGGCCCAGCTTTTGTACCCTATGATCCGCTTGAAACAAACGCGTCACGGGCGTTGCAAGCACCGTCTTGGAAGCATTGGTTTGGCACTGACAGCGTCGGGCGTGATGTCTTCAGCCGAGTGATCGTGGCGACACGGCTTGACCTATCTATCTCCGTTGCGGCCGTCGCCCTATCCTTTGTGATAGGTTCCATCCTTGGCAGTATTGCAGGGTATTGGGGCGGATGGCTGGATAGCGTCTTGAACCGCTTCCTTGACACGATTATGGCTTTCCCGCTGTTTGTGCTAGCGATGGGGATCGTTGCTGCCCTTGGTAATACGATCGAGAATATTATCTATGCGACGGCCATTATCAACGTGCCATTCTATGCGCGACTGGTGCGAGCAGAGGTTAATATCCGCCGCGACGCGGGCTTTGTACGTGCCGCAAAGTTGGCTGGAAATTCAGACTTGCGGGTGTTGGCAATGCATATTTTTCCCAATGCTTTACCGCCCATGATGGTGCAAGTCTCGCTTAATCTAGGCTGGGCAATCCTGAACGCGGCGGGACTATCGTTCATTGGGCTGGGCGTGCGCCCGCCGACCCCCGAATGGGGGATCATGGTGGCAGAAGGGGCAAACTTCATCGTGTCGGGTGAATGGTGGCTCGCTGTCTTTCCCGGGCTTTGGTTGATGTTCGCCGTCTTTACGTTCAACTTGCTCGGCGACGGCCTACGTGACCTTGTTGACCCCCGAAAAAGGACCTGAGACGATGTTAAAAGTCAAAGACTTGGCAGTATCCTTCAAGACACGACGTGGTGACGTTCAGGCCGTGCGCGGTATCAGCTTTGCTTTGGCCCGGGGTGAAATCCTTGGTGTTGTCGGGGAAAGTGGTTCTGGTAAATCTGTAACCTCATATGCGCTAATGCGGATACTTGATGCTGGTGGGTCAATCATCGCAGGGGATGCCACTTATTCCGGACTTGATCTGCGCAACGCAACAGAACGTGACATGCGGGACATTCGCGGTAGGGAAATTTCGATGATTTTCCAAAACCCTCGCGCAGCCCTCAATCCAATCCGTAAGGTCGGCCACCAGATCGAAGACGTGTTGCGCCAGCATGCCCAGGCCACTAAATACAACGCCCGTACAAAAGCTATCGAAGCATTGAAAGCCGTGCGCATCAATGATGCTGAGGCGCGGTATGAAGCCTATCCTTTCGAACTTTCGGGCGGGATGTGTCAGCGAATTGTCTGCGCCATCGCTTTAGCCTGCAATCCGCGCCTGTTGATTGCTGATGAGCCGACGACGGGTTTGGATATTACGACGCAAAAGGCTGTGATGGACTTGGTACGGGACCTAATACGCGAACGCAAAATGAGCAGTATCCTCATTACACATGACCTTGGCCTCGCCGCGCAATACTGCGACCGGATCGTTGTAATGAAAGATGGTATGATCGTCGAACAGGGCGACCCAAAACGGATATTTATTGAGCCGCAACACAGTTATACCCGTAAATTGGTAGATGCCACGCCACGTCAAGGTGAGAGTATTCGTAGCTTGTTGCCCGTCGAGGATCGCATTGATATACCCAATCACGTTGTCTACGACGCACCGTTGCTTGAAGTGCGAAATTTGGTAAAAACCTATCAAGGTAAATCTGGCCCGGTGCATGCCGTCAAGGATATGTCCTTCAAAATTAAATGGGGTCAAAGCGTTGGTCTTGTGGGTGAAAGCGGCTGCGGCAAATCCACGACCTCTGAAATCCTTGTCCGTTTAATGGATGCGACAAGTGGTGAGGTCCTGTTCGACGGTCAGGACATTTCAGCAATTGCAGCAAAAGACTTTGCCAAGAACCCGTTGAGGTCTGATATACAAATGGTATTTCAGGACGCCACGGATAGCCTCAACCCCCGCCATACATCGCGACACACTATCGCTGAACCGCTCCGACAATTGGGCAAGATGCGCGGCGCAAAGCTGACAGCGCGCATTGAAGAGCTTGCGACTTTGGTTGGGTTGCCCTCGGCACTGCTGGACCGGTTTCCCCATCAGTTATCTGGCGGGCAGAAGGCACGGGTCGGCATAGCACGTGCGATTGCGCTAGAGCCGAAGTTCCTAATCCTAGATGAGCCCACGGCGGCATTGGATGTCTCTATCCAAGCAGTTGTGCTAAACCTACTTGTCGACCTGCGCGCCAAGCTGGGGATCAGCTATCTGTTAGTAAGCCATGACCTGCATGTTGTTCGGCTTTTGTGCGATCATGTCATCGTGATGAAGGACGGCCAGATTGTCGAGCAAGGCCCCGCCGACATCGTGATGAACACTCCTAAAGATGATTATACCAAAACGCTGCTTGCCGCCGCCCCGCAACCACCCGCACGCCGCCAAAAAGCTCAAATACCTGGAGGAAACCCATGTTGAACGATTTGCCATTCACACTTCCTGCTTTGCGCGAGACTTACCGCGCAGGAACCACACCCGTCGAGGTCATTGAGGAAGTCTTTGCACGGCTTGAAGCGGTGAATGATCCAGGAATTTTCATACATATTTGCGCAAAAAAAGATATGATCGCGCAAGCCGAAGCTCTTGGCCCCTACGACCCGGCCCTGCCACTTTGGGGGGTTCCTTTTGCAGCCAAAGACAACATTGATGTAGCGGGCATTCCGACGACAGCAGCATGCCCGGCCTATGCCTATACGCCGAAGGAGGACGCGTTTGTGATTGCGCAGCTGCGCGCTGCGGGTGCGCTGATGATTGGCAAGACTAACCTTGACCAATTCGCTACTGGTTTAGTGGGCGTCCGCACGCCCTACGGTGCACCGCTTAATTCGGTAGACCCTGAGATCGTGCCGGGCGGCTCATCAGGCGGGTCAGGTGTGGTCGTTGGCCACGGCATTGTGACGTTCTCGCTTGGCACTGACACGGCAGGCTCAGGGCGTGTTCCCGCGGCGCTCAATAATATTGTTGGCCTCAAGCCGACTTTGGGCGCACTATCTGCGACCGGTGTCGTGCCAGCTTGCAAAACGCTCGATACTATCTCTATCTTTGCTATGACGGTGGATGATGCCTATGACGCCTTTGCGGTAGCGCGCGGGTATGACGCGGCAGACGCCTACTCAAAAACGCTTCCGCATCATCCAACCTACGCCATTTCAAGAACCTTTAAAATTGGCGTGCCTGATGCAGCATCCATAGAATTCTTTGGCGATGAGAGTCAGGCCTCCGCTTTTAACCGAGATGTGAAATATCTCGCGGGGCTTGGAATGGAGATAGAATATTTTAATTTTGAACCCCTTTTTGATGTGGCGCGCATGCTCTATGAGGGCGCATGGGTTGCCGAACGCTACACGGTCATCCAAGAGTTGCTGGCGGATGACCCTGATAGTGTCCATCCCGTAACTCGCCAAATCATCAGCCACGCCAAAACGATGTCCGCAGCTGATGCCTTCCGCGGCATTTACCGCCTGGCGGAGCTGAAGCGTTTGGCCGAACCTTTCTTAGCCGACCTTGACGCCTTATGCGTGCCTACCATCCCGACTTTCTATACCGTCAAAGACCTTGAATTCGATCCAATCACACCCAACAGCAATTTTGGAACCTATACCAATTTTGTGAACCTTCTTGACATGTGCGGCATCGCGGTTCCAACAGCGGCGCGCTCGGACGGGCGGCCTGGAAGCGTTACGCTATTGGCAAAAGCAGGCATGGACGCAACGGTCGCATCTCTCGCGCGTTGCTTTGAGTTTGATTGCGAAAGAAATCTCGGCGCGACCGGGTTTGCCTTACCCGTTCCACCAGAACAACAGGTGGAAAGTTCCAAACGCATAGCGTTGGCGGTTTGTGGTGCTCATATGTCGGGCCTGCCGCTGAATGCCCAGCTCACAAACCTTGGCGCGACATTTGTCACTGCCGCCAAGACCGCTGCCAAATATCAGTTCTATGCGCTGGCAGGTGGCCCACCCTTACGGCCTGGTCTCATACGTTCAGATCATGCCGGCGCTTCCATTGCATTAGAGATTTGGTCCCTTCCCAAAGCCGCTATAGGAACCTTCCTTGAAGGCATACCTGCACCTCTCGGGATCGGCTCCATTGAACTATCTGACGGCAGTTGGGTCAAAGGTTTCCTTTGTGAAACATCTGGTGTACACGGAGCAACTAATATTTCCGACCTTGCCGATTGGCGAAAATTCCTCAACGAGACGGTCTAAAGATTGTGGCTGTTTCAGGAAGGCGAGCTGCCAAAGCCGCTTATTTGGCCGCACTCACTAAGCTTGTTATCATTAGACGCCACTTGTGCGGAGAAGAATGTGGTAATGGCCCTTCTGCTATTTTTATAATTTGTTAGCAACCACACAGTTATATGGCTGATGCCATATAGCAACTCGCTCGCGGGACCAGCTATATAACCCTGCAGGAATGGTTATAAAAGATCCCAAAAAAATCGAGCACTTTCTAAAAATGAGTTTGATATAATTAATTGGGGCTCCTTACTTCACCGTCTCCCCAATTTTCAAATCAGACAGACCCCTTTGTAGTTGGTCGAGCACACTCTCTGTGCCCGGCAAAAGTCCGTTCTGGCTGCACATTGAGACCATCTCAATAAGCATCCGCATCCGCATGACCTCATCGCTGGAACTGAAGGGATTAAACTTGCCCTTATCGTACTCATCTGTGATGAATGCCTCTTCTAGCTGTAAAATACTAACAACGCATTCGTCTTCTAGAGAGCCGTTTACTTGGGTATCTGATTGCGCGTGCGCCGCAGAGCAAGCAAGTGCCATTAAGATGGCGCTGAATAATATTCTTATCATTTAACAAGCTCCAAAGTTTTACTTTTGGTTTCGGTTTTGACTCCGTTTAAGTATAATTATACCCCGCTAATAGGATATCATTATATTACAAAACATAACTGCCATTGATATAGGTTGGACTGAGAAAAAGTAAGGCATGTAATGCTTGAGGTGAAGGGTATCACCTAGATCAATTAAATGGTTATATTGTATCATTAGCATATGGAGTGACATTCAGGAGACAACAATGAAAATATTAGGAATTGGAATATGCTTTGCAATAATGCTTGGGGCAATCTTGCAAATTGGACATCATCTATTCATTGATATCAATTCAGCATTGTTTGTTCTGGGAGGTGCTACTGGATTTCTGGTCATGAAGAATAATCCAGAAAACCATATCAAAACTTTGGACAGGGTGCTGTTTATTTTGGCTGGCTGGGAACTCTAGTCGGGTTAATAGCAATCACCGGAAACAGATTTATGGTTTGGGGCGATATAGAAAAGATGGGGCCGGCTTTAGCAGTAGCCATGCTTACAATCTTGTATGGCTATATAATTAAGTTGGTAACTATTGCCCTTACTAAAGATTAGTCCTTCCATGCGGACAGGCTTAGAGCATTTCAATGTCCATCAGACATGACAGACCAGATAGGGTGATGGACTACCGCTGGTGTTGGGCAGGGTTATGGTGAAGGATATCGTTTAGAGGCTAAGACTAAGTGGATGAGCCTATTTGTTGGCCAAGATTGATGAAACGCTCCCCTTCAATCATTCTGATTTTGTTAGAGCCCCTCATTTCTTCAAGTTCAGCTTTCATGATAGCCATAATTTTATTTGCTTCTGCCTTTGATGTGAACCGTGAAATAACAAAACATGAATTGTCAGAGGTTCTAAAAATTTCTCCGCTTAATTGACCCGCTTCAATGTTTCTTGGAAGAAATTCCTTTTCAATAAATGCCATAAGCATCTTGAACTGAAGTGATGACTGAGATGTCATTTCAGCAACCCGCACATACATGATAGTTATTCCTTATTGGTTTTGTTTCACACCACTCGACATGCAGACACATGAAGTGAAGCAATTCAATTGGCTATGGTGCATGACAGTAGCGCAGCAGATTAATCAGACACGCCTTCTATAATCATGAAATCAGTGTCAGAACATTCCACTCTAACAGCTTTTGCTGCCTGATACTCTTCACTATGATAAAATGTATCTGCAGCTTCTTTACTTTCAAATTCAATCATCATTACGATGCCACTGACATCGCCTTCAAGTCTGTCAGCACCTGGACCACGAGCAAGCACCCTACCGCCATATTTTTTAATAGCTGGCCCAGCCATACCAGAGAATTCCTGAAACCTATCTTGGTCCGTGACCCTTATGTTAGCAACGACATAACCTTTAGACATTATACACCTTCCAATCGTAGAAATTGAGTACACCACCTGACCTGCCAGCACGATTAATGCTTACATTTCAGTGATGAACATGAAGTGGTGGTACCCAGAAGAGATCCCAGAAGATAAATTGTAGTCCTCAAATGGGTACTTTCACGAACAACTAAATAAGCATTACAGCCAGTTTACGTATTGCTTATTCACAGTCAACAGGCACATTCTGTGCGTCAGTTTTTACAGCAGTTTAGAATTCTTTGGATAATAGACTAAGCCCACCTATCATCTATCTGCATGGGGTGGTTCATGCAAGATGGACTAATGGATTAAATAACGGCTCCGATAATAACGGCTCATACC
>Ga0115564_10004189_pt1 | contig 11798 bp, 10 predicted proteins | sample COGITO_mtgs_1105_7_FD_88680 | JGI IMG/M metagenome (GOLD analysis project Ga0115564, IMG submission 88680) | Pelagic marine microbial communities from North Sea - COGITO_mtgs_110523 | ecosystem: Environmental > Aquatic > Marine > Epipelagic | place: Germany:Helgoland, sampling site Kabeltonne... | reverse complement strand
GCGCAGTGACCAATTTTACCCGCCAAAACCTGCCTGCGCACAGCTGGGGCGCGGCCATCAGCCTCTTCACCGTTGTCTTTGCGGTGGCGCAGACCCTTGGGCCCTATGCCGCGGGACTATTGGGAGATCTGGCCGGTGACATTGGCATCAGCCTCCTGGGCGCATCAGGCCTGTTGCTTTTAGGTGCGCTCATAGCCCTGACGCAACGGCCTTTGCCAAACCATCCCGTCACAGGGAACAAAAAACCCATCAAGCCCGAATAAAACATTAAAATACCCGCCCCCCGTCGTGAGACTCTGGTGGCGCAGGCGTAGATCACAAAGGATTAAAACATGACCAGATTGACCGGAAAATCCGCCCTCATAACCGGCGCTGCCCGCGGCATAGGGCGCGGTTTTGCAGAAAAATATCTGGAAGAAGGCGCAACGGTCGCCATCGCAGATCTCAATCTTGCCGCCGCAGAGGCCACGGCGGCGGAACTGGGCAAAGGCGCCTATGCGGTGCCGCTGGATGTGACAGATCAACTCAGCATTGATGCCGCGCTGGCTCAAGTTGTGGCCCAGTGTGGAAAAATCGACATTCTTGTGAACAATGCAGCGCTCTTTGATGCTGCACAAACCGTCGATATCACCCGCGAAAGCTATGAGCGGCTGTTTTCGGTCAATGTCGCCGGTACGCTCTTTACCATGCAGGCAGCAGCCCGGCAGATGATTGCTCAAGGTCATGGGGGCAAAATCATCAATATGGCCTCTCAAGCCGGCAGGCGCGGCGAAAGCTTGGTTTTGGTCTATTGCGCCACCAAAGCGGCGGTGATTTCAATGACCCAATCAGCGGGTCTGAACTTAATCAAATATGGAATAAATGTGAATGCCATCGCCCCAGGCGTGGTAGATGGGGCACATTGGGAGCATGTGGACGCAATGTTTGCCCAATTGGAGGATAAGGCGCTGGGGCAAAAGAAAGCCGAGGTCGAGGCTGGCGTACCAGCTGGCCGCTTTGCTGTTCCGGCAGATCTCAGTGGAATGGCGGTTTTCTTAGCTTCCGCCGAAGCCGATTACATTGTATCACAAACCTATAATGTGGACGGCGGCCAGTGGATGAGCTGATCTAGCGCAGGCGGAGATCCGAACCGAACCGATACCGCGGGGCCGCAGATCGGCGCCTTTGCGAGGAAAGGATGAAAACCATGCGCCGGCAGGCCCTAATCGTCGGAGGCGGTATTGGTGGGTTATGCGCCGCCATCAGCCTGCGCTTGACTGGCTGGGACGTTCAAGTCTTTGAGCAGGCCTCCCAGATCACCGAGATTGGCGCCGGGCTGCAAGTCAGCCCCAATGGCGTTAAAATTCTCGAGCGCATTGGCGTGATGGAGCGCCTCAATTCCGCGCTGTTCGAACCCGAAGCGATTGAAATTCGGATGGGTATCTCAGGGCGCCCAATCCTTTACCTGCCCATGAAAGGCGCAGCTGCCCAGCGCTGGGGCGCGCCTTATATACAGGTGCATCGCGCCGATCTCATCACAGCTTTACTCGCCCGGCTGGAGGCCTTGCAGCGCGGCGCCGTGCAAACCGGATGCGCGGTCCGCGGCTATGCACCCTGTAAGGACGGCGCCGAAGTCATTTTGACCAATGGCCAACGCATTCAGGCGGATTTGGTGATCGGAGCGGATGGTATTCACTCCAAGATTCGTCACCAGATGCTTGGACCAGATGCACCGCGCTTCACCGGAAATTATGCTTGGCGTGCTTTGGTGCCAAAAGCACAGCTCGATGCTCTGGCCCCGCCTCCCTCTGGCTGCATCTGGGCCGGGCCCAAAAAACACGCCGTTACCACCTATGTGCGCGGGGGTGATGTGGTGAATTTTGTCGGTATCGTCGAGCAAACGACCTGGCGCGAGGAGAGCTGGAGCCGCACGGGCGATCGGCAAGAAGCCCTGGCAGATTTCGACGCCTGGGCACCACCGATCACAGCGATATTGGAGCAGGCTGAGGTGCTGCATAAATGGGCCCTATTCGACAGGGCCCCATTGCCGCAATGGCATGACGGCCATGTGGTGCTGATTGGAGATGCGGCCCATCCAATGTTGCCGTCCATGGCCCAAGGCGCGGTGCAATCGCTCGAGGATGGCTACCACCTGGCACGCACACTCGGCGAAGCTGAGGGCGCCAATATCCCCGCCGCCTGCGCCCGGCACTATGCACAGCGCATCGCGCGCACCAGCAAAGTCCAGCGGGTCTCGGCGGAAAACCTACAGCTGTTTCACAAATCTAGCCGCGCGGCACAGATGATGAGCTATGCGCCAATTTGGTTGGCCGGCCAGCTGACCCCTTCGCTGGTGCACAGGCGCAATGATTGGCTTTATGGCGCAGCTATACCGCCGCTGAACATCTGAGCTGCGAAGTATCGGAGCGCCAGCCGGAACGGGTACTGCGCAAATCTGGTTACTTCGGCAATGCACCCGTCATCACATAACGCAGCGCATCGGCCACTTGGAGCGGAGTTTGCGCCACGACCAAGGCCGCCGCATCCACTTCTTTCAACGCGTGCTGGTGCGCGTCTTGATGCATAACAATAAGAGGTTTGCCCAGCGCCGCCGCATATCCGGCATCAAATGCAGCGTTCCATTGCTTGTATTTCTCACCAAACCGCACAACGACGACATCGGCTTGCTCGATACCAGTGCGGGTGCGAATGGCATTGAGCTGCGCGCCTTTGCGGTCATGCCAAAATTTATTCGGCTCCGCCCCCAAGATTTCGACACCACAGTCATCACTGGCGGCATGATCTGTCACTGGCCCGTCAAAGGAGAGGTTGAGATCCCCGCAGGCGGCAATGATTTCATCGCGCCAATCGGTATGAATTTCGCCGGACAGGTAAATACGCATAAAAATCTCCAAGTCATGGGTTGAGTGTTACAGCCCGCCGCAACAGCGGTCAGCTGCGAATTAGGATGCCAAGATCTGCCACATTGGTGCCGGTTGCGCCGGTGATATGCAAGCCACCCGCCGCCGCAAGCGCGGGATACGCATCATTGTTGTCGAGCAAGCCTGCTGGATCCAGCCCAGCGGCACGAATTTGAGCCAGCGTTGTCTCACAGACCACCCCGCCCGCCGCATCTGTGGGGCCGTCACGGCCATCTGTGCCAGCTTGCAGGTACAGCCAAGGAGCTTGCCAAGCCTCCGCTTCAGCCAAAAGCGCCAGCCGCAGCGCTAAATCTTGGTTACGCCCGCCTCGGCCGGTGCCTGTGAGCTTGACGGTTGTCTCACCGCCAAAGACATGCGCGCCGCGCCCCATGTCCCTGATCTTATACACCGCCTCGGTCACATCACCGATCAGGGGCTGCGGGTGCAGTTTTGCAGAGCGGTAGGCTGCGCCCATAGCGGCAAAGCTCAGCCTGTTGGAACCAATCAAAACATTGCGCGCTTCCGGTAAATCAATATTCATGTCAGCGCCTTGCAAGACCCCTCGCACAGTCTGGGGCAATGTCTCCCATATGCCGAGTTGCGCTAAACTATTCCGCGCCTCAGCTTTTGTGCCAATCGGAGCGACCGTGGGTCCGCTGGCCACAGCCCGCAGATCATCTCCAATCACATCCGATAAGATCAGTGCTGTCACCGGGCTTGGCGCCGCATAGCGCAGCATGCCACCGCCCTTAAGCTCAGACAGCTGTTGGCGGATCAGGTTCATCACCTCAATATCCGCCCCGCTGGCCAAGAGCTGCGCATTCACCGCAATCTTATCGTCAAGCGACACTCCGGCAACCGGCGCAGGCAAGAGCGCCGAACCGCCGCCGGAGATCAAGCACAACACCGGCCGACCAGCCTGGCTGGCCGCAACCAGTGCCGCTTTCACCGCTTGAGCTGCTTTCAAGCCAATTTCATCGGGAATGGGATGGGCCGCGGCAAAAATTTGCGCCTCGGGCATGGGAGGCAAATGCTCTGCGCGCTCGGCATTTTCCGGGTTGGTGACAACCACGAGTGCCGGCACTGGACCCAGTAAAGATCGCGCCATGCCCGCCATGCTCAAAGCGGCTTTTCCCACAGCTATTACAGTTGGAGCCATATCGAACTCAGGCAAAGACCTGCGCACCGCCTCCGCAGGATCTGCGGCAGCAACGCCTGCGTTAAACGCCGCGCAAGCTTGAGAATAGAAGGGATGAATCATTACGGCCACTTTCTTTGATTGCTTCTTACGTCCCTGCGGGCTGAAAGAACATATCTCCTCGGCGCAAATCGCCGAAAAGAAATTCAATACCGCCGCCAAAAACACCTGTCACTTGCGGAAAAATAATGCAAACTGCCGCAAAGCTATGAGAAGGCCGCCAGATGAGCACATTCGACGAAGATCTTTTCCTCAAGGGCCTAGAGCAGCGCAAAGCCACCCTGGGAGCGGATTATGTCACAAATAATCTTGCTTCGGCTGATGAGTTTACCCGACCCTTCCAAGAGGCGATGACCGCTTGGTGTTGGGGCTTTGGCTGGGGCGATGATGTGATTGACGCCAAAACGCGCTCGATGATGAACCTGTCGATGATTGGCGCTTTGGGGAAAATGCATGAGTGGGAATTGCATTGTAAAGGCGCGCTCAGCAATGGGGTCACCGTTGAAGAGATCCGCGCCATTATTCACGTGATTGGTATCTATTGCGGTGTGCCGCAGGCTTTGGAATGCTTCCGCGCCGCGCGCAAGGTCTTGACAGAGGCCGGCCAGCTCTAATCCCATTCTGCCGCTACGGAATGCTTGCAAACTGACCGGAAACCCTATGCTCTACCGGCATCACAAATATTGAGGTTCCTATGTCCAATCCCCATTATCCGCATCTTTTTCAACCCCTTGATCTGGGCTTCACACAGCTGAAAAACCGAGTGGTCATGGGCTCAATGCATTTGGGGCTTGAAGAAGCGGAGCATGGGTTCGAACGCATGGCCGCCTTTTACGCAAAGCGCGCAGCGGGCGGCGCTGCTTTGATCGTCACTGGTGGGATCGGCCCGAATGCCGAAGGCGGCGTTGGGATTGGCGCTGCCGTTATGACCACCCCTGAGGAGGCGGCAGAGCACCGTGTTGTCACGGATGCGGTTCACGCCGCCGGTGGCAAAATCGCCATGCAAATCCTGCACACCGGGCGCTATGCCTACAACCCCAATGCAGTGGCCCCCTCACCGCTGCAGGCTCCGATCAATCCGGTCAAACCCAAAGAATTGGATCAAGCCGGGATTGAACAGCAAATCGCCGATTTCGTGCGCGCCGCGCAACTGGCGCAATCGGCCGGATATGACGGGGTCGAGATTATGGGCTCGGAGGGGTATCTGCTCAACCAGTTCATCGCCCTTCGCACAAATCACCGCACGGATGACTGGGGCGGAAGCTATGAAAACCGAATTCGTTTGGCGGTTGAGATTGTCCGACAAGTGCGCCAAGCGGTTGGCCGTGACTTCATCATCATCTTTCGCTTGTCGATGATTGATCTGGTGGAAGGCGGCTCTTCGATCGACGAGGTGATCACATTGGGCCATCAGATTGCGAAGGCCGGTGCCACAATTTTCAACACTGGCATCGGTTGGCATGAGGCGCGGATTCCAACCATCGCAACCTCAGTGCCCCGCGCCGCCTTCACCTGGGTCAGTGCGCGGTTGCGGGCCGAAATGCCGATCCCTGTCATCACATCCAATCGGATCAACACCCCGGAAGTGGCCGAGGCGGTGATTGCCCGCGGAGATGCCGATATGGTCTCCATGGCCCGTCCATTTCTGGCAGATGCCAATTTCGTCACCAAATCCGCTGCGGGGAAATCTGACGAAATCAACACCTGCATCGGCTGTAATCAGGCTTGTTTGGATGCGATTTTCAGCGGTCAAATTACCTCCTGCTTGGTTAATCCCTTCGCCTGTAACGAAACACACATGCAACTGCGGCCAGCCCAAACCGCCAAACAGATTGCCGTGGTTGGCGCGGGGCCAGCAGGGCTCGCGGCGGCGACAACAGCCGCGCGGCGCGGGCATGACGTGACCCTATTTGAAGCTGCGAACCAGATTGGTGGGCAGTTTAATATTGCCAAGCAAATACCTGGAAAAGAAGAGTTTTACGAAACTTTGCGCTACTTTAAAAAGGAGATTGAGCTCAGTGGGGTGACATTGAAACTGAACCATCGGGTCGGTGCGGAAAGCCTGGCCGAATTCGATGAAGTCATCTTGGCCACGGGCGTTGTCCCGCGCCGCCCCAATATTCCCGGCATAGATCATCCCAAGGTTTTGGGCTACCTCGATGTCATATCGGGCACGCCTGTTGGTCCGCGCGTTGCAGTCATTGGCGCCGGTGGCATCGGCTTCGACATTAGCGAATATTTGATCCTTAGCGGCCCATCGGCCAGTCAAGATATTGAGACCTTCATGCAGGAATGGGGCATTGATATGAGTTTCCAAGCCCGCGGCGGCGTAGAAGGCATGGTGCCACAGATCGCCCCTGCTGCCCGTGAGGTCTTTTTGCTGCAACGCAAATCCAAGAAAGTTGGCGCCGGCCTGGGCAAAACAACCGGATGGATTCACCGCACAAACTTGGCCAAACGCGGGGTGCAGATGATGGCTGGGGTGACCTATGAAAAGATCGATGATGCCGGGCTGCATATCACCCAGGCTGGAACAGCGCACCTGTTGCAGGTGGACAGCATCGTTCTTTGTGCCGGACAAGAACCTGAGCGTGGCCTGGCGGCGGATCTGCCACAGGCACATTTGATTGGTGGGGCCGATGTGGCTGCAGAATTGGATGCGCGCCGCGCGATTGATCAAGGCACCCGGCTGGCTCTCACGCTCTAACTCTCGGAAAGAGCTTGCAGATCTGCGATGGTCATGCCGGGCGTGATCGCCTCTGAGGCCACATTCAGTTCAAGAACTGCACCGGTCGGGCTGGCCAAGGCACGGGCGAAAGCATCTGCGAACTCCTCCGTGCGCTCGATCCGCTCTGCGTGGAACCCATAGGCCCGCGCCAGCGCCGCGAAATCTGGATTGATCATTTCGGTGCCGCTGACGCGCCGGGGAAAATGGCGCTCTTGGTGCATCCGTATGGTGCCATAGCTGCCATTGTTGACAATCAGCACAATGGGCCGTGCATCCGCTTGCAACGCGGCTCCAAGCTCTTGGCAGTTCATCTGAAAATCACCATCCCCTGCAAAACACAGCGCGCATCGCTCGGGATACGCCACCTTCGCGGCAATCGCCGCCGGTAGACCGTAACCCATTGCGCCCGATTGCGGAGCCAGCAGCCGCTGCTGCTGTGAAAACTGTAAAAACTTATTGGGCCAAATCGCGAAATTTCCCGCGCCATTGGTGACGATGGCATCTTCTGGCAACATCGCCTGCACAGTGCTTGTGACCACGCCCATATCTACCGGGCTGGGTTGGGCCTTGGCCGTTTGCGCGCTTATAAATCCTGCGCGCGCAGATTTAGCCCATGCCGGATCGTAGCTCATGCCGGCCTGCTCGAGCCGCGCTGCGAGCCCATTCAGGAGCGGGGCCGGATCGCAGATCATGCTCAAATCAGGCGCGACAAATTTGTGAAACTCATCGCCTGACCGATGCGATTGCGCGATCCATTGGTCGCCGCGATCCGTACCAAAGAGGGTGAAACCATGGGTGGTCATCTCCCCAAAACGCAGGTTGACGGCCAGGACCAGATCCGCCTCAGTCAGGATGCGTTTGGTATTGGCAGTCATCCCAACCCCCGCCTCACCGACGAACAGCGGATCTGTATTGTCAAAAAGGTCATGATAGCGAAAGCCTGTGACCACTGGAATATTGAGCTTATTTGCACAGGCCCGCAGAGCGCCGCGGTCCTGGCTGTCCCATCGGCCGCCGCCCGCCAAGATCACCGGGCGTTGGGCAGTTTGTAATTTTTCTGCCAGTTGCTCCAGATCCGCTGCAACCGCTGCGGATTTTGGTACCAAGATGGGGGTGGTTGGGATCTCTATATCGGCAGATTGCGTTAAAATATCCTCTGGCAATGCGATGACCACTGGGCCTGGACGGCCCGAGATGGCCAAGGACCATGCCCGGCGAATGATTTCCGGGGTGCGCGACAGATCGGTAATTTCAGTGGCATATTTTGCTATGGGACCGAAAACTTGGCGGTAATCTAGCTCTTGAAACGCCTCGCGCCCCTGATGTTCAAGCCCAACCTGCCCGACGAAGAGGAGCATCGGCGTTGAGGCTTGCATCGCTGTATGCACCCCGATGCTGGCATTGGTGGCGCCAGGGCCGCGGGTTACAAAACACAGGCCCACCTCCCCGGTGAGCTTGGCCCAAGCCTCCGCCATAAAAGCCGCGCCGCCTTCATTGCGGCAACCGATGAAGCAAAAGTCGGGGGCGTCGCAAAACGCATCCAAAACCGCCAAATAGCTCTCACCGGGGACCCCGAAGCCAGCGCGTGCGCCCAAAGATATTAACGTTTGAACAACGGCCTGCCCGCCCGATATCTGCACCATGCGCCTGAATCCTTTTGAAAGTCTAAAAGCAGTTTATGCAGATTTGGCCCCAACGGCCAGCAGAATATATGCGATCTGTTGTGCAGATTTTGCCGGCGCTGCGGCGCTGATGGCGGCATAGCGTCGTGCATTTATTCGCTCTGTACTCGCGCAGTTAACTCTGTGCACGACTGTGCGCTGCGCCGCTGTCCTGCGATGGCCCTCGACGCCAATCGGACAGCCAGGACAGGGTCTCTGACACGCGATCCTCGCGCGGCACGTCTAACACATGATCAAATGCGGTCACCATGCGCACAGGCGTTTTGGGCGCGCTTTTAAGCCAGTACCGCGCGCCACATCACCAATTAGATTTTGCATTTGCCGATCCGTAAGCCAATGCGGAGTTCCGATATTTACCCGAGGTGGCGACCCGGAGTTTATCCCCTCCGCCAACATCGTATAAGCCAGATCTGACACGCTCACCCAATTCTTGGCCTCAAGCCCATGGGCCTCATGGCCCGAATTCAAATCCTGCCAAAGACGTTCAATCTCATTGCAAAAGCGTTGCCCAGGGCCAAAGATTTGACCCGCTTGGAATTAGGTGACCGAAATACCCGTGTCTTGGCCCCAATTGGCGACCATATCCTCTGCAATCAGCACCGTATCTTGGACGAAAGGTAGATCTTGCGGCAGATCTGCTCGGGCGGCGCAAAGCTGCACCAATCTTGCCTCATCGGCCATGTTATTGGCGGTCCAAAACTCTTGTAACAGCTCGAGCAATATGGCCGTGCCGGTCACATTGGTTTGAAGGCAGCGTTCCTCACCGCCCAAGGGCCAGGCCCGAAGCGTTTCAACGGCGCAATGGAACACCAATTGGGGTTGGACGACCTGGATCAATTTTTTGAGTTTATTGCGATCACTAATGTCACCCAACACCAATTGGTAATTGTCAGCTTCCTCAAGATCCCAAATATCCCCAAGACTTGCGGCTGCTGTCAGAGCGTCATAATTGGTCACGGTATGGCCCTCATTCACGGCACGGCGCACCACAACCGATCCGATGAATCCAGCGCCACCCGTCACCAATTTTTGCATTTCTGCCCCCGCAGGTTGCTTCCAATAGGGCCGTTATTTCATCAAATTATTTATATCTGGTGAAGATAATGCATAATTTTGCAGAAATTTCCTGCGATTTGGCGTCATTCTACGGGCTGCAAGTGTTGATAAATCTGAAACAGCTCTCGAGCTTTATTATCCGATAGGGCTCGCCCCTCCGCAGCCAATAAAATATTGCAATACAACTCATAGCTTTCGGGGTGCGCAAGAATTTGCGCGATACGCGTTTGATGGTGCACCACGCCGGCCTGATGGGCCTGCGCCACATCTTCAAGCTGCAAAAGACGGTCCATTTCGGCAATCCGTGCCTCTGCGCTGCGCTCTATTGACGGGTTGTGTTCTGTGTTAAAGTTGCGCTGCACCCAATAGGCTAAATCAATCGGTTTGCTCGATCGATTTGGCAAGCCGCGCATTTGTTTCATCAAAAAACTCTGGGCTGATCGCAAAGAATAGTGATGGCATTCAACCAGCCTAGTGCTATCTGCCATGCCGATCAAAGACATGCGATTGGGCATCTGGCCAAGCAAAGTTATGTTCTGCGGCAGATCATAGACAGACCAATAGGGCCGCGGGTGCTTCGCTGCATCTTTTTGCTTCGGGCGGTGTACACCAAAACCATTGAAGGGACCGGCGGGTTTGAAAAGTGTTTTGAAAAACGTAGCAGCAATCGGAAAAATAGTTTCGGATGGGATGGAGTGTTGAAATTGCAAGGTCACCGGACGGTCTTCAAACCCATCAATCCCCGCGTTGCCAAACAATCGCCATGGCATTGCAATCGCATCTGTTTGCTCTGGCACGGCCGCGATCAGGTCATGTAAGCTGCCCGCGCCAAGATGCACGTTGATAAATTCATCCACATCACAGACCACGGCCCAATCGCATAACTTGCGCAAAGGATGCCGCCACGCCGCCTTGAGCGCCTGCCATTGCGGGCTTATCCCCTGTGGCATCTTTTGCACAATGTGATGTAGCACCCCGTGCCTGGCCAATACGGCCAGCAGTTGATCTGTGCCGTCATCACAATCATTGGTATAGACCAACAGATCCGTAACCCCGATGGCCCGCATATGCGCCACCCATTCGACGACAAAGGGCGCCTCATTTCGCAGGGTGGTCACTGCAAGAATACGCATAAAATAACTTTCCAAAAGCCCAAGCGTTTCGCATTTTTTGGCGAAGTTCAATCACAGCATCGCTTTTTTTATCGGCGCGGGCCCCGCCCCCCTTGCTCTGGCGGCAGTTTGTGCCAAGTTGGCGCAAAGGGGAGGATCTATGGAAGCGGATTTTGTCATAATTGGGTCGGGCTCGGCAGGATCAGCCATGGCGGCCCGGCTGTCTGAGGATGGTCAACATTCCGTGATAGTTCTCGAATATGGAGGCAGTGATGCCGGGCCCTTCATCCAAATGCCTGGCGCGCTCTCCTATCCAATGAATATGCCCATCTATGATTGGGGCTATCGCTCTGAACCTGAGCCGCATTTGGGCGGGCGGCAATTGGCCTGCCCCCGCGGCAAGGTGATTGGTGGCTCCTCCTCCATAAATGGCATGGTCTATGTGCGTGGCCATGCGGGTGATTATGACCATTGGGCCGAAAGTGGCGCCGAAGGCTGGTCCTATGCGGATGTGCTGCCCTATTTTCTGCGTATGGAAAACTGGCACGAGAGCGGCCAGGGCGGCGATCCCGATTGGCGCGGCAAGAGCGGGCCGCTGCATATCAGCCGCGGGAAACGCGATATTCCGCTGCATCAAGCTTTTGTGGAGGCAGGCCGCCAAGCCGGGTTCGAAGTCACCAACGACTATAACGGTGCGCAGCAGGAAGGGTTTTCGCCGATGGAGCAAACCGTCTGGCGCGGGAGGCGCTGGTCGGCGGCCAATGCCTATCTCAAACCAGCTCTGAGGCGGCCCAATCTGACGCTGCACAAATGTCTCGCGCGCCGCGTGATCCTCAAAGACGGTCGCGCCGTTGGGGTGGAGGTCTCCAAAGGACAAAATATCTCTGTGATCCGTGCCCGCCGCGAGGTGATTGTCGCCGCTTCTGCGATCAACTCTCCCAAACTCTTACTGCTTTCAGGCATCGGGCCCGCGGCGCAGCTGATGCAAATGGGGATAGAGGTGCAGGCAGACCGACCCGGCGTGGGGCAAAACCTGCAAGATCATTTGGAACTCTATATCCAGCAGGCCTGCCTACAGCCTATTACGCTCTACAAATATTGGAATCTCTTTGGAAAACTGCG
>Ga0115564_10004188_pt1 | contig 11798 bp, 9 predicted proteins | sample COGITO_mtgs_1105_7_FD_88680 | JGI IMG/M metagenome (GOLD analysis project Ga0115564, IMG submission 88680) | Pelagic marine microbial communities from North Sea - COGITO_mtgs_110523 | ecosystem: Environmental > Aquatic > Marine > Epipelagic | place: Germany:Helgoland, sampling site Kabeltonne... | reverse complement strand
GCCTTATTTTGGGTGGCGCTTGTAATTTTATTACCGACCTTGAGTTGGCATACCGTCAGGGTGACAACACAGACTGCTCAGACGTGTGGTTTTTAGATGTAGATGGAGACGGTGTTGGTGGTGAAGTCTCTTTGTTGGCTTGTGAAGCTCCCGGCAGTGAGTACACACAAATAACAGGTGATTGTGATGATCAGGATCCCACTGTATCTCCACTCGAAATAGAAGACTGCAGTACGTCTGTAGATGAAGATTGTGATGGTACACCGAATGCTTTTGATCCCGTCGAGAAGGTGCCGTTGAATTGTATAGAATGGTTTGCAGATAGAGATGAAGACCTCTTTGGAGATGATTTGGATGTGCAATGTGATTGTGTTGCATCAGGTGTGTACACCGTTCTAGAGGGTGGGGATTGTTATGATCAACTCAGTACCGTCAATCCAGATCAAACTGAAGTCTGTGGTGATGGTTTTGACAATGATTGTGATGGTAGTGCAAATGGCTGTGGATACACAGAAGAGTTTTTATTAACGGATGCCCAGTTAATTCGTGGTGATACGGCACAGGCTTATGCCGGTAGCAATCTTTTAATGGGGTTGTTTTTATCAGATGAGCAGCCGGCTGTATTGGTGTTGAGTTCAGGTGCTGAAAATGGTGTGGGAAGAATCGATGTGTTTGATTCAGACACACTCAATACAGCAACGACGACCTTAGAAACCACGGATGGAGTCAGTAGTATTTTAGGAGAAACGAATTCTGATTTTGGAGAAAGTATCGTTGGGTACAACGATGTTCGAGGTACGAAGGATGTGGATTTACTGATTTCAGCTCCTGGATTTGTTGCTCCTGACGGAAGAACTTTGGGAAAGGTATATTTGATAGAAGGACCGTTAAGAGGTAACATTGCGGCTATAAATGCAGATATTACATTGGTGGGCACTGGCGATGGAGATCGGTTTGGTAGTGCGCTCTCTACAGTCGGTGAGCAGATTTGGGTTGGTGCACAGGGGGCTGATTTGGGGGCAGTCAATGCAGGTGGTGTATTTGTTTATTCTGCCTCTGGAGAATTAGAGTCCTCACTCATTGGAACGGAACCATCGATGCGATTTGGTGCATCAATATCAAGGTCGACCGATTTTAACGGAGATGGTGTGGATGACATTGCCATTGGTGCATTTGGGGCAAATGGTGGTAAAGGATCTGTTTTCATCTATTGGGATGCTGGTTCTTTGATGGCGACTGACCCCAATGATGCTGATGTTGCGTGGAGTGGTGTCATTCCCGATGAGGAAGCGGGTCGTCGAGTACAGGTATTGGGTGATATTACTGGTGATGGATATACAAATCTGTTGGTTTCAGCTCCAAATGAAAGTCGTGCTTATGTCGTGTCTGCTGAAGATTCTTTGACGGCACTGTTGGATATGGCGCCGATTGTAATTGAGGGTGAAACAGATTCTGCATTGGGATTTTCGACTACGGAGATTGGTGATTTTAATGGTGATGGCCAGACAGATATTGTCTTGGGTGGTTTTTTGGGTTCTCAGATTGCCATTGCCTATGGTCCGTTGCTAGGTACATATACAGTTGACGACTTGGTTGTTCTGGAAAATAGAGGCTCTGATCAGTTGGGTTGGTCTTTGGCAGGAGGCTTTGACATAACTGGAGACACGGTATCTGATTTAGTTGTAGGGGCACGGACGGCATCCGATGGACTCAATAAAAATGGTGTGGTCTTTCTATTGGAAGGGAGGGGATTGTGATGCCTCAGTGGTTCGTTAAAATTGGTATACTCACTGTCGGTTGCACACTGTCTCTTTCAGCAACTGCACAATCTGAAGTGGTTCCTTCTCAGCCATTGAAGACATGTTCGATTAGTGGAGAGGCTTGGACTGAGGGTATAGAGGCCGCTTTGTTGTCTTATCAAAAGATGGATTTGGATTCCTTTGTCGAAAATCGAAAAGAGGTTCTAGAACGGGTCTTTTGTTTAACGACAGTTGTGAATCCTGAAGAGGTAGCGTTGTTTCATTTAATGGAAATGTTGGCTGCTTTCCCTCAAAAAGACAAGGCGACTTTGGGAGCGCATGCTCGCGCCTCATATATGGCTGCTCCACATATAGATTTGCAGAGTCAAGGCCTTGTGAATGATGGCCATCCGATTGTACAATGGTATTCCTTTGCAGTTGCTGAACAAACAACAGGTACAAGGATGTTACCCACTCCAGCCATGGGAACCAGTATATATATCGATGGGGTTGCACGATATGACGTACCAACAGATCTTCCGTTTATTTTTCAACACGTGGTAGATGGCGTGGTAGAGCAAAGTGCTTTTGTAGGTCTGGATGATTCCATTCCATTGTACCCCCTCTTTGATGATACGACGTTGAGGGTCGCTTTGGATCCCATTTGGACATGGGTTGCCGTCGGAAGTACAGGGGTTTCTTTATCTTCGATGGCATTGGCCAGTCGGAGTGAACGTCAGTTTTGGAATCCTGCTACTCCGAACAATGATTTGAATACCTTGCAACGTCGAACCAATTTGTATTCGGGAGTTGGGATTGCGATGGGGCTTACAGGTGTTGCTGCTTTGGCTACAGCGGTTGTATTTGGTGACAAATAAAGAGTAAAAACTGTAGAGAAGAGAAGGATCTGTATGTTGAAGCGTGGTCGCATTGGTGAAGGATGGTTGGGAGAACTCTATGCTGGTGAAGATGTTCAGGGGCGACCAGTTCGTTTCTCCTCTCTTCAGGAATGGACGGAGCCACAACGTCAATGGTTACTCGAACGAATGCGTTTGATGAATCTAAATTCTGTACAGGGTGCGTGTCCACATCTTGGCGTACAGGTCATTCAAGGCGAGGCCTGTTGGGTCGGTGCTTGGAGAGATGCCGTTCAGTTATCTGTAGTGTTGGACAATAAGCACATCCCCAATACTGTCATTATGGCGGTTGCGTTTGGTATGCTACAGAGTCTTCAAAGTGCTGAGCAAAAGGGGCTTGCTCATGGTGCACTTCATCCAAATGCTATCTGGTTGGGATTGGATGGGGAAATCTGGATTGATGGGTACGGCTATGAATTAAACTCTACTACAGACAATACTAGAGATGTCTATGAAGTAGGACGCTTGTTGATTGAGATGTTTTTGGGGAATTGTCCATTCCCTGTTTCACAAGAGGAGCATTCTCAAGCATTGATTGACGTCGGATTGGAATTAAAGGCAATGGGGTTACCCAGTAAATTACCACGACAAATTGTGCGTTTGGTACATTTGGACCCCGAAAAGAGACCTTCACTCGACATATTGGTACAAAAATGGAAACTCACTCGAGGAAAACAAATCATCAGCAGTTGGGTGCGAAGTCAATTCCCTCAATTGGTCTCAGCACATCGACCTGAAGACCGTATACCTACGGCTCAGAGAATAGCACCCTTGCCTTTTCCGGAAGCGTTGTACGAGAGTTCTGGTCTTGCTGAGCATCCTTTAGACTCCATAGATTCATTCGTCGACCGGTGGATGGACCCATTGGTGGATGACGACACAGCAATTCGATCACAAGTCAATGTGACGTCTGAGTATAGTGAAGATGATCAGACCCAAGAGTTGATGTCTTTGGATGATTCGACAGAAATCGCTTCAGAAGAGACGATGCAGGATGTTGAGGAAACCCAGGCTATACAGTTTTTAGACTCTTTTGAAAAAGAATTCTTTGATTCGGAACCCACCAGTAGGTTGGTCGTAGATACCCCCTTAATTGAATCTGAGGTTGTGGCTGTCGATGATGTAGATCTGTCTTCAGAGATGGAGATTCCTTCTCGTCGTCCCCTCGTTGGACTTCTGTGGATAGGAGCCGTGGGATTGCTAACGGCTGTCGGATTGTATTGGACGATTCCTGATATGCCGGCATATCCTGAGGATGAGTCTACACTGGATGGAGTGGATGGTTTTTTGGGTATGGAGTCTGACAAGGCGATAGTCATTGTCGCAATTAGTCCAGATGTAGAAGGAACATCCGATCCAGAAAATACTGATGTAAATCGTTCTACTATCGATATTGATCACCGAGATGGTTCGAGTGTTGAGGGTGTACAGCAAGGTGCTGGAAATCCTGTTGAAACGAAAGCAAGAGTTCGTTCTCAATCAAAGGATTCAACACAAAGACGAAACACTGTTCCTAAGTCTTCTCAAAAAAATACATCATCGAAAAGAAAAGAGGTATCCAAGCGTTCCAATAGTGCCAATGTACCATCAACAGATAGTGTTGAGGGGCTTGATACAAGGTCCAAAGAGAATCCAAAATCCGTGAAAGTGACTTCCTTCAAAGATCCCAAAGGTCCCAAGGATCCTAAAGAACCGAAAGATCCCATCACAGAAATGGATGTTGACACATCCTCAAAGGATCAGGATTTTACGTCCTCAGTTGAAGGAAAATCATCGAAGAAACTTGAAGTAAAACCTGAAGGGAAAGTCAACGAGGGCATCGTTACTTTAAAAGGAGATGCCCAATCCGTGCGTTTGGAACACAAGGGAAGAGATGTGAAGGTTGGGTCTGTGTCGGCTGGCAAGTACGATGTCTATGTTACATTTGAAGGATTCAGCGAATTTAATGTAACCACACTCAATGTAGAGGCGGGTGGATCCTATACCCTTCAATGCAACTCTATGTTTGCAACCTGTCAGATACGCTAAGGAAGTCGGTTGTGGAATGGTAAAACGATTTGTGGTCGTCTGCTTTAAGTAAGGTCAGTACCTTGATCAGTCAGTTGTTTCTGAGAAAACCCAAACTTGACTTTGAGTTGCAACTCATGATCATTGACTTCAATTCGAACATCTTCAACGGTCATGTTCATTTTGAGCGCGCCCCCTGCAGGTAAGACCATTTCATTGAGTTGATCTTTTGGTATTAGAGGTACAATATTGAATCGTTCCGTTTGTTGAGCAAGCAATTGCCCAGCAATTTCATTCGCAAGTTTGAGTAAGACATTTTCTCCCAAGTCTATTTGGGGATCTTGAACCGAGCCAACGACTGCATTGCGACTGGAATCGAAACGGATATCTCCCAAATGACAACTGGCACCGAGTCGCTTTTCGAAGACAAAAGGAATCTCGAGATTCTTTTTAAGAAGAAAGAGTGTTCCTGTGGCACAGGCTTTGACATGTGCATCCACTCCAATTTTTTGTTCGCCATAATGAAAGTCTGTTCCATCTTGGTCAATGATGACTTTCCAGTCTCCTTCAACATGTAAGACTTCATCGAGTGTTCTGTAGACTTGTGGTTTGTGCTTGCGCCATACATCTCCAATACGACGTCGTGCACGTTGTATGGTTTCAGAGGGCGCCTTGTCTTCAATTAATCCAGAGACCTTTTGTCGTACACCGAGCTGCTTGACGCCTTTGTATACGTTGCGCCCGATATCAAATGCACCATCTGCAACTTGAAAGGGAAGGGCTACGCCAACCAAATCATCCCACAACGCTTTATTGATGGACAGGGCCATGTGAAAGTCAGACATTGCAAACTCCGTGTTTGAGGTGATGACCTATTGTATTCCAATTTAATGGCATAGGGTATTAAAAAGACGCATTTGGAGGTGGGGCTTCTTCTGTTCGAGGTCCCAATCGTTCTACAGGAGCGATGTCGCTGATAACAACCGGTTGGTGTAACTTGGTGATTTTCCAGCCATATCCACCTGCTGCTTGAGTTGATGGTGTTCCCCAAATTTGAGTGCAAAAACTCGAAAATGCGAATGCCCACTTTGCCTCAAGACCCGGTGAAAAGTTTGCTGGGTCGACGATGATCCATTCAAAACCATCTTCGATTAGGGCATCAACATCTGAAGGATCAACCGTGACTTGGTGAAAACTGCCGACTGAAATCTCAGAGAGGGCTTGGAGGACGGTACGGGATTTAACATAGTCATCAAATCCGCTTGGACGGTGACTGGTGATGTGATCACCCAATCCACCAAGGATGGGTTGCTTATGATGCGTTTGTAGCCACAATACATGTCGAGAGATCTCATTGGGTGACACCACTGGCAGAGTGATTATAGGGCCTTTGACCCCAGCATACAATCGTTCTTGAAACCTGCGTGGTGGATGAGATTCAACGGGGAAATACGGATTGCGCAATGGGGTGTCCAATAAAACCAACACAATCCCAGCGATGGCAATACTTCGACCACTTTTTGGCAAGTACAGAAACCATCGTTCCATTTGGAGCGCTGCCAAAATTGATAAACCGACGATCACCAGTAGTTCTAGTCTTTGAGGCCACCAAAATCTTTGAAAGAAGGGGAGGTAATCGTAAAAGAACAAATAGGGCATTGGAATCCCAAACGGTGTTTTGTCCATCCACTTTAAATAGGGTCCCAGTGTTAAAATATACCCAATAACAAGCATGCTGACCCATCGTTTCTTTTCGGGTAGTATTTGGAAACACGCGTACAATCCAACAAGTAGCGGTACTAGAGCGATGCGTTTGTCATCTGGATCGGCATCAATGTGAAAGAGTGGCCACATCGGCCAATGAGATTGCTTAATTCCCATCGCCAATCCGAAGTCTCCTCGAGAAAGAGCTCCAAAGTCCATCCAAGGTTCTAGTTCTCTTACTACCCCAGGAAGGGTTTCATAGTCCCTCATCAATGCGAGGACATACGGTGTACACACAGCGAGAGTGGCTGCGATTGCAACGAATATTTCTTTCCATCGTTTTCGATCCCAAAACCAAATTTCTGAGAACCAGATTGGAATTGCTGCAAATACAAGAAACAATCCCCAATACCAGTATGTTAAGGAGGTTGCGGCAACACAAAGTCCAGTTCCAAGCGCCAACTTCCAATTGCCTTCTCCCCGCGCAATCTTGAGTATTCCGGAAAGACCAACAAGCCAGAAGAACAGAATGGCTTGACTCAGTCGACCGTGTTGCAACTCCAATAGTAAAAAACTGGACGTTTCCAATGCAATTCCAGCAAATAAGGCAGGAAAGAGAGACGCTCCTGCTGTGCGAGCTAAAATGTGCATGCCCCATGCAGAAGAATAGACGATAAACGTGGCAAATAAATTGTAGCCTGTGTAGATCCCAAAGAGTTTGAGAAAAGGATAGGCCAAAAATGCATCAAGTAAGTTGTACTGGGCAACGGGTTGTTGACCGAGTGGGAAATAGTTGAATTGTCCATCGAATGGATTTTGAAAGTGCTCGATTGAATACCCTGTCCACCAATATGCCCATGCAGTACCAGTCCAATCGGGTTGGTCACCACCACCGATGATATGACCATCATTAAGCCATGCCGAAGAACAAACGACAAAGGCGATAATGGCATAGAGCAAATGTGGACCAAGTTTGGTCTTCCAAGTTGACGATTCAGGTTCCATAGTCAATTGCTAACCGACTGAACAGAATGGGTCATGATTTACCCCATCAAAGATGTAATTCCTGTGCGATCTCTTTCAATCGTTGACGTGGGTGTTGTGCATTGAGTATCCAAGACCCAATGCTCACGCCGTATGCTCCATGGGCCAAACAGTCTGATATTCTAGATAGACTAGAAATTCCGCCCACTGCCAAAACGGGTAGAGAACTGGCTATACAAATAGATTGTAAGGCACTCAATCCGACAGGTCGTACAGGCTTTGAAGTTGGAAATACAGCACCGTATTGTACATAGTTCACACCAAAGTTTTCAGCCTCTCGAAGCGCTGGGTGAGAATGGATAGAAGCGCCTTGTACCAAAAGGGGAGAAGAGGAGATTTCTTGGGCCATGTACATTTCGACTTCGGGGAAGTGTCTTCCACAGTTCATTTCCGGAAGATTTACCCCATTGATCAGCAACTGCTGAGGATATCGAGGAATCCATTGTTTCAGTTGTTCATCCATTTCTTTCCATTCTTCAAGACGGTGTTTGTTTCTGACTTGAAGAGCCATAGATGGAAACTGTGAAATGATACGTAGAAGTAAGTCTATCCGTTCAACCCACCCTGCAGTGTCCGTACAGTATCCACGTTCTGCAATGATTAAGAGTTTTGGGACTGAAACCATGCTTTGCCTTTCATTGGTGTTGAGGCTACCGCGTAATTTTTGGGAGGCATTCGACCTGCCAAATGTGCCATTCGTCCAGCCAATGCAGCTGCTCCAACGGCTCTCGCCATTTGTACTGGGTTTCGAGCCCGTGCAACTGCCGTATTGAGTAAAACAGCGTCACACCCGAGTTCAAAAGCTTGTGTGATATCTGAGGCTGTACCCAAACCGGCATCTACGATTACAGGGACGGAAACCCTTGAATTGATCAACTGAAGGTTGTGGGGGTTGCGAATACCCAATCCTGTTCCGATAGGAGAGGCCAGTGGCATGACGGCCACACAACCGACTTGCTCAAGTTTTTGTGCGAGGACAGGGTCATCGTTGGTATAGGGAAGAACTTGAAATCCAGACCGCACTAATATTTCAGCGGCTTCTAAGAGTTCTTCACCATCCGGAAGTAGCGTTTCTTCATCCGCAATGACTTCTAATTTTATCCAGTTGGTTCCCAAAGCCTCACGTGCCAACTCTGCAGTCAAGATGGCTTCTTTGGCAGTAAAACACCCTGCAGTATTGGGAAGCAAATGATAGGATCTCTCTCGCAACTGCTGATACAGGTTTTCAGCCCCTTGTGCATGGGTTGGAACTCGACGTAGGGATATGGTTACCATCTCGCTACCGGAAGCTTCAATACAATCGAGCATACTTTGTTGATTTGGATATCTTGATGTTCCCAACAAAACTCTAGAATGTAAGGTTAGGTTTCCCAATTGCAAAGGATCTTCAGGCGTTCTAAATGGATGCATGTACGTCTATCCTCCGCTAGAGGCCCAAAGTACCTCTAAACTATCGTCTTCTTCCAGGATGGTGTGTTCCCATTGACTACGTGGAACGACTGCCGAATTGAGCGCAACTGCCACACCTGTGGGTACAGGGTTTCCACACAACTGCTGTACGATTGCCAGTACCGTTGTGCTTGTGGAAAGTATTTGTGATTGACCGTTTACAAAGATGTTCATAGGGGAGGGTTATCGGGTTTTGAAGGAATTGTCATCTCAAATTCATGTCTTCAAACCGTCTGGAGTCAAAGGTCTTGGGAATGGGTACTTCGTGTAATAAAGCATTGCAGAGTAGTTGTGCAGCCGCCGGCGCAAGCATGATTCCATGGCGATAGTGACCTATGTTAAACCACAGATTCGATAGTGTACTTGGACCAATCATGGGTTGATTGTCTCGAAGTGCCGGACGAAATCCAGACCCTTGCTCTAAAATGACCAACTCGTAGACGCCTGGCAATACCTGAAAAGCATGGTACAGTAGGTCCAAAGTTGCCCCTACGGTTTGCCGAGTGTCAAACCCTTCTTCTTCCATTGTCGCACCAATATACAGACAACCATCTTCACGTGGAATGATGTATACATCTGGTGTTCGAATGACATGTTCTATCAATGGTGTGGATCCTATTTTTGGACCCAACAACAAATATTGTCCTTTGACCGGTCGCATTGGGAGACTTGGATGGTGTTCGAGACTCCAAGATCCATCGGACAGTATATACTGCTCGGCAGTATGAAGTTTATCGTTGTGCCGAATCCCGATGATCTGTTCGGATGTGCTTTCAAGACTGCAAGTTCCTTCAATGAAAGAGACACCGCGTTGTCGAAGGCCTGATCTAAGGGCTTCGTACAATTTTCGAGGATTGATGTATCGATCTTCTGCAAAGAACAAACCACCAATATGGCGTGCTAGATTGGGTTCCGTTTTTTTGAGACTTTTACGGGTTAACCATTCATGTGACAGTCCGTGTTGTTGCTGAAATCCAACAAGGTGTTCCAATTCTTGATTGTGATCATGGTGTAAAGCAACCAACAAAGTTCCGTTTTTCTGATATCCACATCGAGAGAGCGATACTTGTTCAATCTCGTTGATCCAAGAGGGGTATTGTCGACAACTTTCGACAGCCAACTCTATGAGATCGGGTTCACATCCATCTGCCTCACACGAAGGCGAGAGCATACCACCTGCAGCATTGGTTGAACTGTGTGGACGACGTGTGTAAAATAAGGTGACCTCTGCCCCTTCTTTGGACAACGCCCATGCTGTGGATAGAGCTGTGATGCCACCACCCAAGATGGATATCTTCATAGTCTAGAACCGTTAGGCAATGATGGTGAAGGTTGAACGGGCCATTTGTTGATTGGCGCCTACCATACTCGCTTCGGATGTGTATCGGAGATCAAAATTGGCTTGTGTTGCGTCAGTGGAAAAGATCCCACCCGTTAATAAAGATGTGACATCACTTCCATTGACTTCTATACGATCTTTTTGTGCTTCCGTATCTTGATTGCTGGTCCCGGCTGTCACTGTACCTGTAGAAACAGCACGGTCTGATGCTTGGACGGAGTTTAACAATGCATTGCCTCGTGAACGGGGCATGCTTTGCTCTACTGCGGTTCTCAATGCACTGCTTAAATCTAGAGACAATAAATTGGACATAACAACCTCAATTCTGTTGTGTGATTTTCTGTATTTGCTTTTCTATATTGGTATCGGATGAAATTCACGAAAACCTTAGTTTTATCGAAGAGGATTCCACAAAGAGAAAGGTATCATAACGAGCATTTCGAAGATGTTTTGTACTTTTTTACTATGCAACAGCATCAAATAGTGCATCGATCATTGCTGAACTTGCTTTCACCAATCGTGCAGATGCAGAATAGGTAATGCCGGCTTCATTGATGGATGCCACACTGCTTTCCATCGAAGGAAGATTTCGATCATTGTTCGATTCGAGCGTACGATATTCGTTGGAGATCTCAACGGTAACACCTACATTGCCAGAACCATTCTGTCTGCCCAGTCCACCATCTTTAAAGGCACCGTCCATCAGATCTTTGGAGGCCTGTTGATGTTGCTGACTGGAGTTTAACAATCCGGAGAACCCTGATGTGAGAGCCCCTATAGAGGATTTTGCCCAGTGCTGTATTGTATTTGGCAGTGAATTTGTAAGTCTCATACCAATAGTGTACTCAACTTTTATCGCACCGTCAATAGACGGTCATTCTCCATAGACATATCGATATGTCATGACATACCCCAAGACTCGTCGGTTGTATCTTCGTGTTTCTGAGTAGCCGATGTCATCTGAAAAAGCTGCGACGGTCGGTTCTTCGCTATAGAGACCCATCCATCGTCGAACGGCTTCTTCTCCACCATTGTATCCAGCAATAACCATTGGCAGTGGATTGTTTAACTGGAGATCATTCATATTGTCAGACAGCTTCATCAATTCTCTTGTTCCCAAAGACACGTTGTAGCCAGATTGAAATAGAGTGTCTGGATCAAACGGTTGATTTTGAAAAAGCAGAGGGTGTAACTCTTCCGCTACATATGGCATAAGTTGCATCATGCCCCTTGCTCCAACAGGAGAGGAGACCGTCGGTTGCAAAGCAGATTCTGCCGTCATGATGGCAAATGGTAAGTTGGGGTCCAAACTGTGCTCCCCAATGACGGATTCCACGATCTCGCGATGTGGTTTTGGGTAGCAAGCCTGTTGCGCCAAGGGATCTCCACCGTTCTGGGGTTTTACGCAATAGGGACGCGCCAGTGCTTGAGCCTCTCGATATGAACCCGATTCGATGAGAGCATGAGCCAACAGCAATTGTGCTTGCTTGTTACCTTTGACCACGTCTTTGAGGGGACGTAGAGTATTGGTGGCCAACGATTCAAATCCAACCTCGGCCAATAAACGAGCCGTGTGAAATTCTGAAACATCTAAGATGG
>Ga0115564_10004178_pt1 | contig 11821 bp, 11 predicted proteins | sample COGITO_mtgs_1105_7_FD_88680 | JGI IMG/M metagenome (GOLD analysis project Ga0115564, IMG submission 88680) | Pelagic marine microbial communities from North Sea - COGITO_mtgs_110523 | ecosystem: Environmental > Aquatic > Marine > Epipelagic | place: Germany:Helgoland, sampling site Kabeltonne... | reverse complement strand
TCACAGAAACGACAGGCGCAAGCACAGAGCTAGTCAGTGAGATTGAAGCTGTCTCGCCAGTAGTGAAAGTCTTGGTTAGCGTGCCACTGGTGACAGAGATGTTATCTAGCGCAGTGTCCAGTGTATTAAGCTGTGTCTGCACATTAGAGGTAACAGTGTCTATGTAGTTAATCGTTGCCGCGCTATCGGCTATGTCTCGTGACTTGCTCATCGTTATACCTCAGGCCAATCTATTGTATTTATATACATTGCTACTATGGACAGGTAGGCCACTCTATATCCCACGGAAACCCATCTTGCTGTGGAATATCTAAAAGTGCTTGTCTGTATACAGTCATTTCAGTTTGCTTTTCGCTAGTTAAAAGCCCCCATCTAATAGGGTTTAATGAGTCAATATCTCGCCGAACTCTCCCATCTCTTTGATCTCTAATGAGTACACTTTGTAACTCATCCTCTTTAGCTTTTTCATCATCAGTAGCATCGCGTATTACATACTGCTGAACCCAGATAGCATCTTCGCGCCGAGTGATTACATCTCGTTCTACTCGTTTATATTTATCTGTTGGTGGCTCAACCCCAAACTCATAAACTCCATAACCGTACATTTCAGCTAGTTGCGGCGTTATCATTTGACCATGAAAATGTGGCTCACAATCGCGAGCATTTTGCTCTGGAATTGGATAAGTAATTGCTTCATCGTTTTCTATTTTTACTAGATACATTTTATTGGTCTCCCGTATTTGTTGACGGATAAGCTCTACCATTACCCCAGATTATTCTTACACCACCGCTACCACCTGAGCCGCCGTTAACGCCAGAATTAGATGAGCCACGTCCTCCACCTCCACCGTACCGACCACCATTTCCTGAAGTGCCGCTATTAAATGGTCCACTTGCGAGACTGCCATTTGCTCCACCCGACCCGCCCAGACCGTAAGCACTTGATTGTGAGTTTGAACACTGTGCGCCAGAGGCTCCTTGTCCTAATATACCTACGCCACCACCTCCGTGAGAACCCGGACCATCAAAATTAAAAGACGCACTTCCACCACCACCTGTGGGAGCAGGGCCTGGTTGCGTGTCAGAATATGCACAATCACCTCCATCACCCGCATAACCTGCTGCGCCACACGCGCCACCTCTGCTACTAACTCCTGCGCCACCTTCTCCTCCACCACTTCCAATTCTTCCGGTCGTTCTAGCAACTGGTCCTTGGTTACCTGCCGGTCCACCGTTTCCTCCCGCAGCATAAAGAGTGGAAGTGTTTACAAAATAAGAACCAGTTCCGGCGTTCCCAGTTGAACTTGTTGTGGCTGTACCACCCCCACCCACATAAACGGTATAACTATTTCCCGGAGTTACGGTGTAGCTAGTTAGATAAGAGAGCGCACCACCGCCGCCACCATTTCCATCATGAGCCTTAGCGCCACCACCACCGCCGCCAATAACTACAGCACTGACTGAAGTAACACCTGTGGGAGCAGTCCAACTATATGAACCTGCATTTGAGTATAACTGTTGCCCAATAGGAGACCCTGATGTAAATGATGTTCCAGTTGAATATGGGCTATAAGTGCCTTGGGAGTCTTTGTACCGCACTCGCCAGTAATGAACAGTTACGGCGGCAAGAGGTGAAGACAAAGTAATTTGAGTTGAGGTGCCAGCAACTTCACTATCAAAAACCGTGGTAGCAAAATCAGATACAAGTGAAATCTGCCATTGCGCCGCTGCCATAGCAAAGCCGCTTAGATTGATATAATTGCTACCTATTAAAGTAGCAAGAAGTGGTATCGTGGTTGCGCCTTGTGCGGGGCTTGAATTTATTGGAGTTCCAAAACCACCCGCGTCTCCCCATGATGGGTTGGTTCCGTCAGTTGTTAAGAACTTGCCCGTGTTTCCTGTTTGGCTAGGAAGAGCATCAATGTTATCTATCTGAGATTGGATGCTAGAGGTAACGCCGTCCGTGTAGTTTAACTCTGTAGCCGTAGCAGTTAAGCCGAGGTTAGTTAGAGCCGTGGCTGCGCTATTAAGTTCAGAAAGGTTATTGCTATCCTGTAGATAACCATTAGTGTTAATTAAGTAGCCAAGACTTGACCAAGCCGTAGAGCCGTCACCAATCTTAACCTTACTTGTATCTGTCTCCGCACCTAACTCACCTTGAGCAAGCGTAGGATTGGCTGAAGTCCAGTTAGCGGCAGTATCACGCCTAATTTGTATTAGATCAGCCATTAAGCTGTACCTCCATTAATAGTTTGTGGTGCAGTGTAGACGCTGTTAGCAAAACCACCGTCAGGATTTTTAATAGCTTGCAAAACTTCAAAAGCTCCGTAAGCAACAATGTCTACAATATCGCCAGTTGTAGCGCCTGTTGTTAATGTAATGTAGTTGCCTGTTGTTGCGGTAAAGTCAGTGCCTACTAGAAGTTTTGAGCCGTTAAGATAAACATCAACAAAACCTATATCGTAAGTTATGTTAAACAACGTCTGTCCAGAAGTTGCCGTATACACTGCCCGTTCTGAAGTACCGTTTACTGCACTTCCTGCTGCTGCCCAAGACGATCCTGTGTACACAAACATCGTGTCCGAGACAGTGTTGAAATATAAAGCACCCGCCTGAAGCGCGTTGCCGTCATTGTCTACAGCCGGAGCAGAAGACTTAGCGCCGAGATAGATATCATCGAACTGGTCAAAAGAAGCCGCTGCTGCCGAGGCGGACCCCGCTGCTGCGGAAGCGGAGCTACCTGCATTAGTCTCAGAGGTAGCTGCGTTACTAGCAGAGGTAGAAGCATTGGACGCCGAAGTAGCTGCTCCAGTAGCCGAAGTTGCAGATTCCCCGGCTTTAGTGGTCGAGATAGTAGCCTGGTTAGTTGCAGTTGTTGCCGATCCACTTGCTGAATTTTGCGAAGCCAAAGCCGCGCTAGCACTAGCCGCTGACTCACTTGCTTTCGTGGTTGCGGTTCCTGAAGATCCAGACGCAGATGACGCACTTGAAGCGGCTGAAGTGGCGCTTGCTGTAGCTGAGTTTTTAGAAGTCAGAGCCGATGCGGCTGAGGCGGCAGCGGCAGTAGCCGAGGCGGCACTATTTGACTCCGCAGTTTCCGCATTAGTTTCTGCGGTCTCAGCGGCAGCCTGGGCTGCAAGGGCTGATGTTTTGGCCGTGTTGCTGGTTACTGCGCTGGCCGCACTATTCGTTTCACTGGTGGCCGCTGCGTTCTTGCTAGCCAAAGCTTCGGTTGCTGATGTGGCACTCGCTGCGGCTGAGGCGGCGCTTGCCGATGCGCTGGTTTGACTCGCGTTTTTTGCGGCAATTGAACTCGCCTCAGCTGTTTCCGCATTGGTCTCCGCTGTCTCTGCATTAGTCTCTGCGGTTTCTGAAGCAAGCCTAGACGTCTGTGATGCGGCCGCAGAGTTTGCTGAGGCAGTTGCCGACGCCGCAGCTTCGTCACGCAGAACAGTAGTTGCTGCCAGGTGTGCGGCAAGAGTAGGTTGAATATACACAAGCGCAGCGGCCTCAGCTGCGGTGACAATTGTTGTCTCAGCGAATAGCTTTGTGACGGCATGAGTATTTGCTGTTGGAGTTCCGACGTTTAAGGCAGCCGAAAAACCTGTCTGTCCTGAACCGAGAGGAGTTGGCAAAAGATCAAATCCAGCAACAACATTACTGTAGCGAAGATTAATGTCTGCCGACCTGGCAAGCTCACCTGGTAGTAAGTCGCTTTCATCTGGGACGTAATTATTGCTCATCGTTTAAGCCTCCGTGGGGAATAATGGAGGGTCACTCCGTGTACGGTATGTACTGCGTTCTCAGAGCCTGCTGTTGCAATGTAGACGCCCATGTTCACACCTGTTACAGAAACCCTTACTTTTGCATCATTTGAGTAAGTGGTATCCCACCTAAACTCGTCCCAGAATTGAACGTCATATAAGGAGCCTGGCCCTGGGTATAGATCTAAAGAAACGCCTCGAGAAGAATCCCCTAAGCCATAGTTCGTTGTTGCACGAACAGCGATCTGAATTGGAACCTCACCCTCGACTCTTATGTCTGGTTGAACCAACCTAAATCTTTTGTTTACTGTTGATCCTGAATAGGCCGTGAAATTAGTGAGAAGGTAGGCGTAGATGTTCACGCCATTAAATCGATAACCAGTGTCCATCTTGAACACTTTCCCATTGTCAGATCCGAATATAGAAATCTCTTGGGTTTGCTCGTCGATAGAGGAAGCAATGCACTTAACCTTGTCAGGGAATTCTGTTTTAGTAACGCCGACTAGCTCTGGGCCAGCAAAGGTAAAGTAGAGTCCGTCCTTTTCGTTAAACAGCCGATACTGGTTCGACGTTCGATTAATTACGCTAAGGGGATTGGATGTAAAACCTTTAACCAGGGTAGTCACTTTTTGCGATAAAGAAGCGTAAGCAAAGTTACCAAACTGCTGGGCAGCCGAGAGACTCATTAACCCTTGCCTGTCAAGGCCCATGACCTGTCCACCAATCGACTCAAGGGTGTTTGCGTAAGAGCCAGCTTTGTTTAATTCATCAACCTGCCAATCAGCCGAGGAAGATCCGTAGAGGGTCTTGGTAGAGTCCTGGCACCCGACGATAAGCGCACTCGCGTGTTCTTGAAGATTAGTGATGGTATCGCCCACCGCTATTTCAACAGCGCCAGTGTTTGCATTGTAAGCAAGGGGATCGCCAATTGAAGAGCCGACTAATGAGGATTCGACAGCAAGAAAAAGATGGTATCTGTATCCAATAACTAACCCAGGGTTATCTGTGCCTGCACCAGTAGTTATAGTCGTAAATGTTGTGCCATCGAATTGCGTGGCTTTATCAACACCATTAACAATAAACATTTTCTCTTGCGCGTCTTGCCCTTGGAAATTGTAATTACAAAACCGGAATTTACCGCCAGTGCTCCAAGTCTTAGAACTATTTATCTGCGTCCAGCCAGAGCTTGTGGCCTTGTACATACGAGCGTTTGTGCCGTCTTCTCTCAATGCGTAGACGTTGCCCTTATAAATATGAACACCAACAACAGCTCCCGTTCCTGGGACTACTTGTGAGGGAGTGGATTGCCCATCGAATAATGCGTAACCAAAGATTCTTCGATAGCCCCCATTGGGAAGGCATTCGTAATTCGCGACATCAACTAGCTCGCCAGGCTGCATAGCCAAAGGTGGAGCTTCTTGGTTAAGGCCGCCGACTGCTGGGAAGTAGTCTAGGTTTATAGGCATAAACTGCTCCGCTAGGCTAGAGTTGCAGGCGCGCTGAGCGCGGGTAATTGATCTCGATGCAGATCAGCCAGCATTGATTCGAAATAGCCAACAGCTTTTCTTTCTAATTCAGGCGCTTCATCAAACAGCGCATACGACTTGAGCGCCTCATAGACGATTAACATATGATATCTATCGGGAAGACCAGGAACTGAGGTGTTATCAGTAAGGGATACTGGCTTTGAGTAATAGTGGTAGGTGACAGTCTTAGTCTCAGTAGGCTTGGCATTAAATAAAAGCACATTGTCTGGACGAACTGTAAACACAGCAGGATTGCCTGCCGATATAATACGATAATCGTCTGCAAAGTCATCGAAGCTAAGACGCTCCAAATAAGCTTGACCCAGTGATACTCGTTTGATGCTTTCTACTGTAGATGGAAGAGTGACTGTGTTGGTGTTTGCCACTAACGATCCAGTACCCTCCCCCCACATCCAATGCCAGTTAGTGCGCATTGATTGTATTTTTAACCACGCATCATTAACCCAAAAGGTAATACGACCATAGTCACCAACCTGTCCTGCCGTATTGGCGGGGCCAGAGTCAGCAATTCCTGTTTCCTGAACTAATCTCTGGCAAAGTTGTAAGTAATTCATAGTCATCTCTACTCATAACGGGTTAAACGCGGGTAATAACTTTAGCTTTCTACCCTGAATGGGTAAGTTGGTATTTTTTTGCTTTGACCAGTTTTTGGATTATGTACAAGCTGTTGCGCATCATTCAGAACTGCGACAACTTCGGGTGGCACGGCAACAGGCTCGCCGCGTCGAATTCTGTAAGACCTGCCATTGACGCCGACAAAAGCTGGCTGTGTGTCTGCCTCATCTTCAGCAATAACAATCGTTACCCAGTCTTTCTTTCTGCCAAGGTCTTCCTGCGGCTTGCTAGCTTCAGCTGCCGTAGGCTCGATCTCTACTGCGGCTTTAATCTTAGTGCGCAGCGTGTCTATGCTTACGTTCCCTCTAACCACGATTCCCAAGATTCGCGCTTGTTCTTTAAGCTCGTCGTGAGAAAGGTTGTATAGGTTTAATTCTGACATTTGTTACTCCTGCGGCCCGAAGGCGGCTTAATTTTAGATATAAAAAAAGAGGGCCGAAGCCCCCTTTCAAGTTACTGCTCTTGCTTCTACAAGGCTGTTGCTGCGCACTCTAGGCGAGCCATCCAAGCTTGGTTTGCGATGAAGGACTTGTGATAAGTCTTCCAGCCAACCATGCCCTTCTGACCCAGCGGATCGGACTTGTCGAGTTGCCCAGGGTTAATGATAGAAGGAGATATGGCCTCAGCACCTTTCAGTGCAACGTGACCGTAAGCATCCTTCGCAACATAGATAACAGGATAGACATCAGCCGATGTACCGCCTGTTGAAACCATCGTGCCTTTTGCTCCACCAGCATTAGGAATAGAGCTGAGAACCGGAGTGAGGATGTAACGAACGTCCTCAATTTTACCAATCTCATAAGGCAGTGCTTTCATTGATCCGTACTTCTCAGTAGGTGTGAAGCCAGCAAGCTCACGAATATCAGACTCAAGGTCTGTGTGAGCAAAAGCGATGTACGCAGGTGCGACTGCTTCTGTTCCATACTTTACTGAAGAAGAGATCATTGTAGTGATCTTCTTGCCACGCTCAGATTTGATCTGACGAGTAATAGCTCGCTGCTTAACAAGAGTGATCGCAGTGTTTACCGCGTTACGCGCTGCGCCGTTGTTGTAGAACACGTTAGTGCCACCCTGGATAACTCCCCACATGAGAGTCTCAATGGTTTCACCAGCTTGCTCGCCACAAAGCATTGCAGCATCTTTCAATACGGGATCTTCAGCCAGATCAGCAACAACGTCAGTGATCTCAACTACGTTGCCGAATTGGCTTAGAGTGACTGTTACGTCCTCGTATGAAAGCGCCTGTGAAGTAGGCGTTGTACCTTCGGTTAAAGGCGTTGTTGCCACAGCAAGAGGAACAGGGCGACGGAACTTAATGACGTTCGCTTTGTTCTTTGGCATAGGCTTGGTCATGCCGAACTTCGACAGACATAGGATAGGCTCAGCGTGAGCCAGCATTTCTTTTGCCGCATAGGCAGTAGTGCGTTGCGACAGTCCTGCGTAAGTAGTAATAGCCATTGGAAATTCTCCTTCCGAGTTATGATTGGCATCTTGATAAAAGTAAATTACCGATCACCTGCTCAGAGTGAGGAACCTGTTGGCTTTGCGGCGTTAGCGGCAATGCCTCGAGTACGTCAATCTTTGTTTGGTGTCGTTAGTGGCAGCTCTGCCCTGCTAGCGAGTAGCGAAGAAATCAAATGCGGCCTCGAAGTCATCTTCGGGCGGCAAATTACTCTTCGATCTTCCTCCGCGTGAGGGAACGGTCTGCCCTTGCCGAAGCTGCTTCTCTCGTCGCTGCTTCAGCTCTGAAGTCGCCTGTTGACCAGGTGAGACATCATTCTTGTAAGCTCGCAGTAGATAGGCTGCATCGCCTGCCTGCTCGCTCTGAATCATTTCTTGAATCGGTCCTGGCTGAGTTGCAACCCAGCTTTTGAACTCTTCCGATCCAGCTACTTCTCGATAATCTGGATGCTCGTTCTCAAGCATTCCAAACTGTTGATCGATGAAGGATTGGCGCGCCTGTTCTTGTATGGGCTGCAGTTCGCCCCGCACCCTGTCTAGCTCAGCCCTGTGTTCGTTGGCCTGCTTCTCAAACAGAGACTTCACCCCTTCTGCAATATCAGGGTAATCCTCAGCAACCAGCTTCCAGCTATTGTCTCCAGCCGAAGGTGACGCAGTAGAGCTTTTTTGCAGCTTATCAATCGTTTGCTGCTGTTCTTTGAGTTGTCTCTGGTAAGCGTTCTGCCTGCCTAGATCTGAGTTATATCTGTGCTGCCATTGCTGGAGTTCGCCTTGTGCGGCACTCAGCTGCTCTTCGATTGATAGTGCTGGCTCCTCAGTCTCTTCAGTCTCTCCAGTTTCTGCCTCTAGTAAGAGGGCTTGCCCTTCTTCTTCTTGCCCATCGTCGTCTACCTCATCAGTTAAAGTTTCAAGAGTGTCTTCGGATGAAGTGCTTTCACCCTCCGCAAGCTCATCAAAAGCGTCGTTAAAGGATTGCTCTTCATTTTCTTCAGACATAAAAACCCCAAGCGGCTCTTAACGAGCGGCCAATTAGTAATTCAAGGAATGGTGTTATGCGGGGTCGCTTTGGCGTCCCAGCGTTTCAAGTTTCTCTAAGAGCGCCAACGCCCCGCGCTGTCTCTCAGAATCGCGATCCGCTATTAGGTAATCAATCGCGTCATCTTTCTCTTGCTCAATAAACTTTTCTACGGCCTTCCAAGTCAGTGAATGCGTATCAATACTCATTAGAATGTGTCAAAGCTGTTGGCGATGTTCTGAGCCTTCAGCTGAGCCTCTGTGAGCTTTACGTTCGTTTGGGCTGCCGCCTTATCTCTTTCAGTTTTATTGCGCTCCTGGGCCGTTGCATAGCCTGTCTGACGCGTTCTCTCACTGATCTGGTACTTACTTGTAAGATGCGACATATCCATTCGCTCTTTCTGCGCCATCTTCTCGCGTTCGAGCTGGTGGTCGAGCGCCATCTCTTGGCCTGACTGCTGTAGGACGGCTGCCTTATACTGCGCATCCAGCTGTATCTTCTGCTGCTCTATCTGCAATCTAGCCTGGGCTAACTCAGCCTCTAGCTGTAGCTTCTGCATGGCAGGGTCAGGCATACCCTGGGCCGCTGCTTCTTGGGCCATGGCTTCTCTTTCGGCAATCTCAGTTTCACTGATAGTGATCTGGTCGTAAGGAAGCTCAAGGGACTTGGCAATTTCTCTGTCCAACTCAGCCCAGTCTCTTCTTTTAAAGTATTCAGGGTTTTGCATAGAGATGTTTGAGTAGATCATGAGGTTCTCTTGCTGCTTCTCACGAACCAGTAGAGCGCCAGAGCCACGAGCCTCAACGCTAAAATCACCCTTCACTTCAGCTCGCTCACTGAATTGCATATTCCAGTCATAGAAGCGCGTGATTAGAGGGCGGGTTATATCGTCGTCCCAGTTCTTAACCGCTTTGCGTAGAACAATGTTTGAGCTGTTCATCAGCATTGCCATGCCAGAGCTTGTCTTGGTCATGTTAGGCGACATCTCGCCCTGGGCTATCAGGGGCAGATTGGTTTCTTCGTCGGCAAGCTGACGGGCCATGCTAAAGATATTGCCCAGTTCGGTTTGATGACTGGGTGTCGAGAAAGAGGCAAACGCCTCTGCGACAGATCGTGTCTTATCAACCAGGTTCCAGACCTTCTTAGGGGCCATCTCCCAACTGCCGTCAGCAGGCGATATGATCTCTTTGTTGACCACTATCTGGTCAGCGACCGATAACCCTGCGTTGTCCATCATCATTCGCCAGGAGGCGTTAATGACCTTCTGAGGGTTCCTCATTAAGCAAGGGACGCCAAAGCCAAAGATCGATGACTCATCCTTCTCCCAGTTAAACGCCGAGAAGGGGCGCTCATCTGAGTCCATAGGATTTAGCGCAACCTTCAGAACATGGTTGCCCGAGAAGAACACAGTCGCCTCGATCTCATCGTCAAGCTCATCAGTTTCAATGGAGCCGTATTCGTCCTCTTCGGTTAACGCCATTGCGTCAATTAGCTCAGACTTCGAGATCGGGCCGTGGTATTCCCATATCTCATACCTGTTGCCTTCGCCTACCGTGTTGATGCCAGTAATGCTTCTGATATCGTCGGTAAAGTCTCTGGCAATGTGAGACGATTTGACGCCACTCCTGACCACTTCCTTGAGCTGCGACACCAAGATGCCAGGGAGTTTTGCCATGTCGCGAAGCTGCTTCTTAGAGAGCCTGCGTCTTTCAAAAACAAACTCGGCCTCAGCAACTGATTTGGCAGACATATCAGGGAAAAAGTCCCAGGGATCTACCCGCTCGACTGTAGGCGCTAGAGATTCAACGATCTGAAGAACGCTCATGCCATCAGGCATCATGTCCCATCGCTTCTTTGTCCGACCTATGATTATCGGACCTTTAATGATCGCTGTGCCTAATTGACAAGCATCATGGATCACATCTCTAGCCTTAATATGGTATCGAGACTCAACAAGCTGGTCATCGATGACGTCTTGCATCATCTGCGAAGCCTGCTCTGCCTGCGACTGAATTTGGCGAGCCATCTCAATGGGGCCAACTTCTTCAGTCGTTTGAGGATCTTTCTCTGCTATAGCGTTAAGCTCAGGAACAGGTGTCGGGTATATACCGAAGTTCCTGTCATCTGTTGGGAATAGCATATCCTGCAGGCGCGCTTCCGCAGCATTGGTCTTGTTGCGCGTAATATTAACGAACACTTTCGAGCCTTTAGAGCGTGACAGCTCCGCAGCCTCGTCAGCCGCATACTCGCCGTGATACTGGCGAAGATCATCAAGCCACCGTTGTTCTATCTGGCTGCGCTTGCCAACCTGCTCAGTCGCCAGCCTGTTTAATCGAGACGCAAAAACGTGCAGGCGCTCCGCTATTTCTAGCTCGAACTCCTCGTCCATGCCTTCGATGTTAGTGCTATCAACTGCTTGCATAGTTTTACCCTTAATATCCAGCGACCTTATCCACCACTGACGACCTTTCTATTACTTCATCACGAACCACGCGCAAAGGTTCTGCGAAAGTAAGCGCGAGTGCGTCAGCACAATCCGTGGATCTCATCCCTCTTTTCTTCATGTCGTCTTTACTCTCAAGCTTTCTTCTGGCCTGGGAGTCGTATTTGTAAAATGGCGCGCATAGATCACTGTGCAGATCATCTCTGTCAGGGATCATTACGGGCATATCACCGTCGAGCCAATCGCGCAGGTTCCACCACATCTCGGCTCGCCTGTTAATGAATCGCTCAGGATCTAATGACGAGCCACCGAAGTTAATCGGCACAACCACATCACCGTGTCCTAGCTCAAGCAAGCGATCGACAACACCAGCACCCAAACCACCAACATCAATAGCAACCTGCGCTGGTCGTTCGTTTTTAATGATGGCGTTGACCAGTCCGGCCACCTCCATTGTCGAAGTTTTGTCATATGTCACCAGGTCGTAGGCTGATCGACCCCTACGTTTAATGATGGCCGTTCTGTCGTCGCCAAAGCGCGCAGGGTCTACGCCAACAATTAATGGGCCGTGAGCCAGTACCTTCGCTTGTCGTGCCTGCATCACCGTCTCTGGCCGAATCAGGCTATCCCCGCCGGAAACCTGGAAGGCTTCTTGCGCAGTCATTGGGTACTCTTGCCTGAATGCAAACAAACCATCGCCGCCATCAGCGGATAACTCGGCAATCTTTGAACGCCTAAATGCAAGCTGCTCATTATCTAAGCCAAACAGCTCTACGATCTTTTCCTCTTCAGGTGAGCGCGTAACACCAAGGCCACTCTTGCGGTACTCAGGCTGCCAGAACCAAGGAACAAAGATCGCCTGGAAAGGGCCTTCTCCGGCCTCCGCTCTCTGCCATTGCTGATAGAAGTAATTGCCTATTCCGTTAGCCGTAGACTCTAGAATGATCTCTGTATCATCCTCATCTGGAACCGCTTG
>Ga0115564_10004167_pt1 | contig 11840 bp, 10 predicted proteins | sample COGITO_mtgs_1105_7_FD_88680 | JGI IMG/M metagenome (GOLD analysis project Ga0115564, IMG submission 88680) | Pelagic marine microbial communities from North Sea - COGITO_mtgs_110523 | ecosystem: Environmental > Aquatic > Marine > Epipelagic | place: Germany:Helgoland, sampling site Kabeltonne... | reverse complement strand
TACGTTATTGATGTAGAAAACCTTGATATGCTTAACACTGTGTTACAATGATTAAATTTCTAGACCTTCATAAAATAAATGAATCGTACAAAGTCGATTTTGAAAAGACTTTTATATCTTTTTTAGACTCTGGCCATTATATTTTAGGCTCTCAAGTTTCTAGTTTTGAGTCTGATTATGCTGCTTTTTGTAATACAAAACATTGTATTGGAGTTGCTAACGGCTTAGATGCTCTTACCCTTATATTTAGAGGGTATATACAGTTGGGTAAATTGAAAAAAGGAGATGCTGTGTTAGTACCTGCAAATACCTATATAGCAAGTGTGCTATCGATTATTAATGCTGGTTTGAAACCTGTTTTTATTGAGCCAGATCCTGAAACATATAATATTTCTCCTAAACTCATTTCTGGGAATTTAACTACAGATGTAAAGGCTATTTTAGTTGTTCATTTATATGGGCAATTGGCAGCTATGGATGAAATTCATACCATAGCAAGTGCTCATAATTTATTAATCGTTGAAGACGCCGCTCAAGCCCACGGAGCTGTTGATGCTAAGGGACAGAAAGCGGGTTGTTTAAGTGATGCCGCTGCTTTTAGTTTTTACCCTTCCAAAAACCTAGGCGCCTTAGGAGATGCGGGCGCTATTACAACGAATGATACACAGTTGGCTGATCTGCTTAAACAGCTAAGGAATTATGGAAGCCCTAAAAAATATATAAATTTAATCATAGGTTTTAATAGTCGATTGGATGAATTACAAGCTGCTTTTTTAAATCTTAAACTTCCTAATTTAGACAGAGATAATAGCAAAAGACGTTCAATTGCAAAGCGGTATTTAAAGGGAGTTAAAAACAGTAAAATTAAACTTCCTTTCTATTCTGGTGCTAAAGATCATGTGTTTCATTTATTTGTAGTCTTAGTTGAAAATCGGAATCACTTTATGAACTATTTGAAAGACAATGCTATTGAATCAATGATTCATTATCCGATTCCTCCCCATCAACAAGCTGCTCTAAAATCGTACGATTACTTGAAACTTCCGCTTACCGAAAAAATCCATCAACAGATAGTAAGTATTCCGATTAGCCCTGTGCTTATAGATGAAGAAATTAGTAAGGTCATTAAAATTATAAATGCATATTAAATCAGCGAATGTCTAAACAGAAAAAATCATATGGTCAAATTATGAAAGCTACGTCTCTTTTTGGAGGCGTGCAGGTTTTTAACATTCTGATATCTGTGATTCGTTCTAAAGCAGTTGCAATACTTATTGGACCTGTTGGGTTTGGGGTAATTGGACTTTTAAATTCGGCACTTCGTATCATCGGAGATTTTACAAAAATCGGGTTGGATACGAGTGCTGTTAAAGAAATTTCAGAAAGAAACTTAGATCAAGATACTTCAAAAGTTACAGAAATTATATTTGTTCTAGAAAAATTGATTTGGTTTACGGGAACTCTTGGAGCGCTTATAACACTCTTTTTTTCTAAATATATAAGTCAATTAACTTTTGGAAATACAGATTATACTTATGCTTTTGTTTGGTTGTCAATAGCTGTTTTGTTTACTCAATTAACCAAAGGGAAAATTGCGATACTTCAGGGCACCCGTCGCTTAAAAAAATTAGCGTCTGCTAATTTAACAGCGAGTACCGTTTCTCTTTTATTAACCTTGCCGTTATATTATTTCTTTGAATTGAAGGGTATAGTGCCTGCTTTAATTGCCTCTGCTATAATTACATTTATTATTTTTAAATTCTTTTCCAAAGACATAGAAGTACCGCGTTTTAGTTTTTCCAAAAAAGAACTTTTCCAAAAAAGCAAAGCGATGTTAGTGTTAGGTGCTACCATGAGCGTTACGTCCCTGATTGTTGCCTTGTCGGGGTTTTTGATTCAAATATACATAAGTACTACAGACGGCCTAGAAGCTGTTGGATTTTATAGTGCTGGCTTTTTGATTGTAAACGCCTATGTAGGAATGATTTTTACTGCGATGTCCACAGATTATTTCCCAAGACTTGCGGCGATTAATACAGACAATAAGCAAATGAATGTGGCTGTCAATCAACAAGCAGATGTTGCTGTCCTCTTAATTACGCCCATAATTGTGTTATTTTTAACTTTTTCACCTGTTATAGTTGAAGTCCTTTATTCCAGTGAATTCAATGTCATCTTAGGATTTGTAACTTTTGGTGTTTTGGGAACTTTTTTTAAAGCAGTATCTTTTTCAATGGGGTACGTCATTATTGCAAAAGGTCATTCGAAAGTATTTATTACACTTTCTATACTATTTAATTCTTTCTTTTTAGCGATTTGTGTTTTATCCTATATGAGCGGAGGTCTCACTGGGCTTGGAATAGGGTTTTTGATTTATTATGCTGTTCACCTTGTAATTCTAAAAATTTTAACCAAATATTTATATGGAATCAGTTTTACAAAATCATTTTACAAAACGTTTGTAGTGTGCGCATTAATCTGTTCATTGAGCTATGGCGTTACATTAATCGAATCTGTGTATCTTCGCTACAGTTTATTACTAGTATTAGTGGGGATTTCTATAGGATACTCAATAGTACAGTTTCAACAAAAAATGGATTTAAAACAACTATTGAGGTCTCTATTAAGAAGTACATAAAAGATTAGACGAAATGATTCAAAGCTTAAGAAACATAAAAAGAAAGTTTAAAATTGCTTGGACCATTAATTGGGTCAAAACAGTATATTTTAATTTTAAAATGTTTCCGTTTGCGATTGCAAAAAAACTCCCTGTATTCTTCTATGGAAGTGTAAAGTTTACGTCACTCAAAGGGACTATTAAAATTGAGGCGCCTATTAAAACGGGCATGATTGGTTTTGGACAGCCTTATGAAATGACCACGAGGTCTTGTGGAATCGCTGAATTTTTCTTGGAAGGAAAATTTATTATCAAAGGACATATTCAATTTGGAAAAGATTGTTTTGTTTACATCAAAAAGGGTGCTCAACTCCAAATGGGGCATATGGCCTCCTTAGCAAGTTCTGGTAAAATCATCTGTACCAACACTATTTCTCTTGGTGAGTGGGCTCGTATTGGCTCTGAATCTCAGCTAATTGACACCAATTTCCATCAAATGATTAATACAAATACGGGTGACAAAACACACACTAATAATGCTATAACGATTGGAGATTATAATTTTGTATCTAATAGAGTTTCGATAATGTCCAACACTATTACACCAGAATTTTGTACAATAGCCTCTAATAGTTTGACTAACAAAGATTATTCGTTATTTGGAAAAAATATTCTTATTGGTGGATTACCGTCCAAATTGCTAAAAGAAAATATTAGTAGAGATTGGGACGGTGAAAGAAAATCATTAGAAAAAAACTTAATTGTTAACTTTTAGTTAATTGGATATTATATGCCTAAAATAATCAACATTCCTAAAATTGCAGACACAAGAGGAAATCTTGGTGTCCTAGAAAAAGAGACCGTTCCTTTCGATATAAAACGCGTCTATTACTTATTTGACGTTCCTAGTTCTGCTTATAGAGGTGGGCATGCGCACATTAATCAAGTTGAATTATTAGTCGCTCTCAGTGGCAGTTTTGATGTCAAGTTAAACGATGGGAAAACTGAAACTTTTGTGACGCTCAATAAACCTGATAAAGGGCTGCTTATTGAAAAAGGAGTATGGCGAGAACTAGAGAATTTTTCTTCTGGAGCAGTATGTCTCGTTTTAGCATCTGATGTATTTGATGAAGCAGATTACATCCGAGACTATGAAGCGTTCAAAGACCATTTTTATTAGCTAAGAGTTCCATGTGTCTAAATAGGTTTTTGCCACTTTTTCATAATCATGATGGGTTTCAATATACTCTCGTGCATTCTTGCTTATTTCTGTGATTTCTTTTGGGTTTTCAATAAGCCAACTCAAGTTTTCAACGATTTCTTCCACATTGGGTGTGGTGTGAATTCCAATTTTTTTTGTGATCTTGTAATGAGATTTAAATTCATCACTGAACCCACTAAAGACAACTTTTCCTTGCGACATAGCTTCTAACGCATTGTATCCTTGGTCATAAGCATAGGTTTGATCCAGTAAAATATGAGACTCATTATAGAGTTTTATATAATCTTTATAAGGGATACTTTCTACTTGAACGATTTCGATTTTGTCAGTATATTTTTCTCGAATTTGCTTTAAGGCCTGAACAAACACATCATTTCCTTTTTTGTAATAATTGCTACGATTGATGCCATGAAAAATCTTAACCTTACCAAGGACTTCCATAGGGTGAAATCTGTTTTTTTTAAGATTTACAGGAAAAGGAATTAGTGGTTTCACCTTAGGTAGATTTTGATACGCCATTTCATAATCAAAATCTCCTGGGATAATATGGGTGACATTTTTGATTACAAATTTGCTTAATTTTTCATATGAGGGTTTTAAATAGTTAAGACTGTGACTAAAATAAGGTTTCAATTTTTTATTATTTAGGAACGGCGTCAAAATATGGTGAGATAGATCTGACTTCATTAAATAAGTCAAGTAGGTTACGTCATCCCCACAAGCAGATAAAATCACTTTTTTATTATGTTTAAAAATAAATTTCAAAATTAATGTATCCAAATAGGGAGTCGTTTTTAGAGGGTATTCATTAATTAGTTGAACAACATCAAAACCCTTAAAGTGATTCCGGTTTATGAAAAAATTTATAAATATTTCAAAACCTGAAAGATCAAATTTAAAAAGTAGGTAGAATAAGTTTTTTAATTTCCTGAGGGGATACAGCTTAAATAGTTTTGGTTCTAAACTAAGATCTAAATTAAAGCTTTTGAATCCATCCTTTCTTCCTGATAAAAGAACGCTGTATCCATTTTTTTCAAGTCCTGCTTTTAGGGTATTATGAAAGTTACTATATTCCCCAAATAAAAGTATTCGCATCAAAAGTTATATTTCTTTGTAATTTAATAGTTTTAAAGGCATCATGCAAAATTTTAAAAAGAAAATATGTTTAATAGTAGATTCTCTGTCAGATGGAGGTGCCGAACGTGTGGCAGCTTTGTTGTCATTGGAGTTGGGTAAATTTGATTATCAAGTTTCTATAATTTGCTTAAGAGATGAGATTCAATATTTTTTTCAAGGGGAGTTGTATAATTTAGGATTGAATGATTCTAAAATTAAGATTATTAAACAAGTTTCTAAGTTTTTAAAATTTAAAAATGCCTACAACAATACCAATGCGGATATCTATGTTGATTTTCGAATACGAAATAGATCTTTATTGGAGCGTTTATTTCATACATTCGTTTTTGATCTTTCAAAAATGATTTTTACAATTCATAGCTTTGAAGTTTTTTATCATATCCCGAAAAGTAAATGGTTTTACGCCCAATATAATAAAGCGCATGCGATCGTGGGTGTTTCCGATGCTATCGTTCAAAAAATGCAAATGCTGTTTCCATTCAAAAATTTATATTATATCTCAAATTTTAGTCAATCAGAAACATCAATTACTTACAGCTCAACACTTGATATAAATATGCCTTTCATTTTGGCAGTAGGGCGTTTAAATAATTCAACTAAGCAGTTTGATCAATTAATAGATGCTTATTTACAAACAAATTTTTTTAAAGCTCAATTCCCTTTGTATATTATTGGAGAAGGACAGGATAGAGGAGTTTTAGAAACGCAAATAACTCATAGAGAATTAGGAGATTATGTGCATTTACTTGGCTATAAATCGGAGGTTAAACATTACATGAAGTTGGCAAAAATTGTAGTCATGTCTAGTGTAGTAGAGGGTTTTCCGATGGTGCTTCTTGAGGCGTTAACGGTCGGAACTCCCGTAGTGTCTTTTGATTGTCCGTCAGGTCCGTCGGAGCTTATTATTGATGGTGAAAATGGGATTTTAGTTGAAAATCAAAACTTTGATGCCCTCATTAATGCTATGGACAAAATGCATTCAGATGCGGAATTTTATAAACACTGTAAAAGTAACACCATTACTTCAGTTGAAAAATTTTCTGCTAAAAATGTTATTTCAAAGTGGGAGCAGTTATTAGATTAGTAAGATGTTAATCTTATATTCTTCTTCAATAGACGCTTTTTAATATACCTGAGACTCTTTAATATTATAAGCGGAGCGTTCAATAATATACGTTGACGAAACTTTAAATTTGATACATCCAGTTGTTTTTTTAATAAATTTAAATTTTGTTGGTCATTTGAGATCCGACAAAGGATAATTAAATAATAGCGGTTGATGTCCAAGTATTTTTTTAATGTAGGATGCCGATCTGTATGTTCTTCAAATTGATCAAAATTTGGAAGTTTTTTACCTTTGAACCCCGCTTTAGTCATCTGATTTGGGATGTCAAAATGAACTATAGCCAAAGGCTTATAGCTATAGGCAAGTTTATACCTTAAATTGCTTTTTATGAAAAACTCGATATCTTCGGCAAAATCAATTGTTTCATTAAACGTTATGTCCTCGAAAACAGTTTTTTTTAAACAGAAACTACTATTAGTTATTATGGATTGAAATAAGCTGAGTTTGAAAAAGTCATTTGCCAAAAAAGATGTATTTCTTAGATTTTTAAATATATTTTTTGCAGGTTCTAATACATTCGAGTCCGTATATTTTTCAAAGTAGTCAGTACCAAATAAAGCAGCTTCAGGATATTTTAAACACAGTTTTTTAATCTCTTCCAAATATCTTTTATCCCATAAATCATCAGCATCCAAAAGCGCAATAATCTCGCCTTTAGCATGAGAAATCCCAATATTTCTTGTAGCGGATAAACCTTTGTTTTCCTGAGTGATTATGTTGTAGTTATTGTATCCCCTTAGAGTTTTTGTGGCATTTCTTACACTATCATCCGTTGATCCATCATTGATGATAATAATTTCATAATCAGAAAACGTTTGATTCAATACACTTAAAAGCGTTGCTTCTATGAACATCTCTTTGTTGTATAACGGAATGATTACAGATATGAAAGGCATTATTTGTTTTTACTTATGTAACAAAGGTAGCTTAGTTTGTATAAATCAAAAATGAACAACGATGGTTTTTTTGATAAAAGATTTGCTCTAAACATTTTTTTAGTAAAAGGATGACTCATTGAAAACAAACGATCTAGTTTGATTTTTTTAATCCTATAAATAGTTTTAGTAATATCAGTGTATTTAATATCGATTAAATCCTCATCAAGAAATAAGTTCATTGCATCTTGGGATTCAATGGATTTTTTTAAAAAAGTCTTACTGTCTTCTATCCCTAAATGATATACGGGATTTTCTATATGTGAAATAACTATTTTTTCTTGTTTTAAATTGTAAGAAAACAAGGTGTCTTCATTTCTTAAATTAGGAATGTCTTCATTAAAAGAAACGGTATTGAATATTGTTTTTCGTATTATAAAATTCAAGGTTAAAAATCTTAAATACACGTTTTGATTTCTTTTCACTACAGGCAATGCCTCTCTTTTTTTACCATATACCCATCGCAGTAGATGGGTTTTTTCTGGGGTTTCTTCTTGGTATCTAATGCCTCCGTAAATTATGTTTGTAGCATCAGAAATTGAATTTAAATATTTTGAAATAAAATCATCTTTAACAGGAACGACATCGGCATCTAAAAATAATAATAAATCATAGTGAGCATCCTTTGCCAATAGGTTTCGGATCGCACTTCTTCCAATATTAGTCTCTAAAACTTTATAGGTTATGTTTTTTAATAAATTTATGGACTTATTTTCGTTTATAATCTCGAGGTTTGTAGAACCATCATCATAGCAAAGAATCTCAAAATTTATATTACAAGCCGTTGACTGAGCGTGGAGTTCGGCCACCAAAGCTTCAATATTATAATTATATGTTGGAATAAGTATAGAAAGCATTCTTAATTTTTACGTTGTACAACTTCAAAGACTTTCGTGTCTTCACATTTAAGCGTTTTACTTGGGTATTTCAAAATCAAAGCATAATCATGGGTTGCCATAAAAATAGTATGTCCTTTTTTATTGAGGTCTAGTAGTACTTCCATCACCTCCATACTGGTTTGTGGATCTAGATTTCCCGTAGGTTCATCGGCTAAAATTAACTTTGGATCGTTCAACAAGGCTCTGGCAATGGCCACCCGTTGCTGTTCGCCCCCCGAAAGTTCAAACGGAAACTTAGAGCCTTTAGTCTGCATATTAACCTTTGTCAGAACAGCTTCAATCTTGGTTTTTATTAATACTTTGTCTTTCCAACCTGTAGCCTTTAAAACAAATTCCAAATTGCCATTAATAGTGAGTTCGTTTAGGAGTTTAAAATCCTGAAACACCACTCCTAATTTTCGTCTCAAATAAGGAATGTCTTTTTCTTTCAGAGTTTTTAAATCAAACTCCACGATAGATCCAGAGCCATTATTCAATTTTAAATCGCCATAAAGTGTTTTTAAAAAACTACTCTTTCCAGAGCCTGTTTTTCCAATTAGATATACAAAATCACCCTCTTTAACATCAACATTGACCTCACTCAAGATTAAGTTGTCATTTTGAAAAATGGAAACGTTTTCTAATTTTAATACCGAATTTGACATGTATTTACACTAAAAGTTAATTTTTATAAAAGTATTACTATTTGACTCAACTATCAAATATCACTTGCATAAAACGTTCGTAATTTATGATATATTTTAATCAACTTATAATTTAGCTATTTTTTTCCCGTTATCCACTTGATATATTTTATCTTTGAATGTAATAAAAATGCCGTCCGTATATGACTCTCATAAAATGTTTAGTTCGATTTCTTTTTTTGTGTTTCTTTTGTGTTGGATTTGCGCAAAAATCGGCTGTCTATTCCAATGAATCCGTTAGTTTTCAATCGGCTTTAGCACTGTATAACGCCCAACAATACCAATCTGCTCAAGTACTTTTTAAAGCTGTAGAAACAAATGCTTCGGATGCCTTTTTAAAATCGAATGCAGCCTATTACAACGCCAATTGTGCCGTTCGACTCAACCAACCAAATGCTGAATTACTCGTAGAATCTTTTGTAGAGCATTATCCTTCAAGCACCAAACGTAATTCGGCCTATTTAGAGGTCGCTAATTATTATTTTCAAAATGCTAAATACTCCTATGCCCGTAAATGGTATGAGAAAGTCGACCGATCTTCCATCTCAAAATTAAATATGGAACCGTTCTATTTTAAGTATGGATACAGTTTGTATGCAACCAAAAAATATAAAGCCGCTAAATCGTATTTAAAGAAAGTTGAAACGTCTAAATCCTATGGTTCGCAAGCTAAATATTACATTGGTTTTATGGCTTATGAAGGTGATGATTACGATCAGGCATCTGAATATTTTAAGCAAGTAGAACAGACAGAAGCCTATAAAAATAATTTATCCTATTACCAGGCAGATTTGAATTTCAAATTAGGAAAATTCACAACAGCCATCGATTTGGCAACGGCACAGTTAGAAAATAGTTCTTATAAAGAAGTATCAGAACTTTCTAAAATTATTGGAGAAAGTTATTTTAACCTTCAAAAATATTCTGAAGCAATCCCCTTTTTAGAAGCCTATAAAGGCAAAAAAGGGCGTTGGAACCACACCGATTATTACCAATTGGGGTATGCGTTTTATAAACAGAACGACTATCAAAAAGCGATCAATGAATTTAATAAAATTATAGAAGGCTCCAATGCCATTGCACAAAATGCGTATTACCATTTAGCAGAAAGTTATGTCAACCTAGACAAAAAACAAGAAGCCTTGAACGCGTTTAAAAATGCCTCCGAAATGGATTTTAATATCAATATCCAAGAAGACGCCTGGTTGAATTATGTAAAACTCAGCTATGACATTGGCAACCCGTATCTATCCACACCTGAAGTGCTGACCAAATTTTTGAAGCTCTATCCTAAGTCCGCTTTTAAAATTGAGGTTGAAACCTTATTGATTGATTCTTATATTAATTCTAATAATTTTAAAGAAGCCCTTGAATTATTAGAAAACAAGACACGTGCGTCTCATAAAGAAGCCTACCAAAAAGTTGCTTTCTTTAGAGCCTTAGAATTGTATAACAACGCTAAGTATTCAGAGGCTAAGGAACTGTTGGGGCGTTCATTATCATCTTCTGTAAATCCAGTATTTAAAGCAAGAGCCACCTATTGGAAAGCCGAAACAGATTATCAATTGTCAAATTTTAAGGAAGCATTGGACGGATTTTTAGACTTTAAAAACAATACTGACAGTGCACTGCTAGATGAATTTAAAAATTTAGAATACAATCTAGCTTACACTTATTTTAAACAAAAACAATACGCGCTTACCATCAAAGCCTTTCAGTCTTTTATAGCAACAAAACCTAAAAATTTAGTTTTATTAAGTGACTCCTTTTTGAGATTGGGCGATTCTTATTTTGTAACAACCCAATACAGCCCTGCCATTGATGCCTATCAAGCTGCATTAAAACTTGGTCAAATTGAGTTGGATTATGCCACCTTCCAAACAGCCGTCAGCCATGGCTATTTAGGTCAAATTTCAGATAAAATTATAGGCTTGAATAAAGTGATGAATTTTAAAAAACCGCACTTCAAAGATCAAGCATTATTTGAATTGGCTAATACCTATGTCAATCAAGGAACTCCAGAAAAAGCATTGCCCTATTACAGTCAATTGATTAGTGATTTTTCATCGAGTGTATTGGTATCTAAAGCATTGTTGCGAAAAGGCTTGATGTTATACAATCGGGGCGATACGCAAGCAGCACTTCAAAACCTAAACAAGGTAGCCGTTGACTATCCATCTACCCCCGAAGCGTTTCAAGCCATCAGTTCTTCGCGCTCTATTTATATTGATTTAGGTCAAGTGGATGCTTATGCCGCATGGGTTCAGACCTTAGAATATGTTGGAGTCACGGATAGCGAATTAGATGATGCTACTTACGAAGCTGCTGAAAAACAATATCTTGACAATAACTCTTCGAAGGCCATCGATTTGTTTAACGGCTATATCGCTCGTTTTTCAACGGGAAAACAACTCATAAAGGCTCATTTTTATTTAGCGGAACTGTATTCCAAGAGTGATTTGTCAGCGAACGCACTTCCTCATTATACGTTTGTTTGTGAACAATCTACCAACGAATTTACAGAGACCGCCTTGTTAAAATCATCTGAAATCGTATTAGCATCCGATACATACGATACCGCACTGCAATTATTATCTCGATTAGAGTTGGAAGCCAACAACCCACAAAATAGGTTGTATGCACAGTCCAACTTAATGAAAACTTATTTTCAGTTAGAAAATTACGATGCTGCGATTCGTTATGCTGAACTCATTCTCGGTAATTCTAAAACAGACGCCTATATAAAAAGTGATGCCTACATTATCATTGCCCGAGCGGCTATGAAAACCGACAATGAAACCAAAGCACGTTTAGCCTATGCACAGGTGAAAACCATCGCAACAGGTGAGATGGGTGCGGAAGCACAGTATTTTGAAGCCTATTTCAACTATGTTGATGGAAACCATGAAGCATCCAATGAGAGCGTTCAAGTATTGATTAAAAAGTTCTCTAGTTATAAATATTATGCTTCCAAAGGCTTGGTTATTATGGCTAAGAATTTTCAGGCGCTAGACGATGTGTTTCAAGCTACCTATATTTTAGAAAATGTGATTCAAAATTTTGCAGAATTTAAAGAGGTTGCTAACGAAGCCCAGATCGAATTGGAACGCATTAAAACTGAAGCTGCTAAAACAAATGCATCTATCGAAGTAGAGACTGAAAATGAAAACTAATTATATGAATATTAGATTAAAAAAATACCTATGTTTAGTGTCCGTTTT
>Ga0115564_10004159_pt1 | contig 11854 bp, 9 predicted proteins | sample COGITO_mtgs_1105_7_FD_88680 | JGI IMG/M metagenome (GOLD analysis project Ga0115564, IMG submission 88680) | Pelagic marine microbial communities from North Sea - COGITO_mtgs_110523 | ecosystem: Environmental > Aquatic > Marine > Epipelagic | place: Germany:Helgoland, sampling site Kabeltonne... | reverse complement strand
CTTGGTTTTCCTATTGGATTAGGAATTTTTATAGAACTTAGTATGTTTTCTGGTGCAGCGATAATACTAGGAACATTGGGTGAAACTATAGTTGCAAGTCACTCTATAGCTATCAACATAGCTAGCTTGTTTTTTATGGTCCCTTTATCTATTGGGCTTGCAGCAGCAACAAGAGTTGGAAATTTAATTGGTGAAAATAATCCAAAACAAGCTAAGGTTGCCTCATATTCAACAATATATATGTGTATGCTTACAGCTCTTTTGAATAGCATAGTAATTTTAATATTTAGAGAATTTATTGTTAGTATATATACAGTTGATCCATTGGTATTTGATCTTGCAGTAAGTCTATTAATATTTGCTGCAGTATTTCAGTTACCTGATGGAATTCAGATGGGAGCTCTGGGAAGCTTAAGAGGATTTAAAGATACATTTATACCAATGGTTCTATTGTTCATTTCATATTGGATCTTTGCAATGCCTATGGGATATTACTTAACCACAGTAGGTGTTAGTCAACCTCTAGGTGCAGCTGGAATGTGGTATGGAATGATTATAGGCTTAACAATATTTTCTTTCTTATCAATAATAAGATTGAATTGGATTATTAAAAAATTTCTTAGGATTAAAAGTTTTTAAAAAAGCTTTGGTGCCTTGTCTAATAAGATAACTGCTATTAAATCTAAGCCTTTGTGAAGCATATTATCTAATTTAGAAACTCCCTCCCATTCACTGTATTTAACCATCACATTTGAACCGTCTGGAAGCTCATCAAATAATTCTAAAGGCTGTTTTTTTATATCAAATAATAATGGCTTTTCTAATACATCGTCCATATGTTTCACCTTTCTTCTTAAAAAAACAGACATACCATATTCAGAATTATCTATGAATTCCATATTCATTTTATAGCCAGATTTCTTAAATCTTTGTTGTTCGATTTCAGAGGGGACTAATCTGAGTGACCATTGGGGGTTAGATTTGATATCAGGCTGATGCAAAAAACAAGAAAAAGCTTTGCCCTCTATAATCTTGCTATTCATTTAAAAATCTCAATTACTGATATAGCTTAACTATTTATAACTTCAGCTACTTTGGCTCCAATTTCAACTAAATTATCAGCGATATGGACACCACACTCTTTTAATTTTGCTATTTTATCCGCAGCAGTTCCTTTGCCGCCAGCTATGATAGCACCTGCATGACCCATTCTTTTTCCAGCCGGTGCAGTTTGTCCTGCTATATATGAAATAACTGGTTTTGAAATATGATTTTTAATATATTCTGCTGCATCCTCTTCAGCAGTTCCTCCAATCTCCCCAACCATGACTATAGCTTTAGTTTGTTCATCATTTTCAAATAATTTTAGAATATCAATAAATGAAGACCCAGGTATTGGATCACCACCAATACCAACACAGCTACTCTGACCTAATCCAAGATCGGTAGTCTGTTTAACTGCTTCATAGGTTAATGTTCCAGATCTTGAAATGATTCCTACCGTTCCTGGCATATGAATACTTGCTGGCATAATTCCTAGCTTTGCTTCACCTGGAGTAATAACTCCAGGACAGTTTGGCCCAATAAGGGTAACTCCAAGCTCATCTACTCTTTTTTTAACATCAAGCATATCCAAAGTTGGCACTCCTTCTGTGATGCATATAATTAATTCAATGCCGGATTCAGCTGCTTCTAAAATAGAATCTTTACAAAAAGGTGCAGGAACAAATATCAATGAGGCATTTGGATTCACAGCCTTTTTAGCCTCTTCCATAGTATCAAAAACTGGTTGGCCAAGATGAGTTTGGCCTCCCTTTCCAGGAGTAATACCTCCAACTATGTTTGTACCATATTCAATAGCTTGTTCTGAATGAAGGGTGGCCTGTGATCCTGTGAACCCCTGAACTATTACTCTTGTTTCTTTATTTACTAAAATGCTCATTTTGCAAGTTCCACAGCTTTTCTGGCAGCATCGCCAAGATTATTAATACTCTCAATTTTTATATCTGCTTTTGATAGGATTTCAGATCCCAAGTCAGCATTGTTACCCTCAAGCCTTACAACTACTGGTATCTCAACTCCCACTTCTTCAATGGCAGCTATAACACCCTCAGCAATAAGATCGCACCTAACGATGCCTCCAAAAATATTAACTAAAACTACTTTTACTTCAGGGTCATCTAAAATTATTTTAAATGCCTTAGACACTCTTTCTTGAGTTGCTGTCCCACCAACATCAAGGAAATTTGTAGGATTTCCACCAAAATATTTAATAGTATCCATTGTTCCCATTGCTAAACCTGCGCCATTAACCATACATCCTATATTTCCATCTAGGGAAACATAACTTAAATCATTTTTAGCTGCTTCAGATTCTCTAGGGTCTTCTTGAGATGGGTCATGCATTTCAGCAATGTCAGGTTGTCTGTATATTGCATTAGTATCTATATTAATTTTTGCATCCAAACAATGGAGATTACCTCCACTTGTTATTACAAGCGGATTTATTTCAAGCAGACTAAGATCTTTCTCAACAAAAAGCTTCATTAAATTCTTAAGCATCGGGGTGAACTGTTTAGTTTGAACTGCATCTAGCTTCAAAACTTTTGCTATTTTCCTTGCTTGGAATCCCTGAGCACCACATAGGGGATCTATTGCTTCATAGATTATTTTATCTGGAGTATTTTTTGCAACTTCTTCTATGTTAACCCCACCTTCACTAGATCCAATAAACACTACTCTTTGAGAGTCTCTATCTATTACAGCACTCAGATATAGTTCATTAGCTATATCTGTACATTCTTCAATAAGGATTGAGTTAACTAACTGTCCCTTGCTATCTGTCTGATAGGTAACTAGTCTTTTTCCTAACCAATTTTTAGAAAATTCAATTGCTTCATCAGGTGTATCAACAAGCTTCACGCCTCCAGATTTACCTCTACCACCTGCATGAACTTGGGCTTTAACGACCCATTTAGAACCACCTATATCTCTACAAGCTTTTAATGCATCTTCTGCATCATAAATAACCTTTCCGTTGGAAACAGGTAAGTCATATTCTGCAAATAAAGCTTTGCCTTGAAATTCATGTAAATTCATTTTCTTTTATTTCCTATATGAATAGCTTCATTATTAACTGCAAGTGCTGCCTCGTGGAGAGCTTCAGAAACAGTAGGATGGCTAAAAATTGTCAAACCTAAATCTTCAGAACTGGCTCCAAACTCCATTGAAATTAGAGCTTGTTGAACAATTTCAGCTGCGGATGGTCCAAAAACATGAACACCAAGTATTGTGTCTGTAGAAGCATCAGATATTAGTTTTACAAAACCTATTGACTGATCGACAGCTAAAGCTCTACCGCTTGCAGCAAAAGGGAACTTACCTACTTTATATTCTATATTTTCAGATTTTAATTCTTCTTCATTTTTTCCAACCCATGCAATTTCTGGATGTGTATAAATAACTGAAGGTACTAAGTCATAGTTCATTTCTGCATGCTTTCCAGCAATTCTTTCAGCAACCATAATTCCTTCTTCGCTTCCTTTATGCGCAAGCATTGGGCCCCTTACAACATCTCCAATTGCATATATATTTGATGCATTAGTTTGACAATGGCTATCAACACTAATAAATCCACTATTATCTAGATGGACTCCAGAATCTTCAGAGAAAACACTTTCAGTATTTGGTCTTCTTCCTACAGCAACAACAAGCTTATCGAATTCCATTTCTTCTGTACCAGAAGAATTCTCATATGAAATTTTTACAGATTTTTTAAGGCTTTTTGAAGAAATTAATCTGCTACCTAACTTTATATCCAATCCTTGTCTTTTAAATTCTTTTAAAGAATCTTTAGCTATTTCTTTATCTGCCATGAATAAAAAATCATCCATAGCTTCAATAACAGTCACCTCAGATCCAAGCCTTGCCCAGACACTTCCAAGCTCTAAACCAATTACACCAGCACCAATAACACCCAATGTTTTTGGTACCTCACTGAATTCAAGTGCTCCTGTACTATCAACAATATTATTGTCATATTCAGCAGAAGAAATTTCTATTGGTGAAGAACCAGTAGCAATAATAATATTTTTTGCATTTATGGTTTCGCTTGTTCCATCAGTTTTTGTTACTTCAACATTGTTGCCTGAAACAACTTTTCCCCTACCTGAAATAGGAGTAACTTTATTTGCTGCAAATAAACCTCCAATTCCTCCAGTCAGTTTTTTAACAATATTATCTTTTCTATCCATCATTGCTGACAGATCTAATTGAACTTTTTCAATATTTATTCCATGAGAACCAAGGTGTCCTGCAGCCTCATAGTATCTATGAGAGGAATCTAGCAATGCTTTTGAAGGTATGCACCCTACATTTAGGCATGTGCCACCAAAAACTGCATTACCTGAATCATCAATAAATTCTTCAATACATGCTGTTTTAAGACCGAGCTGAGAAGACCTTATTGCAGCAACATATCCTGCAGGTCCCCCTCCTATTACAATTACGTCATACATATAATTTCCTTACCTATAAATTTAAAAGCAATCTTTCAGGAGATTCCAATTGTTCTTTAATCGAAACTAAAAATCTGACGGCCTCTTTACCATCTAGAAGCCTATGGTCATAACTCATTGCTAAATACATCATAGGTCTAATAACAACTTCTCCATTTCTTGCAACAGGTCTTTCTTGAATAGTATGCATACCCAATATTGCTGTCTGAGGAGCATTCAGAATTGGAGTGGATAATAATGAACCAAACACTCCTCCATTAGATATCGTAAATGTTCCACCCTGCATTTCATCAATGGAAAGTTTTCCATCTCTTGCTTTCTCTGAATATTCTAAGATTGATTTTTCTAATTCTGGAAGTGATTTCATATCAGCATCTTTTATGATTGGAACTACCAATCCTCTTTCAGTTGAAACGGCAACACCGATATCTTGATATCCATGATAAACAACATCATTACCATCAATTGAGGCATTTACAATTGGAGATTTTTTTAATGCTTGAACTGCAGCAATTACAAAAAATCCCATAAAACCAAGTTTTACACCATGTTGCTTCTCAAACTCTTGGCCATATTTAGCACGCAGCTCTTTTATCGGCAACATATCAACTTCATTAAAAGTAGTAAGCATTGCTGTTTCTTGTTGAACATTAACCAATCTTTTAGCAATTGTACTTCTGAGTCTCGTCATTTTGACTCTTTTTTCTGGTCTGTTAGATGTAGGTTTTGATATGATTATTGGTGACGAAGAGTGTTCTTCTTTATTAAGATGATTTACAACATCAGCCTTCGTTACTCTATTATCTTTTCCAGATGCCTTTATGGATGTTACATCTAAGTTATTTTCTGAAATAAGTTTTTTTGCAGCTGGTCCATTTTTATTTATAACTTTTTTTGGCTGTTCTTGAATAACCTCAGGAGGTTCTTCTTTTATTTCTTTTGCTGCTTTGGGCTGGTTATTTGTATCTGCTTCGGAAAATTCACCAATAACTTCAGCGCTATTTACTATATCACCTTCATTTTTTAAAATTTTTGAAACAACTCCATCGGATGGGGCTACAACTTCCAAAACAACCTTATCAGTCTCAATCTCTGCTATGACTTCGTCTTGTGAAACACTCTCACCCTCTTTTTTAGTCCAGTTAGCAACAGTTCCATCTGCTATAGACTCTGGAAAAGTTGGAGATTTTATTTCAATTGCCATAATGTTTCCTATTTTAAAGCCTCTTCAACAAGATTGCTTTGCTGTTTCAAATGAAGTTTCATCATACCTACAGCCGGAGCCGCTGCAGCTGGCCTGCTTACAAGAGATATTTCCCTTTTAGTATCAAACCTATCTAATACTCTTTGAATTCTATGCCTGTGACTAAACCATGCACCCTGGTTAGCTGGTTCTTCTTGGCACCAAATAACCTCTTTCAAGTTCTCATAGGTTGATAACACTTCTTGGAGGTCATCATATGGAAATGGATACAATTGTTCAATCCTAACTAGAGCAATATTGCCTTTATTTTCTTTATCTCTTTGTTCTTTTAGGTCATAAAATACTTTACCTGAACAAAGTACTACTTTTGAAATATCTGATTTATTTTTTACATTATCATCTATTACGCACTCAAAAGATCCATCAGTCAATTCATCAATAGTTGAGACAGCACTTGGGTTTCTTAAAAGACTTTTTGGTGAAATAACTATAAGAGGAGTTCTCATTTTTCTGATAGCTTGTCTTCTTAGCAAATGATAGATTTGAGATGGAGAGCTTGGAACACAAACCTGAATATTTTCAGAAGCACATAATTGAAGGAAACGTTCAATTCTAGCACTGCTATGTTCAGGACCTTGTCCTTCATAACCATGAGGTAAAAGCATTACTAAGCCAGACAATCGTTCCCATTTATGTTGTGCTGAAACTATAAACTGATCAATTACAACTTGAGCACCATTAACAAAATCACCAAATTGAGCCTCCCAAATTGTTAAGCCAGTTGGCCATGTTGCAGAGTAACCGTATTCAAATGCTAGAACAGCTTCCTCAGATAATAAAGAGTCATAAATATCGAATCTTGTATTATTATTTTCAGCAATTTTTGATAGCGGGATATACCCCTTTCCATCTTCTGCATCAAAGACACACGCATGCCTATGTGAAAAGGTACCTCTTCTTACATCTTGGCCAGTAATTCGTATTGGAAATTTTTCAGATAACAATGATGCATATGCCATGGTTTCGGCAAAGCCCCAATTTATCTCCAAGCCGCCACCGCTCATTTTTCTTCTATCATCGAATATTTTTGATGCCTGTTTCCCTATTGTAAATGAGGATGGAACATCACAGATTTCAGAACCCAGTTGTTTAAACTTATTCTTATCAAAAGACGTATCTATTTTGGGCCACCACAAAACATCTAAATACTCATTCCAGTCAAACCAAAGCAATCATTTGGTTTTAAAGAGAGATTTTTAGCAACAATTTTACCGTCCTCAAGCGATTCTCTATAAGTTGATTTTATTGATGAGGCCTCTTCTTTTGTAAGTATGGATTCAGCTATAAGCTGATCTTGATATTGGTTTAATACTGAAGGATGTTTAGCAATTGTTTTATACATTAATGGCTGAGTTGCTGAAGGGTCATCTGCTTCATTATGTCCTCTTCTTCTATAGCAGAATAAGTCAATAACAATGTCCTTGTTAAATTTATGTCTATATTTTGTAGCGATCTTTACTGCATTAATTACCATCTCTGGATCATCACCATTTACATGAATCACTGGAGCTTGAATCATTTTTGCTACATCTGTTGAGTAATCTGTAGACCTAGCATCATTTTTATTACTGGTTGTAAAACCAATTTGATTATTCACAATAATATGTATTGTTCCACCTACATAAAATCCTCTGGTTTGCGACATTTGTAGTGATTCCATTACAACCCCTTGGCCTGAAAAGGAAGCATCTCCATGAAGGAGTATTGGAACAACTTTCTTTCTTTGAGAGTCTCCAAGCCTATCTTGTCTTGCTCTTACAGAGCCTAATACAACTGGATCTACAATTTCTAAATGTGATGGATTATTATTGAGAGAAACATGAACTTCTCCACCAGGAGTATTAAGGTTTGATGAGAAGCCTAAATGATATTTTACGTCACCTGTATTCGCACCTTCTAGCTCGGCAGTTTCATCAAAAGCAGAAAATAAATCAGCAGGAATTTTACCCAATACATTAACTAATAAATTTAACCTTCCTCTGTGGGCCATCCCAAAACAAATTTGGTTAGCACCCAATTCTCCACAGTTTTGAATGGCAGCATCTATTAAAGGCACTAAGGATTCACAACCGTCTATACCAAAACGCTTCATGCCTGGATATTTAGCAGCTAGATATTTTGCTAAACCTTCTGCAGAATTTAATCTTTCATATATATGCAATTTTTCATCTTTAGTGAAAGAATATTGTTCTAGTTTTGATTCAAATCTCTTCTGAAACCATCTTCGCTCATCAGAATCCATAATATAGTTATATTCAATTCCAATTGTTCCACAATAAATAGACCTCAAACTTGAAACGATATCTCTTAGGCTTGCTTTTTTTGATCCAGTTAAAAAAGTATCGGTATAGAATTCAACATCTAGATCATCTGTAGATAGACCATGAAATTCTATATCTAGATCTTCAATAGTTTTTCTATCCATCATTCCTAAAGGATCTAATTTAGCTTCTTGATGGCCCCTGTTTCTGTATGCTTGAATAAGTCTAATCACCTTCCCTTGCCTTTCATCAATCTCTTCGGTTAGAAGAGATGAGTTTCTTGGCAAGTTTTTGAACTCATCGATTATAGTTTGATGTGAAACATCTTTTTTTGAACTTGTATCATAAGGTAGATTGCTAAAAAAATCTTGCCACTCTGTTGATAGGTTTTCTGAGTCAGTTAGATATATCTCATACAGAGATTCAAGGTAATCAGCATGGCCTGCTGAAATGTGAGAGCTTTTCCAAAGCTCTTCCATTGATTGGTTCATTGTCTAAGTAATTTTTTTAATTAGTTCCATCGGATGTAATTATATTCTTCTTAGACTTTAAAAGCATTGATTTTATTTCTCCAATTGCTTTATTTGGGTTCAAGCCTTTTGGGCAAACACTGACACAATTCATAATTCCATGACATCTATAAACACTAAATGGATCTGAAAGCTCATCAAGCCTTTCAACTGTTTCCAGGTCTCTTGAATCTGCAATAAATCTGTATGCCTGAAGTAAAGCTGCTGGTCCTACAAACTTATCAGGATTCCACCAAAATGATGGGCAACTTGTTGAGCAACAAGCACAAAGAATACACTCATATAAACCATCTAATTTATCTCTATCTTCAGGAGATTGAAGTCTTTCTTGCTCAGGTGCTGTTGTATTGTTCTGTAAAAATGGTTTTATTTTTTCGTATTGTGCATAGAACTCTGTCATATCGACAACAAGATCTCGAATAACAGGAAGTCCTGGAAGGGGTCTCAATTCAATCTTATCTTTTTTTATAACAGATGATATTGGTGTTATGCATGCCAGGCCATTTTTACCATTTATATTCATTCCATCAGAACCGCATACACCTTCTCTGCAGGATCTTCTATAAGAAATTGATTCATCTTCTTCTTTAAGTAGATGAAGCAAATCGAGAACCATAATATCTCTAGCTGGTTTATCTATTTTATATTTTTTCATGTACGGAAATTTATCCTGTTCAGGATTGTATCTATACATACTCACTTCTAATTGATTGCCAGACATTAATAAGTTCTCACTATAGGTGGAAATGCATCTACTTTTGTAGGAGCAAAATTTACTTCTCTTTTTGAAACTTTTTTATCGACTGGATCATAAAAAGAGTGACATAACCAATTCTCATCATCCCTATCAGGGAAGTCATCTCTAGCATGTGCTCCTCTACTTTCATTTCTTTCAAAAGCAGATATAGCTGTAGCCTCAGCAACTTCAAATAGATTTTGAAGCTCTATTGCCTCAACTCTACTAGTATTGAATGCAGAACTTTTATCTTTAAGATGTAAGTTATCAACTTTCTCTCTAATTTCAGATAACTCATTTAAGCCTTTTTCCATAAAATCGCCTCTTCTGAAAACACCGAAATAATTTTGCATACATTCCTGTAACTCTCTCTTTACTGAAGCAGTATCATGCCCACTAGTAGATTCATTTAATTTATTTAAACGCTCAAGTGATGCATTAATATCATCATTAGAAGAAGATTCAACACCACCGCCAGATTTAAGTTCTTCTTGTATATGCATTCCAGTTGCTCTTCCAAAAACAACTAAGTCTAAAAGAGAATTACCGCCAAGCCTATTTGCTCCATGCACAGATACACATGCAGCTTCACCTGCTGCAAATAAACCTGAAATAATTGAATCATTTCCATTTGTTCTTTTAAAAGCCTGGCCATTAACATTTGTTGGGGTGCCACCCATCATATAGTGACATGTTGGCACTACAGGAATTGGTTCATATATAGGATCAACATGAGCAAAGGTTCTTGAGAGCTCACATATACCTGGCAGTTTTGAATTAAGTACATCTGCGCCTAGATGATCTAGTTTAAGGAATATATGATCACCATTTTCACCACAACCTCTTCCTTCTAAAATTTCTAATACCATTGATCGTGCAACAACATCTCTTCCAGCTAAATCTTTAACATTTGGAGCATATCTTTCCATAAATCTCTCACCATCTTTATTAATGAGATAGCCACCCTCTCCTCTACAACCTTCTGTTACTAATGAACCTGCTCCATATATTCCAGTGGGATGAAATTGCCACATCTCCATATCTTGAGCTGGGAAACCAGCTCTTAAAGCCATTGCTAGGCCATCACCAGTATTTATTAATGCATTGGTAGTTGATGCATATATCCTTCCTGCTCCACCTGTTGCCATAACAGTAGCCTGTGCTTTCAAATACGCAACCTCACCGGATTCAATTGAGAAAGCTATTACACCCGTTACCTCATCTTTACTATTTTTGACTATATCTACTGCAAACCACTCATTCAGAAAGTTTGTGCCTTCTTTAACATTGTTTTGATATAAAGTATGAAGCAGAGCATGGCCAGTTCTATCTGCAGCTGCACATGTTCTTGCAGCTTGGCCACCTTTACCAAAATCCTTAGACTGACCACCAAATGGTCTTTGATAAATTCTACCATTTTCAAACCTTGAGAACGGCAAACCCATGTGCTCAAGTTCAAAAACAGCTTTAGGACCTTCTGAACACAAATATTCTATTGCATCCTGATCACCAATAAAATCAGCACCCTTGACGGTATCATACATATGCCATCTCCAATCATCATTTGGATCTGCACTTGCTATTGCACATGTAATACCACCTTGAGCTGAAACTGTATGAGATCTAGTTGGAAATACTTTTGATACAACTGCAGTTTTAAGCCCAGATTTAGCTAATTCTAAAGAAGCCCTCATCCCTGAGCCACCACCACCGACTATAAGAGCATCGAATTCTATTGTTTTTATATCATTGGTTAAAATACTATTGCTCATTAAAGACCTTTATTATTTATTTTTATAATTAATTATATTAATCATTTATATTGTCCATATTATATATAAGATTACTCCTAAATAAAGCAGTCCGCTAAAGATAAATATAAAATAGTATATTCCCCTTATTAAGTTTGCTTGATTTGATAAACCTTTATTTAAAAAACCAAGTGTCCTTTTGGTCAGATAATCTGTTCCAACAGTCCAAAGGCCAATATATGCATGAAGAATTATTAGTAATGCAGTTAATGAAGTTGCTGCTCTCATTTCAAAGGATGATATAAAAAGAGACCACTCATGATATGAATCAGTTGCTTTCAATAAGTAAAAAACAAAGTATACAAAGTAAGCAAGAATAAATAGCGAGCTGTATCTTTGAATGGACCAAATTAGTGAACCTTTCATAAATAAAAATACCCAAACAACCCAATTGTTGTCATAAGCCAGAAAGCTAGAACAAAAATTGATGAATAGTATGCGCCTTCTAAGGTTTCACCGATATGGAAAAAATCCATAATCAGATGCCTGACACCTGTAAGGATGTGATACCAAAAGATAGCAAAACTCAAAAAAATAAAAATAGAAAATATAGATATTGATTGCAAGTCTTCATAAATCAAATTAAACGATGTTTTATTTTTAGTAGAGTTAAATAGCAAGTAAATAAAAAGAGGTAAGGAAATAAAAAAAATATACATACCAGAAAGTCTATGGGTAATAGATGAAAAAGCTGACATTGGTAACTTTATTTTTCTTAAGTCAATATATACAGGT
>Ga0115564_10004158_pt1 | contig 11857 bp, 2 predicted proteins | sample COGITO_mtgs_1105_7_FD_88680 | JGI IMG/M metagenome (GOLD analysis project Ga0115564, IMG submission 88680) | Pelagic marine microbial communities from North Sea - COGITO_mtgs_110523 | ecosystem: Environmental > Aquatic > Marine > Epipelagic | place: Germany:Helgoland, sampling site Kabeltonne... | reverse complement strand
TATGTTTGGATTTATTACTATTCCATAATCTCTTAAAGAAAACATTGAGTCCGCTAACATAGCAGACATTTTTTCTTTTTTAGTTACTAGTCCACCGTCTTTCTTTTCAAAAGAAAAATAATTAAGTAAAAAGTTGTTTATTTCTTCTTTATAAACCTCGTTAGTAGAATTGTTTCTTTCCTTTATCATAGTATTGAATATCGTATCATTTAAAAATAAAACGACATCCCCTTCTCTATAACCTGCTGCAGCTTTTCTAAGAACTTGTATACTAGATAACCCTTTATATTCTGACTGTACTTTAAAAGTGTCTAACACTTTACTAACTAAATATCTGTATAAATTTTTATACTCTTTTACATGAGCATTGCTAATACCTTCTGACTTTACTTCAGAAGCCATAGGTTTAAATACTTTAAACTCTTTCTTGAATTGTATCTTGTTTCTAAACTTACCTATTTCTATATCTCCAAATAAACGATCTACGTTAAGAGGAGAAGTTCTATTGAATAGGTGATTTATAGCATCCTTTAATGCGTACATAAATCTTTTTAATGCGCCTTTTAGTCCTGATAGTGCTTTATTAGAAATCATTAGTACCCTGAACTCTTCTGCAAGTTTTTCTTCTATCTCTAAATCTGTAGAAGTGGTATCATTATATCTCTTTCTAGCATCTGCTAAGACTTGTTCTCTTTGTGTACTTGTTAATCCAAGAGTAAATACTGCGTGAAACGCCTCATGATATCCTCTGCCTTTAGTTCCTTTAGTTCTTAAGTAAATACCTGCCTCAGTAAATAGGCCCTCTAATACCTGCCCTTTACTCTTTACCTGTTGCACAAGACCAGCAACTGTAGGAATATCTCCTACAAGCTCTCCTTCATCTACATAAGTTTGTACAAGAGCGTCTCCTCCTAGTACATTAGAAATAAAGTTTATTTCATCCTTTACGTCTTCTGCAGAGTTTACTTCTTCCTCAGATATAACAGAACCCTTATTAAATTTAGAATCGACATCTACAGTTAATATGTTTGAATTTACATTTACATTAATTATGTCTTCTACCTTGTTAGCATTATCTGCATTAGTTATGTCTTCTGCAGAGATAAAACTTAGTAAATCTTGACCTTGGTCTTCTTCTGTAACCTCACCACTTTGTTGTGTTGGTTGAGTAGGTGTAGGTACTTCTCCTGCTTGTTCAAGGATCTTATTTCTTTGAGGGCCTGTTTTAAATACTTCTTTACCTGTAGATGCTTTACTTAATGATATGATACGATCATCTGATAGTATTGCATATTCAGTATTATTATATGTAACTCTTCTTAAAGTACCTTGAGTGGTCTCATATCTTACAAGAGCTTTGTTGCTTACTGTCTCATTAGGAGTACCCCCTGTAGTTTTAAATGTCATCTCACCCGTCTGAGGGTTGTAGACAATAGTCATATCATTTACAGGTATATCTACAGTTCCTTCAGTAGTAGGTGCTGTTGTAGGATCACTAGTTTGTTGTGTCGGTGTAGTAGCCCCTGTAGGAGCCCCTGTTGCAGTATCATCTGCTATAGTTTCCTTAGAGCGCTCACTTGGTTGTTTAGCAGGTGCTGTGTACTGGACGTTTACTTTATAGCTTGGGCTATGGATTCCTACTGATACATCCATATTATGGTCTAGATACTCTGCTACATCTGTATTATAATTACCAGAGTTTATCTTACCTTTATCTATAAAAGCAATTGTTCCCTTTCCTTCTTCTGTACTTAAAAGAAGCTCTTTTAACTTCTCTTGTTCTACCTTTTGGTCATTTACTAGTACTGAGCCTTCTTCTAGTTTTATCGTAAAGTTACTCTTACTCCTATTAATGTGGATTAAGTTCTTTAATTGCTCAAGAGCATCTTTTGCTACCTCTGGGTTATTATATAACTCGTCTACTAAACCTGAAACTTTGGTTTTTAGACTTTTAACTTCTCCAACTTTTTTAGTAAATAATTTAACAGGAAAATATCTACCATCTGGAGCAGGTACTAATGCATAGACATACCCTCCCTTTAAAATAGTTTCCCCTTTTTTATTTTTACCAGCAGCAAGATTTTCAGAATTTGTTATAACTAGATTTGCAGGCGTTAATTCTGCCTCTTTAAGTCCTGCTAAAGTAACAGTTCCGTTAGCTACTACTGTGGTTATAAGTTTTACATCTGGATACTTTTTAAGAATAGTATTTAAATCTGCAACTTCTCCGTCAGGTAAATTAACTATTCTTCCAGGTAGCTTGCTTTTAACTTGTCCTTTTTCCTTAGAAGTAAATCTAGTTCCTGCGGTCCTAGCTTCAGATGCCTCATACTCTGATTCTACAGCCTCTCTAAGTTTAGGAGCTACTTTCTTACGGTTTTTTCCTTTACCTGTATATTCAGGTATAACTCCTATAAATATTTCTTCCTCGTTTACGTTAACAAACATTTCAATTCGATATGTACGTTTACTGTCGTCCCTATCGCCTTGATTATATTCATAGCTACCATCTATTACATAGGATACTTCTTTTTCATCGACCAGAAACTTAGGATCTAGATGCTTGTCTATACTTACGTCTCCTTTAGTCTGGAGATCATAAAGTGGATGAAATGAGGGAGTTCTATCGTCTCCTCTTTCTACTTCTCCTTCAGGGCCTGCAAGATGGAATAAATTCCCTACAAAGGATTCATCAGTAGATGTTATTGTTACTGGATTGGAGTCAAACGTAGAAGTATTTGTTTCTTTTGTATTTACGTCTGGAGCATCTTCTACTTCTTGCCCTACTTCTTCCGATAATTTTTTATTTAGTAATGAGTTAAGATCATTTTTTCTAGGATCTGGGTTATTAGGTTTTTGTAGTTCATCGTATTTTTCTACTAGTTCTTTAGCTGCTTCTTGAGGATCTTTGTTTAGAGTAATATTTAAAGTGTCCCCAAAGACAGGTATGGCCTTATGGTGAGCTGCTGCGTTTCCTTGTAGTAAGGTAGCTAGATTTTTTATTTTATCATCTAGACTTAATTCTTCACTTTCAAGTATAGCCTTTACCTTAGGCATTTCTGTAAGAAGAGCAGTTGTTGTAGTACGGTCTACATTTTCAGCATCCCCTATTTGTTCTTCTTCTTCCTTTTTAATAGCCTCTATCTCGTCAACTGAAGTTGCTTTTTGAACTCTACCACTATACCCAGATACTGTACCTGCCTTTTCTTTAGCTTTTGCTTCCTCTCTTAATTGAGCTTTGACTACTTCATTTTCTTCAAACCCTTTGGCTGTTTGAAGTTTACCTACTTTAGATCTGTATGACTCAGAAATCATCCCTTGATTTAAAGCTGTAAATTGCTTAGACAATAAGTTACCGTCTTTCAGGGTTTTTTTAAATGGTTTGTTATCTGCTTTTATAGCCTCATCTAACTGTAATTTTCTTTCTTTTAAACTATCTAAAAACTTTTGTTCTGCGGCATCAGGCTTACCTTTTTTAGCTCCTAAAAATCGTATGATAGCTTCTCTTTCTATATAATTTCTATGGTTAGTTACCTCTGAACTTGTTATGCCTCCTTCTTTTTCTAATTGTTGATAGGTATTATCTATTTCAGTATTTATTATTCTTCCATCTTGAACAGCCTTTTGTGCTATAAAAGAATAAGTAGCTATGTCTGCTAGTTGACTAGGGGTATATGCTGCGTTACCTTTCTCATCTACCTCTGATGACATCCGCAGTACTTGCTCATTTAAACCATTAATCATTTCTACAGTCTGAGTAAACTCGTCTGTAGGCTCTTCTTGGGTTTTTGAGAATTTAGTTAAAGACTTTATTACATTATTTAAATTTCCATTTAAGTTAATGTCTCTTTGTATTATAGCGCCTAGTCCAAAGTTTTTCACTCCCAGTGCGCCATCTTTTTGCTTAAGTTTAGACAAAGCCTCATACTGTAATAATTTGTCATTGACTTTACCTGAAGCTTTATTAAAGACAGCTCCCATAGTATGGAATCCTCCTCCCATTACTGCCCCCATCATAGCAGCAGATTGTAACTCCTCACTTGCTAAGTATCCATCAAGTCTTTCAGAGAACCCTTCTTCAAACATTTTACCCTCTCGTAAAGCTTCTTGTCCTACTACTGCTTGATAAGTTTCTTCAAGAGCCTCTGACCCTGCTTGAAAAGCTAATTTTCTACTACTGTTCCATCCTTTCTTAGCGTAGTTAGCTAACTTACTTGCTTTATTAACCCCTTTTGTTGCAGCTCCTCCTATCTTAAATAGTTTATTTAACCCTCCAAATGCCATAGCATATTGAGCATAGTCCATAGTACCTGCTGCCCAATACCAAGTAGTGGTTTTAGCAGCGGCATCTGCAGCTTTTAAATAATCTTCTTTATACTTGGAAGTAAGAGCTGCCTCAGGATTAGCTAATAAAAATGCACTTTCTGCTTTTGCCTGATCATAAGACATGTCATGGTTTTCCATCAGAGACTCTGTAAGAGATTGGTCATAAGTCCCAAATCCTTCCAACATATTCTCTGCATGCCTAGATGATAAAGTAGCTGCAGTTGTCCCTGTAATATTACCCGCCTTGCCTACTATATTAGTGGCTTTTATTTGTGCTTTAGTTGCAGCTGCTACTTGTTCTGCAGTTCTTATGGCTCCCGTTACTTTAGCAGAAGCTTTACCTATCTTAGAAAGTCCTACTAATCTTGAAGCTGCTTTAGTAGCTAAAAAAGCAGCTCCTCTGCCTATACCCATTCCTGGTATTAATAAAGAAATAGTAGATCCTATAGAGCCTGCATTAGTTGCCCAAGACATTGCATTAAAGGGATCAAAGTTTTGATCTTCTTGTCTTGCGTAGATAGGGTTAGACTCTATCATAGACTCTTTAGTCTGCCTTGCCCAAGTAGATAATGAGTTTTGAGTATCTATAAAACCATTACTATCCTCTTGCCAAGCACTTCCAAATAAATTAGCAACGCCTGTTCCTATATATCCTATACCCTCAGGTATTTCCATTAACGCTGTAGCTCCAGCATTTTGAAATGCATTTTCTACTACATCCCAACTTGATTGATTACTTCGTCTTAAAGCATCAACATCTTCTGTATATAAATTTAGACCTTGATCATACTTAGCTTCTGGTGCAGGGGTAATACCTGTAGCTATAGTATACGATAAAGCAGTAGGCTCTACATAGTTACCTTCTGAATCTACATCTAGAGACTTTAAAAATCCTCTATAGTCTCCTAATTTTACTTCCTCTTCTGGCATCTTATTTATTCTTTGTCTTTACTAGGCGGTACTACAAATTTACCTTTTTATATATTATGTTATCCACTCTATATGTAGGTGCGCATTATTGCCTTTTCCATGAAAAAATGCATCTTCTATTCTAAGTTCTTTCATATACTCATTATCATTAGCTTTTAGTTTTTCCAGCAATCTTTTAGAAGCATCATTCACCCTTAAGTCTAATGCATGCCCTGATAGGTGCATACTCCCTTCAGCAATTCCAGCCCCTGCATCGGCTAATTTGCCTTGAAGTTTTTCGTCTCTAGTAGCCGAAGTAACTGTTAGTCCTTCATTATCAGAAAACATTTTAGATACCTCGTTTTTAATACTAGAACTAATTGTAGCGTCGCTTATATTTCCTCCATCTTCCCAACCCTCGATACTAGATAAATTTACAAATCCTGTAGCAGCATTATCATTGGAAGTATTTTCTACTAAGGAATTTTCGGCGTTAGTTTTTTTTTTAACTCCGCTACTCGTATTACCTTCTTCATCCATTGCAAATCCACTTATCTGTTGATCTACTCGGTGTAAAATATCTGAAACATTTGAGGTAGTAAATTCTATCTTTTCACTTTCTACTCCTGTGTTTGTTTTAATAAAAGCCTCAACTTTCCAATCGTTACCTGGTTGTTGAGTTGTAACTATATGAAGGTTGTCTGTAGTGCCTTTTGTACCTTCTACAGGAATAATTGTTTCATTTTCTACAACTCTAGTAGCCCCTCTAGTAATATCATGTTGAACCTTTCCTCTTATCGACCTTGCTCCTTGGAAGTCATTCATCATTCCTCCGTAAGGCATTACATAGTATTCTTGATTACCTTCTTTGTCTGTAGCTACAACTACCCACCCATTAGCTACTTGACTTGGGTTACCTTCATCTACTGTGGCAATAATATTTAAAGTAAGGTTTTCATACCCCTTTTCTTCAAATAGCTTTCTAGCACTAGTTTCAGTTGCAGATGGATTTGATAATGGATATAGTTCTCCAATTCCTGCTACTTCATCTTTTACATTGTCGCGGTCACCTCCATAAATTAAGTTTATTTCAGCTGCGTCTTTCTGGTCCATTAATCTAACATTATCCGTAGTTCCAGTCCTAGTAAATGTATTAATACCTTGCATTATATAATTAGCTCCTCTTTCTTTTTCATATTCTTGTACAAAAGGAAGTAATTTAGTTTTATCTCTTAGTATACTTTGTAATGCTAGTCCTTCTACTTCTTCTTTAGTGTAAATACCACTGTTCCCGCTATATGCATCTGCCAGTTGTTGTTTAAATACATCGCTGTCTCTGGAGTCTATAAAATCCTGTACAGCCTCTTCAAACTTATTTGGGTTAAACTTAGTAATAAATCCTAATTCTTGGTTTTTTACTATTAATTTAGGGTCTGCAAATTTATTTAACTCTTCGTATTGCTGCTGATCTATATTTACTGTCTCTTTGGGTAAGTAAGGATTACCCTCTGGAGTATGACGTCTATTGCCCTCTCTTTCTATGTTCCAACTACCATCAGGCTGCTGTGTACCTATTACTCTAGGTTGTATCTGAAACTCCTGAGCATCATCCCCTCCTAAAATAGGACTAAAAGTCCTTTCAAGGATATCTACCATACTATTTGGGTCATATGTTTCTCTTGTAACATTTTGCCCAAGTATTTCATTTAGATTAACTACATTATCTATGGGTACAGTTGTTAAAGGGATACTGCCTGACGCATTACCTTGAATAAACCCCTCTTTTGTAGTTGCTGTAGTTCCTGAAGTTGTTAAAGCACCACTCGCTGCACTAGTATTTACCTGTTCATTACTTTTTGTTTTTTGACTACTTACTATTCCAGCCATATTAGTAGCTAAATCAATTATGTCCTGCATCGAATTGCCTTTATAGTCCCAGTCTTCCGCAAAAGCATTTCCTTTAGTTTGATACTCAGCGTTAATATACTCTACAAATTTTTCAAGTCCCGCAGTATTATCAATTTTAGTATCTCCTGGATCATACTTTACAACAGGTAAGCTTACAGGCTGCCCTTGGTCATTTATTTCGTTTGTATACTCTACACTAAGCCCTGCCCCTGCAAGGTCTTTCATATTTGTTCCTGCTTTGGTTGCAAGCTCAAGCAAATGGGAAGTGTGATCTTTGGATATAGGAGGACTAGGAAAACTATGTGCGGTTATTAACTCCCCTGTTTTAGGGTCATAAGCTCCATCTTTGCCTTCTTCTTCTGCTCCTAGTTGCCATTCATTCCATTTGGAATTTAACAACTCTCTGTCTTGTCCACTTCTAGGATCAAAGTAATTCTTTTTAGCCTCTTCTCTTTCGTTATAATACTTAGTAGCTTGATAGTATATGCCAGTATTCTTTGCTTGTGCCACATCTTTATTTAAAGCTAAGACTTGTTTACGGGCATCATATAGGTTAGCGTTGTTACCGCTTATACTATTTGTAACATTTTCTATTCTAGTATTATAATCATTAGTGATATCATTTAATATACCTGCTTTATCTTGCTCCGTAGCTAATACTCCTGTGTCAATAGCAAATAACGCATCTGTAAGTTTATCCTTTTCTGCTTTACGCTGCATAGGAACAAACATAGCTTCTTCAAAACCTAACTCTGGGGTTTGCGCTGGTCCTTTTAAATCTCTAGTAAATCTACCTATTGCCATAATTTTATTTCCCTATGTTTCCTAAAGTACCTACTTGACCACTTTCTAAATCTTTAGCTGCTTGTTCTCTTCTTAGATTAGTTAAAGAAGTAGATACGTTTTGAGCTTGCGTAGATTTAAAGTTTAATAAAGCTGATTGAAATGCATTTAAGTCTTGGTCATTCCACTCAGTTACTTGTGCTTCCAGTTGTTTATCAATTGTTTCTTTCCTTAAGTTAAGCCCATAGGTTTGTTGCTTAAGTGTTTCATTTCTCATGCGCAAGTCTTGCTCTGTTGTAGCCTTAGCTCTTCCTATTCTTTCAGCTAAATTACCAATGTTAGCTAACGTAGTTCCAGGACTTTTACCTGCTACATCCATAATTTGATTTTGAGCTTGTGCTGCCTCTTGATCTAACATTGCTAAATAAGGAGCTGAGTCTATAGGGTTATACTCTAAGTCTTCTTGCTCTAAATTAAACATTGCAGGATCTTTAGCTACAGGCTTCATACCCTCAAGTTCTTTTCTATAACTCCTACCAGAGGCTACAGTTGACATACCTTGTGCGGCAGTTATAGCAGAAGTAATAGGTATATCCCCAACTTTCCCCATAGAGGTATTATCATCTGTAACAACTGAATTTGCAGTAGCATCAGACATAGGTATATCTATTTCTGGTATTCGAGATAATCCATTTGTAGTACTGTCAGTTGAAGCAGTATTAGTTGAAGTGCCGTTATAATTAAAGTTTATATTAGACATATAAGCGTCTTTATATTCCTGTGGAGCATCGGCGTTAAGTACTTCCTCAGCATTGTTAAAACCATAAAGATTTAAAGCACTTACTAACTCTTGATTATTTTTAGCTGTTCTTAGTGCTTGCTCAACTTCTGGAATATACGGACCTCCTGCTAGCATTTGCTTACGCATTCCTCCATAGCCCATTTGCATACCTTCTTGGGGCATTTGTTGCATTTGTTGTGGCATTCCTTGAGGGGCGCCTTGCATTTGCATTTCTTGAGGGGGCATCATTTGATCTGTAGGAGAAGCGTTTCCTTGTAGATCAGCTATTTCTTTTTGATGGCCTACTATAAGATCTGCCTTATGCACTTCCTGCATAGCAATTAATTTCTTAAGTTCTCTCTCAATTGCGTTCTGTACTATTAAGTCAGTTTCTTTTTTACCTTGAGGATCGTATTTCTTTTTTATAGCTTTTGATGCAGCCGCAAATGTTTTACCTTTTAAGAAAGGCATTTGTAACTCTTTAGATAAATCTTTAGGCACTGTTAGTCTATCTGAAAAGATATAATTAGCAGCATCCATTTTAGTTTCTCCTTCTTCTACACTAGCGTCAGGCCCTTGGGGTATGCCTCCATTAGGATTTTCTTGATGAGTACCCCCTCCTTGAAATTCAGTAAGCTGTCCTCCCATTTGGTAGTCCATCATGCCTCCGTTTTTCATGGAGTTTTTCATTATCTTATTTTGCACATTTGCAGGTAACGACTTAAATCCAGGGTTGTCATATCCTCCTTTAGCATATTCTTTCATATTACCTCCGTAGCCATAATCCATATCTCCGCCATAAGCGTACTCATCCATCTTACCTCCATAGCCCCAAGTAGATCTTGCGTATGCTCTAAAGTGAGGATTTTTATCTAATGATTGTTTATGTCTGGCATACCAAGACTTTTTAGCTGCAGGATTATTAGGTCTATTTTTAAGATTAGGATCTCCAAAAAACTTAACACTTCCATCAGGCCCTGTAACTTTATGAGTTTTTCCTTTTCTATCACTAGAACGAGTAACTTTATAACCTCCGCTACCCATTTGTGTAATTCTTCCTTGTGGCATTAGCATTCCTCCTCCAGGATACTCTGTAGGCTTCTTGCGCATCATACTACCTCCGTAAGCCATTTCTTTAGCTTGTGGAAATTCTTTAAAGAAAGCTTCCTCAGTAGGATACTTATTATAAAATTCTCCTTCTGACTTTACTCCTGCTAGTTTTAAAAAATTTGCCTTCATACTATTTATATTTATCTAACCAAGAATTATTTACAGGAACCTCTCTAACTTTACTAGTATTAAATTTATGTTTTCCTGAATAAGGTTTTAACAATTTGCCATTCGCATACAAAGATACACCAGTTTCTGACATATCTATCTCTCCTGTAGGAGTATTAATATCTATATAGGGCTCATTCTTATAAGGAGAGTCATCTCTGTAACCCATTACAGATTTATCTAAAGCGCCTCCCATTGCTTTTTCTTGTGACATTGCTGTACCTGCTGTAGTTCCTCCTGCTATAATTCCAGATGTAGTATACACACTATTTAAAAAGTCTTTTAAAATTTTTTTATCTTTTGCGGTAGAGGCTAATTGTGCAATATCGTGGTCCATCCCTGCTTTATGAAACTGGTAAGAGTTCTTTTTTAAATAATCTACCATGTCGTCTGTAATTTTACTTGAACCATCCCATTTACCTACTTCTTTAAGATGCTGTAAGGCTTTTACTCCCCTAACTTGTTTTTCTGGATTTTGATTTAAGTATTTTAAGAATGTTTTCGTGTTAGGTCCTAGATCCTTAGTTATTTCAGGATATATATTTTCCATTTTAATTCCTTGAAAAGCTCTAGGATTAGTTGTTGCAGCATGTATAAATTCATGTTCTGCATTTCCTCGTAGATTTATATTATCTGTAAAACCTAAAGCAATTCTTTGATTACCTGCTTGATCTATATACTTAAAACCTAATTCAGATACATTTTTACCTTGAATGTTTTTAAAATCTACAGTAGTATTTTTTAAATCTTCTAGCATGGTTTTTCTCATAGCTTCTGCCTGTTCTCTAGATTCTCCAGTAGCTTTCATTCTTCTTTTTAACCATTCATCGCTTTCTATCCAATTTATAGCATCTTTACGTCCTTCTTTTACAAGATTTCTTGTCTCTTTAGGGACTTTATTTTGTGGAACAGTAAATTGTTCTACAAGAGATTCTTCTCTATTTAAAGCTTTAGTCAACTTACTTTCTACTACTTCTCTTGGTACATTAGGACTATTTTTAAAAAGTTCCCAAGTTGATTTTTTTGTACCTGTTAAGTTTAGTATTTCTTCTTCAGGAAGAGCTAAAAGTTCATCTATATTTTTAGGAGTATTTGTTCTCATTGCAAGCCCATCTGCAACTTGGGGCACCACAGAACCATCTGGATTAAAATTAACAGTAGTTTTTTCTATTCTTTCTTGTCTTAGTCCAGGAGCAAAGCCTTCTACTATTTCATCTTGTTTACTTCCTGGAGGCGTAGAGCTTTTTAAATAAGGCTCTGATTCTTTTGCTAGTTTTTCTGTAGAACGTACTTCTGGGTTTATTACATAACTTGGGTTATTCCTTAACCTTTCATTTAAAGTAGGAACTTCTATTTTTTTATATCCTCTTAGCCAATCTTTTTTATAAATCTCAAAGTTTGATAAATCACTATATTCAGGCCTTAATACTCCTGTATTTGATTTAAGTTTAGCAGCCTCTTCTGGTGAAAGATATTGGTCTCTATATCTAGGCAAAAGTGCTTCATCAGGCAAATCCCCCTCAAATAAATATTCTACACCTGAGTTACGAGTCTTGCCTTTTCCTTTTTTAAATGAACTGGAAAAAAATAAATCACCCTTTGAAAAAAATGGAGCATTTGTTGGTTTTTCTAAAAAGAACTCTGGTTCACCTTTTGCAGCTATAGCTCTATCATATTCAGCTATATAATCTATATCAGGATTTTGTTTTAAAACTTCTTTCTGGCCCTTTTCATAAATTCTACCTTCTTTTACAGCATCGTCAAAGCCAGGCTTACCTACTTGCCTATAAACTTTACCTTCTTTAGGTTTGAATGCAAAAGGGTTTAATTTATAAGCATTTTGTAAAGTACTAGCTCTTTTTGTATTACTTA
>Ga0115564_10004153_pt1 | contig 11866 bp, 10 predicted proteins | sample COGITO_mtgs_1105_7_FD_88680 | JGI IMG/M metagenome (GOLD analysis project Ga0115564, IMG submission 88680) | Pelagic marine microbial communities from North Sea - COGITO_mtgs_110523 | ecosystem: Environmental > Aquatic > Marine > Epipelagic | place: Germany:Helgoland, sampling site Kabeltonne... | reverse complement strand
AGACTGAGCGCACCCCTTCGACCAACAGTGTGACCGCGATCACACGTTGAATCCAGTCAAGTGGGATGCGTTTACCAATGGTCGACGCACACAGCAGCGCGATGATCAGCAAACTGACGACCAGAAAGGCTGCAATGGTGATGGTCGCTTCCGGGTCTTCCTTGGGCCACCAAAGCGTCACGCCACCGATCAGCATCGCCACAACCACAAGCGTTCCCTGCGTCTCCAAACCGCGACCATGCGCCTCCCAATACAAGAAAGCACCAACCAGAGGCGGCGTCGCATAGCCCGCCCAGGAAATCGGCAAGCGCCAGCTTTCGACCCGGTAGGTCACGCTGCCCGAGCCATTCCAGTTCAGCTGAAAATCGACCAGCGTGCTATCGCTGATCAGCACGAAAAACCCATGGCCGAATTCGTGAAAGAAGGTTGCGAACCAATTGATCAGGATACCAACCGGGGCAAACACCCATCCCACCGGCCCCGCAAGCCGAGCCAGTTCGACCAGCAGCAGGGAAATCAGCGTGGCCAGCATCATTTCCAGAGCGACCGCCGAAGACACCGGCAGGTTCAGTGTGCTGGTTGGCTCCTTGGGTGCGCGTGCCATCAGGCGAGCTTCTCCGTCATCGTATCGACCGCCGCAGCAAGGCGGTTGAGTTCGTCCGGACCGGAAAAGCGGTGATCGGCGGATTTGACCAGCTCCAGGACCACATCGCTGCTGGCTACTTGGCGGGCGATTTCGAGCGAAATCTCCACCGGAACATCGGCGTCCTGCTGACCGTGGAGCAGGGTCAGCGGTACATCAAGGTCGATAGGTCCATCCAGCAACAGGTTGCGAGCACCGTCGTCAAACAGGGCGCGGGTGAAGATGTAGTCGTCCTCGTAGTTCGACGGCACCTGCACCAGCCCTTCCTCCATCACGGTTTTCTGCTGCTGGGGTGTCAGTTTGGTCCACTGGAGCCGCTGGGTGAAATCAGGCGCAGCAGCAATACCGATCAACCCCGCGATCCGATCCTTGCGCGCTAGTGCCGCCAACAGCATCAACCAGCCGCCCATCGACGAGCCAATCAGGATCTGAGGGCCTTCGGTCAACTCATCGATCACGGCAATGGTATCCTGGGCCCATCGACTGATGGTGCCATCCTTGAAGTCGCCGTCAGACCCGCCATGGCCAAAATAATCAAAACGAACGAAGGATTGTCCGGTCTGCCGGGCATGGCTTTCTAAGAAGAGTGCCTTTGAACCCTCCTTATCCGACCCGAAACCACATAAAAACACCAATCCTGGCGCGGAATTGCCCCCATGAACTTTCAACCGATCGTAGACCAGCCTTGTCCCATCGGACCGAATTAGCGTATTTGTCATTATGCGCCTCGACTGTGTTAAAGGGTTGTCAGGTCTAGCGAGTTTGCCGACGTTTTCACGTTGGCTTCTCATAGATGATCGCAAGGGACAAGCCATGAGGGTCTTTTGGCGTGGCGAAAGCTCGGGACACCAGTGCTCGAGGTAAAGAAAGTGTTGGGTGAACGATGACGGCAACTAACCCCACCACCGGTGGAATGGGCGAACGGTCAAGCGGCGCGATCGTTCAGGTCTCCGATTTTCTGGAGGCTGGACCAGTCAACCGCGTCGCGCTGGATCTGGCCGCCGCCATTCAAAGGTTTGGCGGCGACAGCAAGATCATGAGTGGTGGCGGACTCATGGTCGCAGAAGCGCAGCGCGCTGGCGTTGAACATGCGACCGTCTCAGTCGCTTCGTCCAGCCCCATGGGTAACCCCAGCGGCAAGGTTGCCGGTAAGCTCGGAGAGTGGGACGCACAGTTGGTTCATTCTCACGGCGAAGACGCGGCCTGCCTTGTGCTCAAAGCCGTCGGCAAGCACCGCGTGCCCCACGTGGTCAGCCTCTATGACCTGCCCGTCCAACGCAACGGCAAGCCCACGCCTGGGCTGCAAACTGCGCTCAAGGGCGACCGCGTGCTGCTCGCCTCACCGTTCCTGCAGAACCTGTTACAGGAAGCCGGCTACTTGCACGACGTGCGGGCCAGCGTGGTCCCGCCCGGCCTCGCCGTGAATGCCCTGCACCCCTCTGTGGTGACAGCAGCCCGCCTGACTCGCATGGTGCGGGATATGGAGATCACGGCGCAAAGTCCGGTGATCCTCTTCCCCGCCGCGTTGCAAGACGGCGCCGGCCACGACATTGTCATCGAAGCGCTGAAGGCTCATCAGGACCAGACGTGGGTTTGCTTGTTCATTGGCGTTGGACAGCCCGAAAGACGCTATCAATCCCGGCTGACGCAGAGGCTTGAGGCTGAGGGGCTTGACCGGCGGATCAAGATCTATAACGGGACCGAAGACCCAGCAACGCTGTACAAGTTGACCGATATCGTGATTTCGACCGTCAACGGCAATCTGGCTTTTGACTATGCCTGCGCGGAAAGTCAGGCGGCCGGAAAAGTTGTGCTCGGGGCCAACAATGGTGCCACCGAGTACCAAATCGACCCGGGTACCAACGGCGCGCTATTCGATCCCGGTGATGCGGAAACGCTATCCATGGCGCTGGGGTGGGCGATGAGCCTGGAACCAGACAAGCGCGCCGAACTTGAAAACAGTGCCATGTTGCATGCTTTCAAGACATACAAGCGTGATGAAACCGCCCGGCAGATTTTTGACATCTACGATGAGCTACTTGCGTAAGGATTATTTTGGTTTTCGTCCTAACGTGTTTCCCGCAACCGCGATTTGTGGCTGCTTCCTCATTCACTAGAGACTATCTGTGATAAAAAATGGTTGAAATTACCCTCCCTGATGGCGCGAAGCGTCAGTACGATGGCGCTACCTCCGGCATGGACATTGCGCTATCGATCTCACCCGGCCTGGCAAAGAAAGCGCTGGCTGTCACCGTTAATGGTCAGGCGTGGGATTTAACGCGGGAAATCACGACAGACTCTGACGTCGCTATTATCGTGCGCGACAAAGGCGCAGCAGAAGCCTTGGACATCATCCGCCACGACTGCGCGCACGTGCTGGCCGAAGCAGTGCAGGAGCTGTTTCCGGGCACACAAGTCACCATCGGACCGAACATAGAAAACGGCTTCTTTTATGATTTCTACCGCGCTGAGCCGTTCACGACGGAAGACTTGGAAGTCATCGAAGCCAAGATGCACGAAATCATCGCCCGCGATGAGCCCTTCCAGCGCCAGGTCATGGACCGCAATCAAGCGATTGAGTTCTTCAAGGCCAAGGATGAGCAGTTCAAAGTTGAGCTGATCCAGGATCTGCCGGAAGGCGAAACCATCACGCTTTACTCTCAGGGCGACTGGATCGACCTGTGCCGGGGCCCGCACGCGCCGACAACCGGCAAAGTCGGCAAGGCATTCAAACTGCTATCGGTGGCGGGAGCCTATTGGCGTGGTGATAGCAACCGCGAGCAGCTGCAACGCATCTATGGCACCGCCTTTGAAGACCCCAAGTCCCTGCGCGCGCACCTGACCATGCTCGAAGAGGCCGCAAAGCGCGATCATCGCAAGCTGGGCAAAGAGCTCGACCTTTTCCACATGCAGGAAGAGGCGCGCGGCGGGGTATTCTGGCACCCCAAGGGTTGGCGGATCTACACCGAGCTTGAAAAGTACATGCGCTACCGTCTGGATGGCGCAGGCTATGAGGAAGTGAAAACACCGCAGCTGGTGGACCGCAAACTTTGGGAAGACTCAGGCCACTGGGAGAAATTCCGCGAGCACATGTTTACCACCGGCGATGCCGCCGATGAGGACGCAGGCTCGGATGACCGGATTCTCGCACTCAAGCCGATGAACTGTCCCTGCCACGTGCAGATCTTTAATCAGGGCATCAAGTCCTACCGTGATCTGCCTTTGAGAATGTCCGAATTCGGCTCCTGCCACCGGAATGAGCCCAGCGGTGCGCTGCATGGCATTATGCGCGTTCGTGCCTTCACCCAAGACGACGCCCACATTTTTGCAACCCCAGAACAGGTGACGGAGCAGACAAAGGAGTTCTGCACCCTTCTCACCCAGATCTACGCTGACTTTGGGTTTACCGATGTGGCTGTGAAGTTTTCGGATCGTCCTGAAAAACGGGCCGGAACCGATGAGACTTGGGACAAGGCCGAGGGCGCACTTCGGGAAGCAATTGAAGACGCTGGCCTGCCCTACACCATGAACCCCGGCGAAGGCGCGTTCTATGGCCCCAAGCTCGAGTTCGTGCTGCGCGATGCCATTGGACGCGACTGGCAGTGCGGGACGTGGCAGGTGGATTTCGTGCTGCCTGAACGTCTGGACGCCAACTACATCGCAGAGGACGGCTCCAAGCAGCGCCCGGTGATGCTGCATCGCGCTATTCTGGGCTCGTTCGAACGCTTCATCGGCATTCTGATCGAGAACTACGCAGGCAAGCTGCCGCTGTGGCTGGCACCGGTACAAGTGACGGTTGCGACCATCACGACCGACGCCAACGATTATGCCGAAGAAGTGGTTGAGGAATTGAAGCGGCGCGGCATTCGGGCGGTTTCCGATCTGCGCAACGAAAAGATCAACTACAAGATCCGTGAGCACTCACACCAGAAGGTGCCGCTGGTCGCTGTGGTGGGTCGCAGAGAAGCCGATGAACGGACGATTGCACTCAGGACTCTGGGCGGTAAGGATCAGGAAATGATGTCACTGGACGCCGCGTTGGAGCAAATCACTGAGAACACTCGCGCGCCTTACGACTAAAATTCCGGAAAAACCGATCAAAAACACAAAAATTCTCGCTTATTTGCGATTCTTGCAGGCGTAGGCGCTTAGCGCCCGCGTCTGTTCGTGTTATTTGCTTGACGCAAGCGCCGCCGACGTACAAAGCGACGCACAGCCTAGTATTCACAACAGGAAATAGAATCATAGCACGTCCACCCCTTCGTTTGGAACCGAACAAAAAGGATCAGTTTCGGGCCAACCGCGATATTCGCGTTCCCAACGTTCGTCTAATCGACGATGAAGGCACCAACTATGGTGTCATTACAACCCGCGACGCGCTCGACCGCGCGCTAGAAGCCGGCCTGGACCTCGTTGAAGTGTCCCCAAACGTAGACCCCCCGGTCTGCAAAATCATGGATTTCGGCAAGTTCAAGTACGAGCAACAGAAAAAGGCCAACGAGGCGCGCAAGCGCCAGAAGATCGTTGAGCTGAAGGAAATCAAGATGCGTCCCGGCATCGATGATCACGATTACCAGACCAAAATGCGCAACGCGAACAAGTTCCTAGAAAACGAAGACAAGGTGAAATTCACCGTTCGTTTCCGGGGCCGTGAAATGGCGCACCAGGATCTGGGCCGCCGGGTTCTGGAACGTGTCCAGGCTGAATTGGGCGATGCCGTTAAGCTTGAAGCGCATCCCAAGATGGAAGGTCGTCAAATGGTCATGATCGTCGCGCCCAAGCCGACCTGAGCGCGACTTCGACCGGTTGAAACTGGTCGAGACCTAATGATCCGCAGAAACCCACCCTTGCGTCAGTGCATGCTTGCCAAGGGTGGAACGCGTCTATAAAAACCGCCCATCGCGATGCATCCCTTGTGTTGCACCGCGAGTCCCCTGTGCGCTTGGCCAATCGACATGCCTTCGCACGGTCGTATCAACACCTTAGAGTGAGTAGATGAAATGTCGAAGATGAAGACGAAGTCGGGCGCGAAGAAGCGTTTCCGCATGACCGGGTCTGGCAAGGTTCGCATGAATAGCGCTTTCATGCGCCACATGCAGTCCAACAAGCCCCAAAAGATGAAGCGTAAGGCTCGCGCTACATCCGTGATGTGCGACGCCGATGCGCGCATTGTTAAAGTTTACATGCCTTACGACCGTAAGCAGCGCCGGAAATCCCGTGCGCAGCGCGCGGCCATGGCTCAGGCATAGGGGGGGCTGAATAGATGGCTCGAGTTAAACGCGGCGTCACCAGTCACGCCCGCCACAAGAAGGTTCTGAAGCTCGCAAAAGGTTCGCGTGGCGCCAGTTCCCGCCTGATCAAAACCGCTAAACAGCGCGTTGATAAGGATCTGCAGTACGCCTACCGCGATCGCCGCACCAGAAAGCGGCAGATGCGCGGCCTGTGGATCCAGCGGATTAACGCCGGAGCCCGTGAAAACGGCCTGACGTACTCCCAGCTGATGAACGGCCTGAATAAAGCCGGTGTCGAGGTTGACCGTAAGGTTCTGTCCGACATTGCAGCGCGTGAGCCTGAGTCTTTTGCAGCGATCGTTGCAACGGCCAAGGGTGCGCTGGACAAGGCAGCCGCTTAATCCGGCTTGCTTTTCGCCAGACAAAAGGGGCTTTGCGGCCCCTTTTTTTGTGCTGCACCAGGCGATGGAACTTTGCGCCTCACGCATGCGGCCAAAGCCCTAGCAGCGCTGCACGCGAGACCCGGTTACTGTCATAGTGTTCCTCGCAAACCCAACAGACACGAGTGGTCGATAATGGATTTAGAAGCCCTCAAGTCGGACCTGATGGCCCGTATTGACGCCGCCGGCGACGTCGCAGCGCTGGAAGACATCCGCGTTTCTGCCCTAGGCAAGAAAGGCGAGATCACCGCGCAAATGAAACAGCTCGGCGGCCTCGACCCCGAAGCACGCAAGGCGGCCGGACAGTCGCTAAACGCGTTGAAGGATGAAATCGCTGGTGCGCTGGATGCCAAAAAGGGTGGCTTTGCGGATGCTGAGCTGAACGCCCGACTGGCCGCGGAAGCAATCGACGTATCCCAGTCGCCGCGTCCGACCAAAAGCGGCCGTCTTCACCCGATTACGCAGACGGTAGACGAGGTCATCGACATCTTTGGACAGATGGGTTTCGTCTGGGCTGAAGGCCCGGAGATCGAAGACGACTGGCATAACTTCACCGCCCTGAACATGCCCGCCGACCACCCAGCGCGGCAGATGCAGGATACGTTCTACATGAACGGCCACAGTGGTGACGAGGGCTCGCTGGTATTGCGCACTCATACCTCGCCGGTGCAGGTGCGCACGATGTTGAGCCAGAAACCTCCCATCCGAGTGATTGTTCCCGGTCGCACGTTCCGCTCCGACAGTGACGCCACTCACACGCCGATGTTCCATCAGGTCGAAGGCCTTGTGATCGACAAGACTTCGAACATGGCGCAACTCAAGGGGTGCTTGCTGGAATTCTGCCGAACCTTCTTCCGCGCGCCCAACCTGACCCTGCAATTCCGCCCCTCCTACTTCCCCTTCACCGAACCGTCGGCCGAGGTGGATATTCGATGCGATCGTTCGGGGGGAAAGCTTGTGATTGGTGAAGGCGAGGATTGGCTGGAAGTGCTGGGCTCTGGCATGGTGAACCCGCGCGTACTAGAAGCCTGCGGTTTGGACCCGGATGAGTACCAGGGCTTTGCTTTCGGTCTCGGTCTGGAGCGTCTGGCAATGCTGAAATACGGAATCCCGGATTTGCGTACCTTCTTTGACGGCGATGTCCGCTGGCTGCAGCACTACGGCTTCGAGCCGCATCTTCTCCCATCTTTGGTGCGGGGGCGCTGACCGATGAAATTTACTCTTGATTGGCTCAAAGAGCACCTGGACACCGATGCCGACCTTCGGGCTGTGACTGATAAGCTGACAGCGGTGGGGCTGGAACTGGAAGAAATCGAGCAAAGCCCTCTGGCGCCCTTTGTGGTCGCCAAAGTCATATCCGCGGAACAGCACCCCAACGCCGATAAGCTGCGGGTGTGCAAAGTCGATCCTGGCGACGGCACGGTCTACAACGTGGTTTGCGGCGCACCGAATGCGCGCACCGGACTGGTTTCGGTGTTTGCACCCGTGGGCACGCACATTCCCGGCAAGGACTTCACACTCGAACTCGGCTCAATCCGTGGCGAGCGATCTGAGGGCATGCTGTGCTCGGAAAAGGAACTCCTGATCTCCGAAGACCACGACGGCATCGTCGAGCTGCCGGAAGACGCGCCCATCGGGATGGCGTACATCGACTATCGCGACATCAATGACCCTGTCATCGAAATCAACGTTACCCCGAACCGGGCAGATTGTCTGGGCGTACGTGGGGTCGCGCGGGATCTTGCGGCTGCGAAGATTGGGGCGCTAAAGGACAATCGCCCGGCCTACGTCGGCGGTCAGGGTGCGAGCCCTGTATCCGTTGAGATCGAAACGGACGACTGCCCAATTTTCACGTATCGCATCGTGCGCAATGTCAAGAATGGCGAATCTCCGGACTGGCTCAAACGCAAGCTGGAGGCCATTGGTCAGAAGCCAATCTCAGCACTGGTGGACATCACCAACTGGATGACGCTGGACCAAAACCGGCCCATGCACGTCTTTGATGCTGACAAAATCGCGGGCGGCAAGCTGACCGTGCGGCGGGCGCAGGATGGCGAGCGCATGATGGCGCTCAACGATAAGGAATACAGCTTTGACCCCGAAATGGTGGTCATCGCGGACGCTGATCGCGTGGTATCGCTGGGGGGGATCATTGGCGGGACGGAAACCGGGTGTTCGGAAGACACCGTGAACGTGCTGGTCGAAGCCGCGCTATGGAACCCCTCGAACATCGCCCGTACCGGTCGCAAGCTGGGCGTTCATACTGACGCCCGCTTCCGCTTCGAGCGCGGTACCGACAGTGCGTCGGCAACCGAAGGGCTGGACATTGCCACCCAGTACATCCTCAATTTCTGTGGTGGCGAGCCGGGTGAAATCCACATCACAGGCAAAGAACCAGCCTGGCAGAAGGCGATCGAGTTCGACTTTGGCCTGATTGAACGCCGGGGCGGAATGGCGGTTGATACACCGACAGCTTCAGCCATCCTGACCGATCTGGGCTTCACCGTCAGCGGCTCGACCGTACACGTCCCATCCTGGCGACCGGACATCGATGGTCAGGCAGACCTGGTCGAAGAAGTCTTGCGGATTATCGGGCTGGACGCGCTACCCACCACCCCTTTCACCCGCCCCGACAACATGCCAGCAGTGGCCCTGTCTGCGCATCAGCGCGCCATGGGTGATCTCAAGCGGGTACTGGCTGCGGAAGGCATGGATGAAGCGGTGCTATGGTCGTTTACCTCGTCTGAGGTGGCTCAGCACTTTGGCTGGGATGCGAGCACTCAAGCTGACCTGCTGCTAGCCAACCCAATAAGTGCGGATTTGGACGTCATGCGGCCTTCGCTGCTGCCCAACCTGATCATGGCGGCGGGCCGCAACAACGATCGCGGGTATGGGGACGTCGCCCTGTTCGAAGCAGGACTGCGGTTCCTGTCCACCAAGCCGGACGGGCAGTTGCCGACCGTGGGCGGTGTGCGCATGGGATCAGCACAACCCCGCCACTGGGCGGGCGGTGCGCGTCCGGTCGATGCGTTCGACGCCAAGTCCGATGCGCTGGCCGCACTGGAAGCTTTTGGCGCGCCGGTCAATAACCTGATGACCGACTCTCGCGAGATTCCGGCCTGGTTCCATCCCGGTCGCTCTGGCACGCTGGGGTTGGGCAAGAACATTCTGGCCGTCTTTGGGGAACTGCACCCCAAGGCTCTGCGGGCACTGGGGATCAAGGGCCGCATGGTCGGCTTTGAGCTGTTCCTCGACAAGGTGCCGCCCAAGAAGGGAAAACCTGGCACGGCAAAACCACTGCTGAAGCCTTCGCCCTTCCAGCCCGTCAAGCGCGACTTCGCCTTTATCGTCGATGCCGGCGTGTCAGCGGAAAAGCTGGTCAAGGCCGTGCGGGGGGCAGACAAGGCGCTGATTTCCAGTGTGGTTCTGTTCGATGTTTACGTCGGCGAAAACGTGCCTGACGGCAAGAAATCCTTGGCCATTGACGTGACGCTTCAACCAACCGAGCGGACGCTGACCGACGAAGATATCGAAGCTGTATCGGGCAAGATCGTCGCGCTGGTCGCCAAGAACCTCGACGGTGAGTTGCGCGGCTGAGGCGGCACTAAACCCCTAAATCGCAGGCCGCGCATCGTTGGACATGACGATGCGCGGCAGGGCGAAGGTTAGCCCTGTCATCAGGCAGAACATGGCCCCCAGCCATACAAAGACAGCCTCGATCCCACCCAGCGAAATAATAATCCCGCCGAACAGCGGAGTCAGGGCGAAACTCAGATCACGCCACGTGTAAAACACGACGCTCATTTCCGTGCGTTCCTCAGGGTTCACCAGACGCATGAAGGGCAGATTGCCGACGATATCGAGCACGCTTGCTGCGACCGTGGCGGCCAGCAGCAAAGCGAGAACGAGCAAAGCCTGCTGGGTTGTCAGATTGCCGGCAACGATCAGACATAAGGCCGCCAGAAAGAACGCACACATGATTAGCCGCCGCACCCCAATCATGGGCACAAACCGCGTCAGGAATGGCCCGGCGAACAGCACCAGCGTGGAAGCAGAAATGAAGTAGCCTCCCAATGCTGCGTCCAATCCTGCGCCAATGACGTACATGGGGACATAGGTGAAAATTGAGACATAAAACACTGAACGGCTGACAGCGATCAGATAGGCAATGGTCAGGTTTGGGTCTTTGAAGTAACGGCGCATGGCCTCGATTGTATTAACGCGCTTCTTTGCGGGCTCTGGGTCTACATTGTCCGCTTCACGCAGGCGCAGGGCCCAGAAGACTGCCAGCAGCAGCCCTGCCGCAGGGACGGTCATCAGATAGGCAGCCGACGGCCCAAAAATGTTCCAGACGTAGACCCCCGCGGGCGGAGCAATCAGCCATACCGAACCGGCGAAAAATAGGCGTCGGCTTTCGGCCTGAACCAAATCTCTTTGCGGCACGAAATCGAGCACGTACAGCGAGAGGATCACCAGGGTCAGCCCCGCGCCCGCGTTGCGGAAAAACAGCCCTAACCCAAACAGAATTGGGTGACCGGTCATGGTCAGCATGCCCGCCACCCCCAGTCCGAAAACCGCCAGCGTAAACACCCATTTCCGGGTCAGAAGCCGGATCAGCGGGCCTGAGTTCAAGGTCACCATGAGAGAGCCAATGGCAGCGCAGGCAAGCAGATAGGAGGCGTTGCTCTCACTGCCCATCAGTCGCAGCGAATCATAGGCGATGATGGTTACGACAAAAGCTCGAGGCAGGTTTTCGAGGCCATAGAGCAGCCCCAGAAACAGGCTCGTCAGGTTAGAAGTCTGGGAAACCGGTCGGAGGAGCGGTGGGCGGACAGCCATGGGGCAAGATGCAATTCACTTGGTGCGGACTTTATTGGCCGCTGAGACCTTTAGCCTGACAGACCAACACGGAAAATATCGCCCATTCGCGCCAACACTTGTTCAGTCGCTTGCGAATCTGCGCGTGCTGGCATGACCGTAGCGGCAGAGAGTTCTTATTCCTGCCCCACTTCATCGCCGACACCCAAGGGCACAGGCCTAAGCCGCTCGGCGTCACCACTGACGATGCGGGTCGTGATGTGGATGAGTGTTTCATCGGTCAGATCGTAGATCGCCACCTGCCCTGACGGGGTTTCGTGCGCGGCAAAGCAAAAGGTGCTTAGCGCCGGATAATCAAAGCAAATCTCCCGCTCTCCCCGCAGCCACCATGTACCCGCCAAAAACCCTTTGTCGTCGCGGTAAAAGGCGTCTCCATCGGGGCTGTAGTACTCGACCCACTGATATTGTCCGGTGACGGACCAACCGTACCAGGTCCGGTCAGTCACCAGCGCCCGCAACTGGTTGCCTTCGATAAAGCGATCAGGGTCGAGGCTGGCAGCACGCGCAAGGGGGGCTAGAGTGGCCATGGCAACCGCGGCCAGCATGATCAGACACGTAATTGAGCCGGACATCCGACCCAAAGCCTGGGGCGCAAAAGCGATGTTTTTCACCGATTCCAACTTTCTGACGTTTGCGTGGTGGGCTGCGAGAGCCTATGTCAGAGGCAAGCAAGT
>Ga0115564_10004149_pt1 | contig 11875 bp, 6 predicted proteins | sample COGITO_mtgs_1105_7_FD_88680 | JGI IMG/M metagenome (GOLD analysis project Ga0115564, IMG submission 88680) | Pelagic marine microbial communities from North Sea - COGITO_mtgs_110523 | ecosystem: Environmental > Aquatic > Marine > Epipelagic | place: Germany:Helgoland, sampling site Kabeltonne... | reverse complement strand
GCTTTCGGAGCAAAAATTGACAATATTTTCATGTTAGACAGTAAGGGAGTTATCAAAAAAAGCAGAGAAAATCTTACCCCTGAAAAAGCGCAGTTTGCCACTGGGCGGTCGGTATCAACTTTGGAAGAAGCTCTAGTTGATGCGGATGTTTTTATCGGTTTGTCTCAACCTAAGATTGTGACGCCAGCAATGCTCAAAAAAATGGCAGCGAATCCCATTGTTTTTGCAATGGCCAATCCAGATCCTGAGATCGGTTATGAAGAAGCCTGTGAAGTACGTAAAGACATTATTATGGCTACGGGTCGCTCAGACCATCCCAATCAGGTGAACAACGTATTGGGTTTTCCTTTCATCTTTAGGGGTGCACTGGATGTACGGGCCACCCGTATCAACGAAGCCATGAAAATGGCAGCGGTTAAAGCGCTCGCCGAATTGGCCAAGGAGCCCGTACCCGAACAAGTCAATGTGGTCTATGATAAAACTCGTTTGAGTTTTGGAAAAGAATACATCATCCCCAAGCCTTTTGATCCGCGTTTGATCACTACTGTTCCTCCCGCAGTAGCCCAAGCGGCAATGGATTCAGGAGTGGCTACGGAACCGATAGAGGATTGGGATCGCTATGCCATAGCGCTAGAAAAAAGATTAGGGAATTCTCAAAAAATAGTTCGCCTACTTCACGACCGAGCCAAGGCAGCGCCCAAACGGTTGGTTTTTGCTGAAGCGGATCAAATGGATGTACTCAAGGCAGCTCAAATTGTACATGAGGAAGGCATTGCTCATCCCATACTCTTGGGCAATAAGTCCGTTATTGAAGACCTGCGAAAAGTGATTGAATTTGACGATGCTGTAGAAATCATTGATCCTAAAGAAATGGATCAAGAAGACACTCGAAAAAAATATGCCGAACTGTTTTGGGACGCGCAAAACCGAAAAGGATACACCTTGTACGACGCACAACGTTTGATGCGTGAACGCAATTATTTTGCCTCCATGATGATCAAAAATGGAGACGCTGATGCGATGATTTCGGGCTATTCTAGAAATTATCGTTCGGTGGTGAAACCCATTTTGGAAACCATTCCAAAGTCCAAAGGGGTAAGCAAGGTAGCGGCTACAAACTTGATGTTGACCAAGTCGGGGCCTTTGTTTTTATCCGATACTACGATTAATGTAGAGCCCACTGCAAAAGAACTGGCTAAAATTACTCAAATGACAGGACAGATGGCGCAACTTTTTGGCTTGGAACCTGTGATTGGGATGCTTTCTTTTTCAAATTTCGGCTCCTCTCGGTTTCCACAAGCAAAAAGAGTGTCTGAGGCTGTTTCGATGTTGCATCGGAGTAATCCCGATTTGGCAGTAGACGGTCCCATTCAATCCGATTTTGCTTTAAATAAAGGGCTTTTACAAGACCGATTTCCTTTTTCCGCGTTGAGCAATAAAAAAGTGAATGTACTGGTATTTCCCAATCTGGACGCTGCCAACATCACCTATAAATTAATGAAAGAACTCAATGAAGCGCTTTCTATCGGCCCTATTTTAATGGGTCTCAGCGAACCCATTCATATTTTACAACTGGGGGCTTCGGTCACTGAAATTGTCAACATGTCGGCCATCGCAGTGGTCGATGCACAATCAAAAAATAAATAGAAGCAAATGATTACTCAAATTATAGGTCGTTTAGTGGAAAAAACCCCAACTCAAGTTGTGATTGACTGTAACGGAGTGGGGTATGCAGTTCATATTTCGTTGCATACGTTTTCACAAATCGGAAACGACGAAAACATTAAACTTTTTACGCATTTGCAAATTCGTGAAGATGCCCATACGTTATTTGGATTTCACACACCGATGGAACGTTCTGTTTTTTTGCTTTTGCTTTCCGTTTCAGGGATTGGAGCCAGTACCGCTCGAACCATGTTATCCTCTCTGGAACCCCAGCAAATACAGCGTGCGATCGTATCTGAAGACCTCAATACAATTAAATCCGTCAAAGGAATTGGGCTAAAAACGGCGCAACGCGTTTTAATCGAATTAAAAGATAAAATGATGAATCTCTTCGATGGTGAAGAAATTCAGATTTTAGGGAACAATACAATCAAAGATGAAGCGTTATCAGCATTAGAGGTTCTTGGTTATTCAAGAAAACAGTCTGAGCGTATCGTGGATGGCATTATTCAAAGTACACCCGACTGTTCTGTAGAGGAACTGATCAAGGAGGCTCTGAATAAATTGTAAATTTTTGATTGAACCCACTAAAAATGTAATTTTTAGATCTCCCCAAAGCTTCATCCTAACCTTCATCTGGGTGCTGTTTTCTATGGGGAGTGTATTTTCACAAGAAGCTGCTGAACTAGGAACCCTTTCGCCTCCTGCTTCAAACAGCATCGAGCGCTTGTACACCTACGATTCGGAAACAGACCGTTATATCCTTACCGAAGAAATTGGAGGGTATCCCATCAGTACTCCCTTGGTTTTGACCGTTAAAGAATACGAGGCTTTGGTTTTGAAAGAGCAAATGCAAGGGTACTTTCAAGAGAAAGTTCAGGCTTTGAGTGGTTATGGTGCCAACCTGGAAGACGCTCAAAAAAACCTACTCCCAGAATTGTATGTCAACAATAAATTTTTTGAATCGATCTTTGGTAGCAACTCGATTGACATCTCCCCCCAAGGGTCTATCGGTATTGACCTAGGCTACCGCTACCAGCGTAATGATAACCCCATCGCTTCGGTCATCAATAGACGCTCCCCGGGTTTTGATTTCGATCAAAGAATCAGCTTGAGCCTTCTTGGAAAGATAGGAGAGCGACTGCAGATCACCGCAAATTACGATACAGAAGCAACCTTTGATTTTCAGAATCTGGTCAAAATTCAATTTAATCCTCCTCAATTGTCAGAGGTTCCTGGATTGATTCCTGGGAAATTAGGTTCAAACCTCAACCGATTACAACAAGATGTATCGGGACGGGTAAATCAGGTAAAAGAAATAATCAACGAGGTAAATCAAACCCTAGATCAAGCCAAAAACACCCTTAATCAGGCCAAACAGAAGATCGAAAGTTTAAAAAATAACATTACGCAGCTGCCGAATAGTACCGCCCAGGTGGGCAATCAAGTAACAGACTATCTAAACGGTAAGGTGACTGAAGATGCCATCCTCCAAAACATTGACATTGGGAACGTCAGTATGCCGATCAACAGTAACCTGATCCAAGGAGCCCAGAGTTTATTTGGAGTTCGCGCTGATTTAAAATTTGGAAATACCACCATTTCGAGTGTTTTTTCGGAACAGCGTTCTCAATCACAAAACATCTCCACTCAAGGTGGGGGTAAACTTCAGGAGTTCAATCTTTTTGCTTTAGATTATGAGGAGGACCGTCATTATTTTATAAGTCAATATTTTAGAGACAACTACGATAGTTTTTTAGCGAATTATCCCTACATCAATTCGCCGGTGCAAATCACAAGAATCGAAGTTTGGGTGACCAACAGAGGGTATCAAACTCAGAATGTAAGAAACATCGTGGCGCTACAAGATTTGGGAGAAGCGCATCCTGAAAACACCCGTTTAGACGATGGCATCTCAGGATTTTTCAACACCTCAAACCCGATGGATCCGCCTCAAAATCAGGTAAACAAATTGGATCCCGATGAAATTGGTTTTGGAGGAATTTTAAATGATAAAATTAGAGATATTGCCACTGTTAAAAATGGTTTTGATGGGCTTAAAGTCAGTGAAGGGATTGATTATGCCGTGTTGGAAAGCGCACGAAAGCTCAAATCCCAGGAATTTACGTATCATCCGCAACTCGGGTATATTTCCTTAAACCAGCGTTTGAGTAATGATGAAATTTTAGGAGTTGCTTTTCAGTACACGTATTTGGGGAAAGTCTATCAAGTAGGAGAATTTGCCAATGGTGAGATTCCCGGGACTTCCATTACCCAGCAAAATAACGTCCCTGGTCAAGCCGCTCTACAACCTCAAATTCAAACCAACAGCCTTATCGTTAAACTACTAAAAAGTAGTCTGACGGATGTCCGTCAACCTGTATGGGATTTGATGATGAAAAACATTTACAATACGGGAGCCTTTCAATTGTCTGAAGAAGACTTTCGATTGAATATTTTATATACCGATCCTTCTCCTATTAATTATTTAACTCCTGTTGACTCTGCCATTTGGCCTGAGGATCTGGAGGATGAAATTTTGCTAAACACTATGAATCTAGACCGGTTAAATGCCTATCAAGATTTGGTTCCCAATGGAGATGGGTTTTTTGACTACCTACCAGGCATTACAATAGATCCGCGCTATGGACGAGTTATTTTTCCTAAAGTAGAACCTTTTGGCTCTTTCTTATTTGTGTTGTTAGACAATCCAGAATCTGCAAAGGAGGACTACGAAATCGATAACAGTTTTAATAAAAATCAGAAGAAATATGTTTTTAAGGAAATGTATTCCTTAACGAAAGCCGCTGCTTTAGAATTTACTGAAAAGAATAAATTCCAGCTCAAAGGCCGCTACAAGTCCGAAGGCGGTGATGGGATTAGTATTGGGGCTTTTAATATTCCTAGAGGATCGGTTCGGGTGACAGCAGGAGGGAGATTGCTTCAGGAAGGATTGGACTATACCGTAAATTATGAAATTGGCCGGGTAAAAATTCTGGATGAAGGTCTTAAAGCTTCCAACATTCCAATAGATATTTCAGTGGAAAACAACTCTTTTTTTAATCAACAGAACAAACGGTTTTCGGGATTGAATGTAAACCACAGAATCAATGATAAATTTTATGTTGGGGGAACGCTGATCAACCTCAGTGAAAATCCTTTGACGCAAAAGGCCAATTATGGAACCGAACCCGTAAACAACACCATGACGGGTTTCAACACGAACTTTTCAACGGAACTCCCTTTTTTAACCCGTTTAGTAAACAAGTGGCCTACCATCCAAACGAATATTCCTTCTCAACTCTCTTTTCGGGGAGAAGTAGCAAATTTGGCCGCCAAAGATCCGAGGAACACCCAGCTCAATGGAGAAACCAATGTATATATCGATGATTTTGAAGGGGCTCAAACCAATATTGATGTCAAAGGGTTTACCGCTTGGAACCTTTCCAGTGTCCCCGTCAATGGAGTGCCGGGAGCTGATGCCGAGGGTTTAGTGAGTGGCTATGCGCGTTCCAAACTGGCTTGGTACTCTATCGATCAAGTTTTTTATTCCAGACAACCCACAGGAATTAACAATGACGATATTTCAAGTAATGAGACGAGAAGTATCTTTATAGATGAATTGTTTCCCGAGCAGGATTTGGTTCAGGGGATGCTCCGAAGACTTCCTACCTTGGATTTGGCCTACTATCCCAGAGAAAAAGGGCCGTACAACAACGCACCTCAAAATCAGTTTTTAGCCAATCCAAAAAAGAATTGGGGCGGGATTACCCGAGCTTTAAATGCGACCAACTTTGAACAGTCCAATATGGAATTTATTGAATTTTGGTTGTTGGATACCTTTTCCGATAAAGAGACCCAATCAGATGAGTTGGGAGAGTTGGTATTTCACTTGGGAAATATTTCCGAGGACATCCTCCGCGATGGAAGAAAACAATTTGAAAATGGTTTGCCTACAGCAAATGAATCCAGTCCGACCTATGAAACCCCTTGGGGAAAAGTCCCTGCGAACCAATCTTTGGTATACGCCTTTAATTCCAATCCTGAAGATCGTCCGCAACAGGATGTCGGTTTGGATGGACTCAGCGATGAAGAAGAAGCAACAATTTTTACCAATGGGCCTCCCAGCGATCCTGCTGGAGACAACTATGAATATTTTCTTCAGGCTGAAGGAGGTGTTTTAGAACGTTATAAACGCTACAACGGATTTGAAAACAACACTCCCATAGCTTTTAGCGATACAGATCGAGGAAATACCACAGAACCCGATACGGAAGATATCAATAGAGACCAAAGCATGAACACGATTGACAGTTATTTTGAATATCGTGTTCCCATTTTCAAAAGCATGCAGGTGGGAAATCATCCGTTTATCACCGATGTAAGAGAAAATATTGAAATTAAGGCACCCAATGGAGATGAATACACCACTCGGTGGATCCAGTTCAAAATCCCTATCCAAAAATCCTACTATGAAAACACCTCCTTTGACACCTACTTTGAGGCAGTAAATGAAATCAACGATTTGCGTTCCATACGTTTTATGCGAATGCTTTTAAGTGGTTTTGAAGAAGAGGTCGTTTTTCGTTTTGGTACTTTGGACTTGGTCCGAGGAGATTGGAGAAGGTATAACAAACCGTTGAATGAAGATCTTTTGGTCAACACTGCAACGACAGTGGACATCAGTACAGTAAATATTTTGGAGAATGAAAATCGAATTCCAATCAACTATGTTTTACCACCCGAAATTCAAAGAGAGCAGATCAACAACAACAACACCATCATTCGTCAAAATGAACAATCCCTTTCCTTCCGTGTTTGTGACTTAAAGCCTATGGATGCCAGAGGGATTTTCAAAGCCGTAAATCTAGACATGCGTCAATATAGTAAACTTCGGATGTTTTTGCATGCGGAATCGTTACCAGGAAATGAGCCGCTTCCCGGAGCAGGTTCTGAAGATGAATTTGATCGTAGGATGGTCGCATTTATCCGTTTAGGAACCGATTATCAAGATAATTTTTACCAAATAGAAATCCCTTTAAAACCCACGGACTATACGGAAAACATGTCCAATCGGTTGACGGCCGAGGAGGTGTGGATTCCGGAGTCAAATTCATTGGAAATTCCTGTTGAACTATTGTCAAAATTAAAGGCAAAAGCGCTGCAACAACTCGGTTTAGGGGAAACCCTTTACTATGATGAAGACTTAAACCCCATTCAAGAATTTACACCAATAAGCAGTTTGCCTGGTCAGAAAAAATACAAACTTGCCATTCACGGAAATCCCTCCTTGGGTGCTATCCGAACGTTAATGATTGGGGTTAAAAACCCATCGGTTCAATTGGGAGAAGACCTGTGTGGAGAGGTTTGGTTTAATGAACTGCGAATCTCAGGAATTGACAGTGAGGGGGGATGGGCTGCTATTGGAGCTTTAGATGCCAATCTTGCTGATTTTGCAACCTTTTCTGCCAACGGACGTTATTCTTCTATTGGGTTTGGAAGTATCGATCAAACTCCCAATCAAAGGACTCGCGAAGAGCTACTTCAATACGACCTTATTTCCAACGTCAACCTCGGGCAACTAACCCCCGCCAATTGGGGACTTCAAATTCCATTGAGTTTTGCTAACGGGGAAACCTTCATCACCCCAAAGTACGACCCTTTTTACCAAGATTTAAAATTGAAAGATCGTCTCAGTACAGCAGATCGTGTCACCCAACGAGATTCCATAAGAAACCAAGCCATCGATTATACCCGTCGCAAAAGTATAAGTCTGATCGGGATCAGAAAAAACAATACAGGAGCGGGAAAACCCCGCTTTTACAGTCCAGAAAATTTCGATTTCTCTTATGCCTATAACGAGTTGGAACACCGCGACTTTGAAATCGAAAAGCAAGAAGAAGTCAATTTATTACTCGGAGCAAACTATGGGTATTCTTTTAGCTCAAAACCGATTGAGCCCTTTAAAAAAGTGAAATTCTTTAATCGAAAAAAATACTGGAGGTGGTTACAACAATTGAATTTCAATTTGCTTCCCAGTTCTTTGGAAGGGGCGACCAAAATCAACAGAATTTTAAACAATCAGAAGTTTAGACAGGTATATTTGGAAGGAACCGATACGGCACTCCAGCGCAGTTTGCCCAACCTACAACAGCGGAACTTTTTATTTGACTACAATTACGCTTTAAGTTATAATCTGACCCGCTCGCTTCGATTCAATTTCAATGCAGCTACAAGCAGTATTATCCGGCAAAACTTAGATATGAATCAAAGTGAATCCAGTCTATTACAAAACAACCAAAGGGTGTTGTGGGAAGGTCTCTTCAATGCAGGAGAACCCAATTCACATTTTCAGTCTTTAGCTTTAAACTACAAGCTTCCCTTTCAATACATTCCCTTTTTAAACTTTATTGACGCCACGTATAACTATACAGGAAATTTTAATTGGCAACGGGGTTCCGAGGCTTTGGCAGAGGTGATGAACGCGGATGGGACTCCTCTAGGATTGGTCAACACCATTCAAAACAACAATACCAAAACCTTGACGGGTGCACTTTCGTTTTCAAAGCTTTATAAGGCCCTAGGTTTGAAGACCAACAAAAAGAGCAGTTTTCAGGCAAAAGTCAATGCTGCTCAAGCAAAAGATTCAACAGCAAAAAAGAATACTGCGTTTAAAAAGAGCTTGACTAAAATTGTTGACATACTAACAGCAGTAAAGCGTGTTCAGGCGAGTTATAATGAAAACAATGGAACGGTACTGCCTGGATATCTGCCTTCCGTAGGTTTTGCAGGAGGGATGCGCCCTACTTTGGGATATACCTTTGGGAGCCAAGCAGATGTTCGCTACGAAGCGGCTAGACAAGGCTGGCTTACTGGTTTTCCTAGCTTCAATCAGTTGTTCAGTCAGTTGCGTTCCAATAAATTTAAAGCAACCGCACAAGTAGTTCCCTTCAACGGATTGATTATTGATTTTAACGCAGAACGCGATTTTACTGAAAACAAACTCGAAAATTTTAAAGTCGAAAATCAGGAGTACCTCCCTCAAAATTCCAATATTTTAGGAAACTTTGGTATGTCAACTGTTTTATTAAAAACAGCGTTTAATCCTACCCAAGGTACAGTAAGCTCCAACTTTGAAAAATTCCGAGAATACCGAAGTATCATTGCGAGACGACTTGCCGATACCAGTGCGTTCTCCGATTTGGGAACAGATGGGGAAGGGTTTCCCAAAGGGTTCGGAAAAACACAGCAGTCCGTATTACTGCACTCCTTCGTTGCGGCTTATTCCGGCGCAAATCCCAATGAAACTCCACTGAATCCTATAAAAAGGACGCCCCTTCCTAATTGGAGTTTAAAATTTACCGGGCTTACAGAAATCAAATCAATCGCTAGAATTTTTAATCGACTTTCTATAAATCACGCCTACCGTGCCAGCTATACACTGACCAATTTCCAAACCAATTTCGAGTACGATCCTACGCTACCCGAACAGACAGATAGGTCAGGGAATTTTATTCCCGAACGCCTGTATTCTAATATCAATTTGGTAGAACAGTTTAATCCGCTGGTCCGATTGGATATGGAATTAAACAATTCGCTCAAGGTATTGGCGGAACTGAGAAAAGAACGAGCCATTTCTTTGAGCTTAGACAACAATTTGATTACAGAAAGCAGTGGTGACGAATATGTCGTTGGCCTTGGGTTTCGGGTTCCAGATTTGAGGTTTAGAACGAGTATAGGAGGCCGCAGAGTGATTTTGCGAGGAGATTTAAACATCAAAGCAGATGTCTCCTATCGGGACAATGTCACCGTGTTGAGAAACTTAGAATACGACAACAATCAAGTCACCGCTGGTCAACGGTTAATGGCAATTAAAGTAACAGCTGACTATGCCCTTACAAAGAATCTCACAGCTTTGTTTTTCTACGACCACAATTTTTCAGAGTTTGCCATCTCCACCGCTTTTCCTCAAACCAGCATCCGATCTGGATTTACTATTCGGTACAATTTTGGAAATTAAAAACCTTTTTTGCTAAAAGAATTCTTTTACATTTGTTTCACTAAAAAAAGGAAATAATGAATGTACCTGCAGACTTAAAATACACCAAAGACCACGAATGGATCAAATTAGAGGGTGATATAGCTACGATTGGCATTACTGATTTTGCTCAGGGAGAACTGGGAGACATTGTCTATGTAGAAATTGAAACGCTGAATGACAGTTTAGACTCGGAAGCGGTATTTGGTTCTGTAGAAGCTGTAAAGACCGTATCAGATCTTTTTATGCCTGTGTCTGGGGAAGTGATTGAAATCAACGAAACTTTAGAAGATGCCCCCGAGACGGTTAATGATGATCCCTATGGTGCAGGATGGATGGTCAAGGTACAGTGTAGTGATTTGACACAAATAGAAGGACTTTTAGATGCAAATGCCTATTCAACGCTGGTTACAGGAGGGTAACTATTTTAAAATTTTAGCAGGAGTTGCTACTCTTGTAGTGGTATACCTCTCCTTAAAACCCCCAGGTCCAGAAGAAAAATCTTGGGATTTTTTTCTTATTCGAGGGGATTTAATTTTGCATTTTACCTGTTATTTTGGGCTGAGTATTCTTTATATTTTCGCGTTTTTTAAACATCGTGCCACCTATAAAAAGGCATTGATTTCAAGTGTTCTGGTTGGGACCCTCTTGGAGCTCTTACAATTGACTCCTTACTTTCAACGTTATTTTGACTACCAAGACTTAATCGCAAATTTTCTAGGAGCGGCGATGGGAATCTTCTCCATTTGGTTTTTATTTCGTTATTCTACAGAAGAATAAGTTGTTTTAATTAGATTTTTTTTTAGCTTAGCTATCTAAAATTTGTTAAAAAATGCAGCCTAAAAAAAGCGAAAAAGTAGATTTGACTAAGAACAGTAGTCTCTATTTTGTCATTGGTTTAGCAGTAGTCTTACTTGTTTCTTGGCAAACCATTGAGTGGAAAACATACAAAAAAATGTATGACTATGAAGCCCTTAATGTAGAAGACGAAGATGACGAAGAAATTCCAATCACAGAACAAATTAAAACACCTCCACCTCCGCCACCGCCACCGCCACCAGCACCTGAGGTGATTGAAATCGTAGAAGATGAAGAAGAAGTCGAAGAAACCGTTATTGAGTCTACGGAAACCGATGAGGAAGAAATTGTTGAAATAGTAGAGGTTGAGGAAGAAGATGAGGATATTGATGTTCCCTTTGCAGTAATTGAAGATGTTCCTATTTTTCCAGGTTGCGAACGAGTAAAAAAATCAGAGCGCAGAAAATGTTTCCAAGAAAAAATGAACAAGCACATCCGCAAAAACTTCCGCTATCCAGAAATTGCTCAAGAAATGGGAATCCAGGGACGTGTATATGTCAACTTTATCATCTCTAAAGACGGAAGTATCACAAACATCCGTATGCGAGGACCAGATAAAAACCTAGAAAAAGAGGCGCAGCGAATCATATCAAAATTACCTTCGATGACGCCAGGAAAACAAAGAGGTCGTCCTGTACGTGTACCGTTTAGTATTCCGATTACCTTTAGGTTACAATAAAAACCTTTTAGATATATAGTTAAACCAGCCTTTTGGCTGGTTTTTTTATTTCGATAAATGCGGTACAATTTTTGATAATATTGTACTAAACCCCAAAATCATGGAAATAAAAAAATCTCCTAAAGCAGATTTGCAAAAAAACAGTAGTCTCTATTTTGTCATTGGGCTCGCATTCGTCTTATTTTTCTCATGGCAGGCCATAGAATGGAAAACTTACAAAAAAACATTTGACTACGAAGCGCTCGATGTAGATGAGGACGAGGATGAAGAAATTCCCATTACTGAACAGATTAAAACACCACCCCCCAACACCCCCGGCACCACAGGTTATTGAAATCGTAGAAGACGAAGAGGACGTTGAGGAAACAGTGATTGAATCTACGGAGACAAATGAAGAGGAAATTGTTGAAATAGTAGAGGTTGAGGAAGAGGAAGAGGATGTGGATGTCCCCTTTGCGGTCATAGAAGATGTTCCTATTTTCCCGGTTGTGAAGGCGTAGCAAAAAGTGAGCGCAGAAACTGTTTTCAAGAAAAAATGAATAAGCACATTCGCAAGAATTTTCGCTATCCAGAAATTGCTCAAGAAATGGGAATTCAAGGGCGTGTGTTCGCGAATTTCATCATTTCTAAAGACG
>Ga0115564_10004147_pt1 | contig 11877 bp, 9 predicted proteins | sample COGITO_mtgs_1105_7_FD_88680 | JGI IMG/M metagenome (GOLD analysis project Ga0115564, IMG submission 88680) | Pelagic marine microbial communities from North Sea - COGITO_mtgs_110523 | ecosystem: Environmental > Aquatic > Marine > Epipelagic | place: Germany:Helgoland, sampling site Kabeltonne... | reverse complement strand
GCATGCGCCCAGCGGCGCATAAGGTAATTGTGTTCAGTCATTACCTTATCCCAAACGACAACTTTACTCATACGCTCGTAGTAACTACCGCCTTCGCGCGACTGGCCAACCTCATAAATTTTGCGGCCTTCTGGATCTAAGATAGCTGAGCTAGCAGGTTTGCCCTCATACCAAAACTCCCATTCGTTCAAGCTTAAATTAGCGCGTACTGCTGAGTGGTTTGCCATGTAGGCTCCGTTTCGGGCAAGGATTGCACCTGGCACACCATCCAACCACCAGTTAAGATACTCGTACGCCGCATCACGTTTATAGCCAGCCAAATGAGCTGCCAAGGCGACACCCCCATACCACCCACGACACCCCTCTACAGGCGTGACCATGCGAACAGGCACCCCGTCAGCCTTCAAACTAATTGCACCAGACCACCAAAGAGAGCCTAGCATGGGGGCCACACCCTGCATCATGGATTTAATTGCCTCGGATTCGTCATTCCAGATGCTATGGAATTGGCCCGAAGACCGGTAACGCGAAAGATGACCCACCAGCGCATCAATTTCTACCAAGGACAGGTCAGCCAGATTAGCGGGGCGCATCTGTCCCGTTGCCCGCAACGCGAGCAACATATCTAACGCACCAATCGCCGGATCAGATTGCAGAATAACCTGCCCCGCGTTTTTGGGATCAAGCAACGCTCCCCAGCTCGTAACATCAGAATCTCCCAAAACTGCGAAACCATCGGCATTATGAACTGTTGGAACCATACTAATTTTATCTGTCGGAATGTTACTTAGCGCGCCGTCTAACTGAACATAAAGCTGATGTGAGGGATCACCACCTGCTAACCGTGGATCTCCAGGACTTAGTCGACCTGTTTTGGGAAGGTCATTTATCTCATTCCACCGGAGCAACCGTTCAATTTGCAACGGTTGTAGAGACCCAATGGGCCAAATCAGGTCAAGATCGTGAAACCATTGATCATAGACATCAAAGCTAAGAGGCTGAAGAGCGCCGCGCTGTTGCGCAGCTGCACCATCCAACGTGATAAAATCAAGTTTGATGCCTAAATCACTTCTAGCCGCATCCCTCACAGCGGCTATTTGGGTGACAGAAGTGCCAAGAATTCGCAGAGTGCCAGTCTCTCTGTGTACTGCTGGCGCTTCAAGCGCAAGGCTGCCACTATCGTCAGTAGCCAAACTTATTTCCTGCTTTTGCATCATAACAAAGCGAACCAGATTAAGTCCATATGCCCTGATACGTCACCATAACACCAATAGCCAAAACCGGTTCCCACATCTTGATTTAGATCAACAGTAGTCCTAAACATCTGCATTCCCCCAAACAATTACATTAATTTAGCTTAACCACAAAAATCGCCACCTACCTCACCGAGCTCCTGACCTGCGGCAATATTATTGCTTCATCTCTACCTCGACAAACGCCATAGGCGCTGTGCCGCCATTAATGACATTGTGCTTTACACCAGCCTTTCGGTGATACGCAGCCCCTCTTTCAGTTTCGACTGTGCGCGCTCCTTCCCCCTCTTCGATGAGCATGGTGCAGTCCGTGAGAGCTATGATGACATAGTCAAATCCGTGCTCATGCCACCCTGTTTCATCATTGGGTTTGAACTCAAAGCGGGTTGCTCGGACTTGATCATTGTCGATGAGTAGTGAGGTGCGAGCGGCTGATCGTTTAGTCATAATGATACCTTTTCTCAGTTTTGTTCTTAGAAACCACTAAAGGACACATACTAGTCGAGGTCCTGTCTTTCAGTCCTGAATCAATTAATCTTGGCTGCTTTGTCTGGAACTCCAAGGGCAATGCCACAATTGTCCAGCTTGAAACATTCGTGCAACACTACAACATCGAATATCGTATAGCGCCTTAAATGCACCGCTGAGTGAACTTAATTCTAATGACAAGAAACGTCCCCTTTTGGTACTTTGAGCTAGCCTAACTGGCTAGGCGATATCTTAATTGCGTCGCCCACGATTGAACTCCTTATCAGATCTTTGGGTAAAACGATTTCCTGCAGCTTCAGGCTCCAATTCTTATGCGAGCCCTTCTCGGATTTTTTGCAAATTCTCACGACGTACTTTTCGTGCAGCGAGTGCCTCTTCCATTTTGACCCTGATAAATTTGATAGGTGTATTCGGTTGGAGTTGCCCAATCAGATCCATGTCAGCAGAGATGATCGCACCAAGGGTGAAATAGCCACCACCTGAAACGGCGTCGCGATGTAATACGATAGGCTCAGTTCCACCGGGAACTTGAATGGAACCATACGAATAGCAACCATCAACAATGTTCGAGGGATCGGAACCCGCACCAAACGGTTGTTCGCGGTCTACGAATTCCAATGGACGACCACCTTTAAAGCGATACCCCATCCGGTCTGCCTCAGCAGCAACAATCCATGTGTCTTCAAAGAACCCTTCTCCAGAGGCTTCAGTCAGCCGGTTCCAATAGAGACCTGGCAGAACCCGTAACTCAGCGGGGTAACCTGGGACGAGACGCAGATCGTTTGGTACTGATTTGCCAGCTGTTCGAACGCTTCCGCTACCAACAGGAATGATATCACCTGCAGCAATTGGACGACCCTCAATACCACCCAATGCACCGATGGGATATGTTGAACGGCTACCGAGATCAGGATCAGTGGCAATGCCACCAGAAACCGCAATGTAGATCCGCGCCCCGGTTTTCAAAAAACCAAAACTCAATGTTTGTCCCGTTTTGACGGAGAATGAAGTCCAACTTTGGACGGCTTCGCCATCTACGGTTATCGGCATGTCTGCCCCGGTGACCGCGACAGTTGCATCTTCAGTAAACTCGATTTCCGGTCCTATGAAGACACCTTCAAGGCCAGCCGCATCTTCAGGGTTTCCAACAAGCATGTTGGCTGCGCGCAAGGCATAGCGATCCATAGCACCACTGATTGGGATGCCAAGATGGAAATACCCTGGACGGCCCAGATCTTGAACCGAGGTCGAGAGGCCTGATTTAATGATTTTAAGCGCCATTGAGAGCCTCCATCAGTTTTGCATTGGTGCCAGCCATGTCCACATTGAAATCTTCTAAATCGAAATCGACCTTAGCAATACGGGGGGTGTAAGTTCCGGCTTCACACGAAGCAGCAATCCTGTCGTGTTCTTCGCGATCAATGGGTTTCCATTTCACAATGTCGCCAGGTTTGAAAAACACCATGAAGTCTTTCAAATAGCTAACTTCTTGTTCAGGATCATAGATTGGCATCGGCGTGATCCCAAACATCTGGTAACCGCCTGCACCGCGTACCGAGTAGACACATGAGAAACAGCCACCATAGCCGACTGTAAGTTTGGGCGTGTCAGTCCGTGGGCGCAGGTATTTTGGCACCTGCAATTGCTTGTCACGATCCACAAGCTGATAGAGGAATGGCAGTCCAGCCACAAAGCCAACCATCGAAACGAACCAAGGTTGAGAGTGATGGGCCTCAATAAACTCTTCAACGGACTCATAGTCATTGATACGCGCTGCATATTCCAAGTCAGTGCTGGACGGATCTTGATGACGCTCGCGGAAGCGCATGACCGTTTCGTGGGTCCATGGGTCCTGGTAATAAACCGGAACCTCAATGATGCGAGTGGATAGACACTTTTCCGCAGAATCAGCCTTATGCTCAAGCTCTTTGACGCGCTTAAGCATCTCGTCAGGGTGGGTCACATCTGGGTCAAACTTGACCTGAAACGAAGCGTTGGCAGGACAGATCTCCGTCACACCAGGGATATTGGCATCGCGCACTGCGTTACTCATCGACAAGGATTTGAAGAAGGCGTCCAGCGACATTTCTTCGTCGATTTCTACGTAGATGTGTTCATCACCTCCATATGTATAACGTGTCTTCATCTTTCACCTCTTTTAGTTTGTGCTAATGTCAGATTGCCAGCTTCCAACCATGGCTCCAGCCATTGAGTATGGAAGGCACCCTCTTGGACTGAGGCGTCATTGGCCAAAGCCAAATGCAGTGAGATAGTTGTCTTAAGACCTTTAAGTTTAATAAGTTCAAGAACACTTTTAAGCTTGGTGATCGCCTCTGCCCGTGTCGGAGCATGGACGATCACTTTACCCAACAGGGAGTCGTAGAAAGTTGGAATTTGATAGCCTTCATAAAGGAAGTGATCAAAGCGAATTCCTTCACCTCTGGGAACACTCATCTTCTCAAGTTTGCCAGGCCATGGCATAAATCTCATCAACGGATCTTCTGCATTTATACGCACCTCAATGGCATGACCGTTCCGGTGAATTTGGTCTTGCGTGAGGCTTAGTTTGGCCCCTCCGCAAACTCGGATCATTTCTTGAACCAAATCTACACCCGTGATCATCTCGCTGATTGGGTGTTCCACTTGGATGCGTGTGTTCATCTCAATGAAGAAGAACTCATTGGTGGCTTCATCATAGAGATATTCAAGAGTGCCCGCACCGCAGTAGTTGACGGACTTGGCCAAAGCTACGGCCGAATTGCACAGCGTTTCGCGGGTCTCTTTGTCCAGACAGACCGCACCGGCTTCTTCCCAAACTTTCTGGCGACGACGCTGTAGTGAACATTCACGCTCATAGCAGTGAATAGCGTCCGTTCCATCTCCGAGAATTTGCACTTCAATGTGTCGTGGCGAACGGACAGCGCGCTCTAGATAGAGGCCCCCGTCGCCAAAGGCTGCTACAGCTTCGGCTTGAGCTTGAGGTGCTAATGTACGCAACTCTTCCTCGTTGTCTGCTACTCGGATGCCTTTACCGCCACCACCTGCTGCGGCTTTGATCATCACTGGATACCCAACAGAGTTTGCAATCTCAGCAGCATCATCGATTGTTGTGATGCGCCCTTTCGAACCAGGAACAACTGGAATACCAGCTGCCTCAGCAGCTTTACGCGCTTCGACTTTGTCGCCCATCCGCTCGATTGTTGCTGCACTTGGGCCAACGAATGTTACACCGGCCGCCTCCACAGCATATGCAAACGCAGGGTTCTCTGAGAGAAACCCATAGCCCGGATGTACAGCGTCAGCACAAGTCTCTTTGATTGCGGACATAATAGCACCAATATTAAGGTAACTGTCCTTCGACTTTGCTGGTCCAATGCAGATAGATTCATCTGACATTCTTACAGAGAGCATATCTGCATCAGCTTCAGAAAAGCCTTGGATCGTCGTGATCCCAAGTTCCTTCGCCGCTTTAATAATGCGAACTGAAATTTCGCCGCGATTGGCAATAAATAGGCGCTTTATTGTCATTTTCAGCGGCTCAAAGTCGCTAGAACTTGGCCAGCATTTACTGGTGCCTCGTCTTCAACTGCATAGCCTTCGAAGATTCCAGCCGCTTCAGATTTGACCTCAATGAATGTCTTCATAACTTCGACAAGTCCGATGGTATCGCCGACCGCCACCGCATCGCCTTTTGACTTGTAAGCCACTTTGTCTGGTGAAGGCTTTTGGTAGAATGTTCCGGGAACTGGTGATTGAATGTCTGCCATGTTTTTTCCTTATTCGCTACTTTGTTTGCGCAAGCACTGCTGAAGCGGAAGCGATTGTGATTCCTGCCTCCATCAAAGCAGCTTTAATGGCCTTACCCACTTCGAGGGCACCTGGTGTGTCTGAGTGGAAGCAAATGGATTCAAAACCGATTTCGATTTCGTCACCCTCTACGGTCATCACCATTCCCGTTTTACAAGCTTTGACGCACTTTACTGCGATTGCTGCAGGATCAGGTCGGCTGACTTGACGTTTGAAGACAATTGAACCGGTGTTGTCGTAGTCACGATCTGCAAATAGTTCGCGAACAACTGGATAACCACTTTGCTTCGCAAGTTCATAAGTCTTGGAAGCTTCCATGCAGAATAGGATTGTCTCGTCACTGGATTTTCTCAGCATGTCGATGATCATCTGCGAAAGCTCAGCGTTCACCGCTGCTTCCATGTAAAGCGCGCCATGTGGTTTCAAATGCTGCAGTGCTAGACCGTGCTTGCGACCGAATTCGCGGATCGCGCCCATCTGGTAGATGATGTCATTCACTAATTCCTCTGAGCTAGTCTGGATGTATCGGCGACCAAACCCCTGAAGATCATTATATCCAGGGTGTGCACCTAAGCCTACACCAAAATCCTTGGCCAACTTGATCACTCTGTCCATAGAGTTTGGATCACCTGCATGAAAACCAGCGGCAATATTCGCCGATGAGATCAACGCCATGATCTCTTCATCTGGCGCTTCTCCAAGCACCCATTGTCCAAATCCTTCTCCCATGTCGCAGTTCAGGTCTACAAATTCACGCATAAGCATTGATCCTTATCTTACATTTCCAAAAAAGATGCTCTTCTGTAAATGATATGTAAAATATTAATTCATGATGAAGCAGTATCTGTATTTTTTATATCATGATTGTCACCGCGCGCCAATTCTAATAAGTGCAAAAAAGAAATGAAAGAAAAATATCGCAATAGAAATATGAAAATATTTGATATTACTTTACCGAAAATAAGATAGGGCGCAGAAAATGAATTTTCGACATCTGAAGTTCTTTGTGGCTACCGCCGAATCTGGTCAGGTCAGCCGGGCTGCAACACAACTATCTATCTCACAATCGGCAGTAACCAGTGCAATCAAAGAGCTAGAAAGCGAGCTGGGAACGTCCCTGTTTTTTCGAACTGCTCAAGGGATGGAAATGACTGAGGCCGGTCGGGACTTTCTAGCCTCAACGCGCGAAATTCTGGAAAAGTTGGAATTGGCCAAAGGTATGGCGCAAAGGCAGTCACCAGCCAAAGGATCAATTTCAATTGCCGCCACTTACACCGTTATCGGCTACTTTTTGCCACCACACTTAGATCGTCTACAACACATATATCCCAATCTCGACATTCGGATCAGTGAGCTGAACCGAGAAGGTATCGAAGAGGGATTGCTTTCAAATAGGTTCGATCTTGCTGTCGTGTTAACCTCAAATATCGCAAACTCAGAACTAAAAACGAAAACTTTGCTTAGGTCGTCGCGGCGACTTTGGGCAGCAAATTCCCATAAATTCATCCGAGAGGGAAAAGCCACGTTTGAAGACATATCTCGTGAGGATTATATTATGCTTACTGTTGATGAAGCCGCACATACGACAATGCGCTATTGGAGTTTGAGCGCATTTAAACCGAAAGTCACCCTGAGGACATCTTCAGTTGAGGCAGTCCGCTCCATGGTGGCGAACGGCCAAGGCGTCACCATTCTATCAGATATGGTCTATCGACCTTGGTCCTTAGAAGGCAAGCGAATCGGGACTACCGTCACCGATTATGAAATCCCTTCCATGGATATTGGGCTTGCGTGGCGTAAGGGTGTCGAAATTAGAAAACCTGTTGCTTCTGTCATTGAATATTTTAATCAGTCATACCTTGAGCCAAATTATTAAATGATAAAATGGTCGATATCTCACAGAGGCGCCCCTAAAAATACTTCAAAATGTTGGTGGTGTGCGGCGCTTTGGTATTGATGCTATCGCCATCCAAGGAAACCGTGCCAAACCTTGGAATTTGAAAGCCAGTGATCACATTCACACAGGTCGCCTTACAAGCGCCATTAGGGCAGATAAACCCAACAATCCGGCCCTTCTTGAGCGAAAAAGTCACGTCAACGAGCGCTTTGAAAACCCAAATACTGCACTAATTGACCTGAGTCATAGCGACAAAAATCTTACCCTCTTGTTCCTTCGCCAAACATTAGAAGTGACTGCGATTTTAAACGACCGCCAACTTGATTGCCGGCCGCATTTTTTAGAAAAGTATTATGACCAATGCTCTATACTACGACGTTCAAAACTTTCGCGGAACTGCGCTGTTGTCTTGAGCAGTGGATCACCAGTTTCCCAATCAAGGATCACAGCATAACGGCGTACGGCATCCATCGAGTTAATCTCGCCTTTGCGATACTTTTCGGCGATCTCCTCGGGATCAGAACGGGCCCATGCGACGCGGTTCTCGCGAATGTATCCACGCAACTTGGCTGTTTCGGCCTCATCCACTTCGTATTCACACAGATCGGCATCGACTTCTTTGATCACCACGCCATAGTCCAAAGCGGCCCTGCCGATTGAGACGTAACCATCCACAACATCCATCAGCACCATGTCGATTGTGCGCTCGAGCGGGTCACCAAACCCACCACCACCCGCCGTCGGACGTGCAAACTCATCACCCGTATACATCGGGAAGTCAGAGAAAACCGAGCCCAGCCATTCGGATGTTTGAGACCCAGCACGCTTGATTGTCAAGCCATGTGGCATAGACGGTAGGCCGCCTTCGACACCCCAAACAACTGCGCGTTCACGGTCACAGACGTATGACATGACAGATTTTTCACTTTCCAGCAGCACTGAGGTTTTCTGCACCCCCGCTCCGCCGCGCCACCGACCCGGACCTGCACTGTCTTGCTTGATCTGGAACTCAATAGTGCGCGTAGGATTGACACGTTCGTTGCCCTCGTTAGGCTGGGACATAAGGCCGGTGCCAAAACACGCCGTCGTGACATCGCTGCCGTCCTTGCCGCGACGACCGCCCCATCCACCCGGAAGCCATTCATAAAACATAAAGGTCGAGTCTTCTTCTCTGCGCTTGTCCGTGCCGCCCGCTAGCAAGTATTCCAAATTGAACGCGCATGCGATTGCGCGCTCTGGCATGATCTGGGACCACATTTCGAAGACCGAATTCATGATTTTTTCAAATGGCATCAAAAAGCCAGTTACAGCGACTGGCCATTGCGCACTGACGACTGAGTTTTCAGGCGCTTCGACCGTCAGCATCCGGTAAAAACCACTGTTTAACGGCAAGTCAGGGAAGAAAGTCTTCATTCCCGCGACAACGGCCGAGAATGTCGCACCAGGTGCAGAATTGTACATGGATCCAATGGTCGGATGGCTACCTTCAAAATCATACTGAATTTCATCACCCGTGATCGTCATCTTGATATGAATTGGAATCATCCCCTCGCCACCCGAAGGATCGCGGTCAATGTAGTCCACGGATTCCCATGTGCCGTCTGGCAGCGCAGCAATGCGTTGACGCACAGAACGTTCAACATAGTCCTGAACTTCATCCATGCCTTGAATCACTTGATCGCGACCATATTTGCGCACGAGGCGAAGTATTTCACGCTCAGACACCTGTGTAGCTTGTGCCTGCGAGTGAATGTCACCGATGATGGACGCAGGATCGCGGGTGTTCGCGGCAATCAGGTTAGCCACGTCCTCGCAAAAGTCACCAGCCCGGAACAAACGAACCGGTGTGATGCGGACAGCTTCACGGAACATGTCTTTGGCGGTTACGTCAAACGAACCCGGTACAGAGCCACCCAAATCAGACCAGTGGCCGTTGGACTGCGAAAAGCCAATCAGTACATCTTCATCGAAAATGGGCCGCACTAGCCGCACGTCACTAAAGTGTGTGCCACCTGCATATGGATCGTTGATCGCATACACGTCGCCTGGCATCATATCCCCCTTAAAAGCACGAATGACGTCTTTGCAAGTAAAATGCAGCGTGCCCACGTGAACCGCGATATCATCGTTACCCTGCGCGACAGAGTTACCTTCGGCATCATGTAATGCATTTGAAAAGTCACGATTGTAGATCACGAAGGAATAACAGGTGCGCAGCATCTGTTCAGCCATTTGATCGACCGATGTAATAAAAGAGTTCTTCAGAACTTCAAAAGTAACGGGATCTAGATTTTTTTTATCAGTCATAATTTTACTCCTGAACTCGAATGATGATGTTCATGTAGGTGTCAACTTCAGCAATCGTTGCCGGTGGGACCACAGTCGTAGAGTCGAATTGTTCTACGATCGCAGGGCCTACGAGCATTGCACCAGCCGAAAGGTTGTCGCGCTCAAAGACCATAGCCATGAACGCCTTACCCTCAAACCAAACTTCGCGTGTATTGTCGGTTGTCGGAGTATTTTTCTTAACAATATGAGTTTGCAATTTGACCTTGGGTACCATTCCAGTCGCCCTCAGTGCGACACGGAAGATCGAAACCGGAGCGTCATCGCGGCGGTAGTTGAACTCACGCTCATGCTCAGTATGGAAGCCATCAATCAGCACGTCGATATCAGAGAAATTAACAGGCGCAGGCACTGCTAATGAACGCCACTGGCCTTGATACATCATTTCAACATTGCGTTGCAGAACGATGTCGGTGGCAGCGACACCTTCATAGGTCAATCGCTCAGACGCCATAGCTTCTAGACGACCAAAAGCTGTTTCAATGTCTTCAGGCTTGGTTTCAGCTGCTGCGGCCATAAAGCTCTCGGAAAAATCGTGCTGGATATCCACCAAAAGACAACCCAATGCAGATGTCACACCCGGGTTAGGCGGGATGATCACAGTCGGGATTGACAGTTCTTTGGCAATCGCAGCACCATGCAAAGCCCCTGCCCCACCAAAGGCAACCAGCGCGAAATCACGCGGGTCATAACCACGGCTGATCGACAAAAGCCGCACAGCATTGGCCATGTTAGCATTGGCCACTGCAACGATGGATTCCGCCGCTTCATGCAACTCCATCCCGAAGGGCTCAGCAACCGAAGTTTGGACCGAAGCCTCGGCCAGTTTTGGATCAAGCGTGATCTTACCACCAGCCAGTGACGTGCCAAGACGGCCCAGAACGACGTTCGCGTCCGTGTTCGTCGCAACATTGTTGCCATTATTGTAGCAGGCTGGACCGGGGAACGCGCCCGCAGATTGCGGACCATTGCGCAGCGAACCACCCTCATCTTTCCAAGCCAGCGATCCGCCGCCAGCACCGATCGTAAGAACTTCGATCGACGGAAAGCGAATGGGGTAGCCATATTCGATGTACCAGTCGTTCGTGATCCGCGATTTACCTTCGTACACCAATGAGACATCCGTGCTAGTGCCGCCCATGTCAAAGCCGATGGAATTATTAAAGCCACACAGGTTGCCAATGAAGCGGCTGGCAATTGCACCCGCCGCGATCCCGGAGCCAGCAAGTCGTGCCGCAAAATCTTTGACACTTGCGGGTGTCATGACACCGCCACCTGAGTGCAGCAAAAGTAGATCGCGCTCGTAGCCGCCATCTGCAAGATTGCCTTCAAGGCGTTCGACATAATCAACTACCACAGGGGAAACTGCAGCGTTCACCATTGTTGTCGAAAACCTTTCGTGCTCAAAAATCTCTGGCAGCACCTGCGACGAAATCGAAATCGGAATATCAGGCATCACACTGTGCATGATATCACGCATCCGCTCTTCATTCGCACCATTTGTGTAAGAATTCATGAAACAGATTGCCACCGAAGCGACTTTACGCTTCTTAAGAACCTTAGCGACACGCAAAGCATCAGCTTCATCTAACGCCTCAATTACCACTCCGTTTGCATCGACACATTCCTTGACCACGAGACGATCACGACGCGCGACATAAGGCTTGGCTACATCTTTGTAGGTGTCCCAAAGATCTTCTTTGTTAGCACGGCGAATTTCGACAACATCGCGAAATCCTTCTGTGCAAATCATCGCAGTCCGCGGCAAATTTCGTTGGATCAGTGCATTTGTAGCGACGGTGGTACCGTGCGAGAACATTGACACTTTACTCAGGTCGATACCGCCCTGCTCAATGCCGTTTAGGATGGCGAGCATCGGGTCATCTGGCGTCGAAGAAGTTTTTTCAATGCGGATCTCACCTGTATTTTCGTCCATTATGACGACATCAGTAAAAGTCCCACCAACGTCCACTGCTACTCTGATATTCTTCATTCTTTAATCCCCTTTCAAGGCAATTGGGTATTACAATCGCATTAAAGCCTTGCCGCCGTCTGTTCGCCAACCAAGGCTTCAAGGTAGCCATG
>Ga0115564_10004143_pt1 | contig 11887 bp, 10 predicted proteins | sample COGITO_mtgs_1105_7_FD_88680 | JGI IMG/M metagenome (GOLD analysis project Ga0115564, IMG submission 88680) | Pelagic marine microbial communities from North Sea - COGITO_mtgs_110523 | ecosystem: Environmental > Aquatic > Marine > Epipelagic | place: Germany:Helgoland, sampling site Kabeltonne... | reverse complement strand
TGACAATAAACATCCCAAAAATTATTCTATCAAATGAAGACATGTTTCTTAATATCTTTAAAGATATTCACGAGAATCCTGAATTAGGTTTTGAAGAGAATAGAACATCAAAAATTGTTCAAGATAAATTAACCGAATTTGGAGTAGATGAGGTTCATTCCAGAATAGGTGTAACTGGCGTTGTTGGTGTCATTGAAGGAAGAAAAAAAAGCTTGCGAAGCATTGGTATAAGAGCTGATATGGACGCTCTGCCAATCCAAGAGAAGACAAACTTACCTTATTCATCTAAAGTCAAAGGTAAGATGCACGCGTGTGGCCATGATGCACACACAACAATGTTGCTTGGTGCCGCCAAATATCTTTCCGAAACAAGAAACTTCGATGGTAAAGCTATCCTGATATTCCAACCTGCAGAAGAGGGACTCGGTGGCGCCACCAAAATGATAAGAGAAGGGGTATTAAAAAAATTTCCGTGTGATGAAATCTATGGAATGCATAACTGGCCAAATCAAAAACCAAATAAAGTGGAGATATGTATAGGTCCAGCTATGGCTGGGGCCGCATTTTTTGATATTCAGATTGTCGGTAAAGGTTCTCATGCAGCTGCACCACAAAACTCAAAAGACGCATTATTAATCGCCTCAACTTTAATTACCCAAATTCAACACATTATCAGCAGAAATATCCCTCCACTCGAAACCTGTGTGATCTCCGTTACAGAGATTCATTCTGGATCTGCATATAATGTTATTCCAGAAACTGCAGAAATTTCTGGGACCATTCGTTACTTTTCAAATGAAATTTTTATGCTAGCCAAAACACGATTGGAAAAAATTTGTAATGGATTAGAAATATCTCACGATATAAAAATAAATATAAAAATTAGAAAAGTTTTTGATGTCCTTGTTAACGATGAAGGGTTATCAAAAGCTTATATTGACGCCGCGTCTGACATTGTAGGGTCAGAAAATACAAACATTGAAGCTGCTCCGTCAACTGGTTCAGAGGATTTTGCAGACTTCTTGAAATTAGTACCAGGTGCATACTGCAAACTTGGTCACGGAGGTAATGTCGCCCTTCATAGCCCAGAATTTTATTTGGACCCCAAGAGCCTCTCGATAGGTTCTGCAATTTTATCACGAATAATCGAAAAACGAATGCCGATAACCTAATATAATTTCTCTAATTCTACCATGATATATTTGGCCGCATCAAAAACAGTCACTCTTCCTCTCTATTTTTTAAACCTAAAACTGCACAATGATGCGGGTAGCTACCAAATTTTTCGATTGCTAGCTTGTGAGCATCCCAAGTCTTTTTGATGTAATCATATTTTGGGTTTAATCTCAAAAATTCTTCACATTATCCTTCAGCTTATAAGTGGTCACCAAGATCTTCGCTTTGAACAAGAGATAATAATGCAAACATCCTCTGGTCCAAGTTATAATCTTTCAAATATTTTTTCTGTAAGGAAAGTTTGCAAAGCGCCAATTCTTTATAATCTTGATCAAACGTTTTCCCGCTGTTTCTAAAAAAGTTTCAAGAAAACTGGTCCAAAATTATTATAAGTGCCAGACTTGATGTTGTATGTTGCGCCCAATCAATTGGTTTTTTTTCGATACTTTTATTATAAAGACCCTCCCTAAATCTGTGATTAATTAATTTATCAAAATTTTTATTTTTTTTAAACCATTGCTTATGGCCATTTTCAACAAACCAAAAGGTTATAACTTCCTGATACATCAAGCCTCTCTCTTAATCATGTTAAAATTGTAAGAAACATTACTAACTTGAGGTTTCCAAACAATCACTTTAACAATAACTTTCGGTGAGCAAATATCCTTTGCTGTAAAAGTTTTCCCTCCAGCCTTGAAAGATTTAATGAAAAAAATAGTTGGTGTGTTTTGGCTCAGTCCCCATAGTTTATTGATTATGACTACATTAATGTGGGCTGGTCATGCGAATGTTCTTAAAGTTTCCATTGGGGAAATATCTCCAATGCTGTTGATGGGGTTCCGTTGGATTGGCTGCTTTTTATTACTCATACTTTTTCTTTGGTCTGACGTTAAAAATTATTTACCATCTGTAAAAGAACGTTTGCCTTGGGTTTGGCTCATGGGCGGTTTAGGAATGGCCGGGTTTACAATTTGTTTAGTTGTTGCGGCACACTATACGAGTGCCATCAATCTTGGTATCACGCAAAGTTTTGTACCCGCATTAGTAATGATACTTGGTCTAACTATTTTAGGTACATCAATTTCGAAAGCACAAGGAATCGGTCTAGTCCTCTCTTTAATAGGTGCTATGACTCTCGTGTCAAAAGGTTCTGCTCAAACATTGTTGGATTTGCATTTTAATTATGGAGACATAATTATGTTGGTGGGATGCTTTTGCTATGCTGGATATACTTTGGGGTTAAGCAAACGCATAGATATGCCTCCAACAGTTATGTTCGTTTTCTTTTCATTTTTTGCTTCACTTACTCTATGCGTTGGCATTTTTATTGAATTCCTTAATGGCGATTTGATTTGGCCAGGGATAAAAGGTACTGGGATAATAATATATTGTATTTTATTTCCATCAATACTTGCTCAAACTTTCTTTATGAGAGGCGTGCAGTTAATAGGTGCAAACAGAGCTGGGCTTTACGTAAATTTAGTACCAGTTTTCACAGCTCTAATTGCAATTGTTTTTTTGTCTGAACGCCTTTTTGTGTTTCACGTGATTTCACTCTTACTGGTACTTAGTGGTATTTTCATAACAGAGAAGTTTAAACATCAATAGGCCACCTATCTTGCACCCTCTATTTATTATTTTAATTTTATATAAGACTAATGGTTTATAAATAGTCTCTCAACATAAAGACCTAAAGGTATTCAACAAATATCCAAGTACTTAGAGTTAATTGCGACTTTGTATTCGCTTATTAGTAAGATAAAATTTCAGCCTAGCTTAAATTAAAGATTATGAATTCATCAAAAACCAACTCCCTTTTAAAATCAAATTCTATTTGTGCGATAGCAGCTATACTATTTGCTATGGGTTTTCCTGCACTCGATCTTCTTTTAGTTGATTGGGGTTTCATTTCAATTGCCTTTATAAGAAATGCTATGGGCTTCATTCTGATCTTTTTTATTTGGCTTATTGCAGAAGGGTATAAAGGTGTAATTCAAGCAAAATGGATCCGTGGTGTTATTATTGGAGCATTGGGTTTTGGAACTGGCTCTCTTCTTCTAGTTATTACACAGGTTTTAACATCAACTATCGTGGCAGGTCTTGCTGCAGCATTAATGCCCTTAGCTGCTGTTTCTTTGGAAGTATTTTTTGATAAACGACTCTTAACGAGGCAATTTCTAATCGGTGCCGCTTTAGTGCTCTTTGGTAGCTTTATTATAATTGGGGAAGACCTATTAAAAATCCAATTCAGCTTGGGTCTGGTGGTAGGGTTGATATCAGTTACAACCTTTGCTTGGGGCGGGAGGTCAACCGTAAAACACCTTCCAGAAATGAGTACCCTCGCAAGAACAGCAACAACAACGTTGGGAATGACTTTATTTTGCGGTTCAATACAGTTTATCGGTTTAATCTTAGATTTAAGCCCAACAAATATTCCAGCGATTACGCTAAAGCATTTTGGTCTTTTACTTATTTATTCTAGTTGCGGTTTGGCACTTTCTCAAATTCTATGGATTGAGGGAGTAAAAAAACTTGGTGTTGGTATTGCGTCATTTCACTTAAATATTACTCCTTTTTATTTAATGATTATACTCGTCATTCTTGGCCATAACTGGGAGTGGCCCGAGGCAATTGGAGCTGGAATTGTTATATTTGGCGTAACATTTGCGCAGTTAAGTTCTAATAGCATATTTAAATATAAAACATTTAACTAATCAATGGATACATGCAAGGTTACCGCATAGTTTTTATTTTTTAATCCGGCTTTTTTAATAAAAATTTACTTGTTTAAATAAATTATTATTAAATTTTGTTTATATTTATTTTGAGTTAATAGATTTTTCTTAATAATATTTTATTTTGCACAAACCTCATGAAATAAACTTATTACATGACATTAGGGTATCAATATGACATATGATTACTCAAGTTAAAGTAGTTAAGTAGTAAAGATATCTTAAAGAATTAATGTTAAAAAAATGACCCCATTGTCCCACTTAAAAAAGCTCGAATCAGAGAGCATTTATATACTGCGCGAAGTCGCCGCTGCATTCGAAAACCCGGTCATGATGTACTCAATCGGTAAAGACTCTGCTGTTATGCTTCAATTAGCATTGAAAGCTTTTGCTCCTGGCCCTCTTCCATTTAAATTACTTCACGTCGACACAACTTGGAAATTTAAAGAAATGATTAGTTTCCGCGACAAAACAGTCAAAGAGCTTGATTTAAAACTAATAATTCACGTAAATAAAGAGGGTTTAAAAAAAGGGATTGGTCCCCAGTCTCATGGTTCTAAAACTCATACTGATATAATGAAGACAGAAAGTTTAAAGCAGGCTCTAAACTTATACAAATTTGATGCTGCATTGGGTGGTGCACGGCGCGATGAAGAAAAGTCTAGGTCTAAAGAACGAATTTTTTCCTTCAGATCGGCAACACATGCCTGGGATTCAAAAAATCAACGGCCAGAACTTTGGTCACATTTCAATACTCAGCTAAACACAAACGAAAGTGTTAGGGTTTTCCCACTATCAAATTGGACAGAACTTGATATCTGGTATTACATCCGTTCCAACGAAATTCCTATAGTACCCCTCTATTTTGCAAAAGTGCGTCCTGTTGTAAAACAGAATAACCAATTAATTATGGTTGATGATGCTCGGTTAAGGATTAAACCGACTGAACTGGTTGAAAATAAGCGTGTCCGCTTTAGAACACTAGGCTGTTATCCACTTACTGCAGCAATTGAATCTAGTGCGACGACAGTTGATGAAATCATAAATGAACTCAAATCATCTCAGACCTCCGAAAGGGAGGGGCGGTTAATTGACCACGATCAGATTGGAGCCATGGAAAGAAAAAAGCAAGAAGGCTATTTTTAATGGCAAAACTCCCAACCAAAAATGATTCAAATCAACTTGAGAAAAGTCAACTTCGTTTCTTAACATGTGGATCTGTCGACGATGGAAAATCAACTTTAATTGGCCGCATGCTTTATGATGCTCGTGCCATATTAGATGACCAGCTTTTACAATCAAGAAAAGAGTCTGATAAATACGGGACGCAAGGCAATAACTTAGATCTTGCATTATTAGTTGACGGATTACAGGCAGAAAGAGAGCAAGGGATAACAATCGATGTTGCTTATCGTTTCTTCGAAACAAAGGCTCGAAAGTTTATCGCAGTAGACACACCAGGTCATGAACAGTACACCCGTAATATGGTGACTGGTGCATCTAATGTAGATACAGCTATAGTACTTGTTGATGCCAAAAAAGGAATTTTGAAGCAAACAAAAAGACATAGCGCAATTATTCAACTTTTAGGAATAAAAACAGTTATCCTAGCTATCAATAAGATGGACTCCGTCGGTTATAGCGAAAAAAAATTTAATCAAATACGCGACGAGTATGCTGCCTTCGCCAAAAAACTTCCTGAGCTAGACTTTGTTCCAATTCCAATTTCTGCTCTTAATGGCGATGGAGTAACCTCATTAAGTAAGAAAATTAGCTGGTATTCAGGCCCAACGATTCTGGAATACTTAGAGAATATAAATATATCCGATGAGATAGTGTTCAAGCCTCCGAGGCTACCAATCCAATGGGTGAACAGACCGTACTCCAACTTTCGAGGTTTCTCGGGTCTTCTTCAGTCAGGTTTACTTTCGGTTGGTGGTTCTGTCACTATTTTTCCTTCTTTTCAAAAAAGTAAAATATTAGAAATCTACGAACCAGGTGGAAAAGTCATTAAGACCCAAGCCGGAAATTCAATTACCGTAACACTTGAAACAGAGGTGGATATTAGTCGTGGCGACATGATTGCGACAGATTCCCATCCACCCTATGTAGCTGATAAGCTAGCAGCACATATAGTATGGATGGATAAGACAAGCTTGCTTCCAGAGAGAACATACGACATCAGGTTTGCAACATCAGAATCTAAAGCACAAATTGTAAGCTTAGATTATAAAGTTGACGTAAATACCCTCAACAAACACGCTACTAAAACTCTAGGAATAAATGAAATTGGCTACTGTAAAGTTTCATTATCTAAACCAGTAGCCTTTGATAGCTATAGAGATAATAAATTCACTGGATCATTCATTCTGATCGATAAAGAAAGTAAGGCCACTGTAGGTGCAGGAATGATTGATTATCCATTACGCCGAGCCTCTAATATTAAGTGGCACAGTATGGAAATAAACAAAAAGAGTCGATCTCTAAACCTTAAGCAACAACCATTAATTTTATGGTTTACTGGAATGTCAGGTTCGGGAAAATCGTCAATAGCAGACCAATTAGAACAAGTGTTATTAACCAGAGGTCACGCTACGTATCTGCTAGATGGTGATAATGTGAGGCACGGCCTCAATAAGGACTTAGGGTTTACAGATCAGGATCGTGTTGAAAATATTCGTCGCGTTGCTGAGGTTGGGGGCTTAATGGTTGATGCCGGCCTGATTGTTTTGGCGTGCTTTATTTCACCATTCAAAGCTGAGCGATCTATGGCTAGGGAGTTATTTGGTGATAATGAATTCATAGAGGTATTTGTGGACGCCCCTCTGAGGGTATGTGAAGATCGCGACCCTAAAGGCCTATATAAAAAAGCACGGTCCGGACAATTGAAGAACTTCACAGGCATCGACTCCATTTACGAAGCTCCTGAAAATCCTGAATTACATCTCAAAACAGAAAATTCCACTATTGATGAACTTGTAGCCGTCATAACCGCATTTTTAGAGAGCCGTCTATGAACTTGATGGATTTAGCAAATAACCTCAAACCCTCTGTTTTAAAGGCAGGCAACATAATTATGGAAATCTATCGTGATGAAATTACTCACAAAATTAAAACTGATGGTTCACCAGTCACCGAAGCCGATAAAGCTGCCGAAAGGATAATCCTTAGTGAACTTCGTAGGCTTGTTCCAGAAATACTTGTTGTTTCTGAGGAAGCACCTGAAAGTCACTCTAAAATTTCAGAAAAAAAATTTTTCTTAGTTGACCCTCTAGACGGAACAAAAGAGTTTTTAAAAAAGGATGGAAAAGGGAGTTTCACTGTAAACATTGGTCTTATTGAAAACCATATACCTGTAATGGGAATAGTCTATGCACCAGCTATTGAGCGGTTATTTTTCGGCGCTCAGGGCTTTGGTGCTTGGGAATTGTTTAATGGCATAAAAACACGCCTTTCTATTGGTGAACAAAAAACAGACCATGTAGTTGCGGTAGCAAGTGCATCCCACAGAGATAAACAAACTGACATATGGTTAAAAGAGAATAAAATATCTAAAACGACTTCAATAGGTTCGTCTCTTAAATTTTGCCTCGTTGCAGCGGGCCAAGCAGATGTTTATCCACGTTTTGGACCAACCATGGAGTGGGATACTGCGGCAGGAGATGCTATTCTAAGAGCCGCAGGGGGTAATATTACCCATCCTGATTTATCAAGTTTTAATTATGGAAAAAGCTTTTATAGAAATGGGCCATTTATCGCCTGGGGTAATTATAAAGGCCGGGATGTTTTAAAATAGTAATTACACATATTAGAATATTGGATAAATAGCATGAAAAAATTTCCTAAAACACCATCTTTTAACCTTAGTGGTAAAAGAGCGCTAGTTACTGGAGCATCATCAGGAATTGGCCTAGGTTGTGCAATTGCATTTGCTGAAAAAGGCGCCAAAGTAACTTTAGCATCCAGAAATATGGAAGCACTCTCTGAACTACATAATTATATCAAATCAAACGGTTGGCACTCTGAGATTTTACCGCTTGACATAACTAATGTTGAGCAAACATCAACAAAAATTTTACAACATTACCCATTTGATATTTTATTAAATAGTGCTGGGCAAGCTCGCCATTCACCGGCCCTTGATACAACCCCAAGTGACTTTGACGCCATCATGGACATTAATTTACGCGGGGCTTACTTCCTGACTCAAGCTGTCGCAAAAAATCTTGTGAAAAATAATAAAAAAGGCTCACTTATAAACATTTCATCACAAATGGCTCATGTTGGTGGTATTGAGCGTGCAGCCTATTGTGCATCAAAATCAGCGGTGGAGGGGTTTACAAAAGCTATGGCCATTGAGCTTGGAAAGTACAAAATCCGCATAAACACAATTTGTCCTACTTTTATTTTAACACCACTAACGCAAGCTAGCTTTGACGATCCTATTAAAAAAAAATGGATCTTGGAAAAAATTAAATTGGGTAGAGCAGGAGAAGTCGAAGATGTAATGGGTGCGGCTATATATTTAGCATCTGACGCATCTAACCTAGTCACAGGCACCTCAATAATGGTAGATGGTGGTTGGACAGCTGATTAATATCAAAATAAGTTTTTGTAATATAAGGCCACAATAGATCTGAGGCTCTAATCCATCTTCACGTTTTAATTAATATATACTGGACAAGAGATCTATTTAAGGTGATATAATTAAACAAATTTATAGAGAAATATTAACAAAAAAATAAACAATGATTTAGGAGCTATCAAATGAATTTATCTCAGTTCTATATTAACGGTAAATGGGTAGATCCAGTTAGGCCTTCGAAACTCCAAGTGATAAATCCAGCAACCGAAAAAAGTGTTGGGGAAATTAGTGTTGGATCGGCTTTGGATATAGACAATGCAGTCTCTGCAGCTAGAAGTGCATTTAAATCGTTTTCCAAAACCGCAATTAGTGAAAGAATTGAGCTACTTTCTGAAATACGAAATGTTTATAAAAAACGTTTCAATGAAATTGCAGAAGCAATTATGACTGAAATGGGTGCCCCAATAAATTTAGCTAGCGGGGCCCAAGCCAGTGTTGGAATGTCACACTTAAAGACTGCCATTAGGGTTCTGGAGAAAACAAAATTCGAATATACTCACAATAATCTAATTATAAGAAAAGAACCTATTGGTGTTTGTGGCTTGATCACCCCATGGAACTGGCCAATAAATCAGGTCGTCTCTAAATTAGCCCCTTGTATTGCAGCCGGTTGCACTTCAATTTTGAAACCCAGTGAAATAGCCCCTTTATCTGCAATCATTATTGCAGAAATAATTCATGAGGCGGGAGCTCCCAATGGAGTATTTAATATGGTTCACGGCTATGGTCCTGTAGTGGGTGAAGCAATGTCAAATCATCAAGATATAGATATGATGTCATTTACTGGTTCTACCAGAGGTGGTATTGCTGTAGCTACTTCATCAGCAAAGACAGTCAAACGAGTTAGTCAAGAATTAGGTGGCAAATCGCCTAATATAATAATTGACGATACAAAGTTTAATGAATCAGTAACCCGAGGTGTGTCAGGTTGTATGTCAAATACAGGACAATCTTGTAATGCACCAACTCGAATGTTAGTCCCGGCACACCGTCATGACGAAGCATTAGAAATAGCTAAATTAGCAGCTGAGTCAATGACAACTGGGGACCCTAAATTACCAAGTACTGATATAGGTCCACTAGTAAGTGAAACCCAATTCAACAAAGTACAGGATCTTTTAAAGTCAGGTATAGAAAGTAAAGCAACACTTGTAACAGGAGGAGTTGGAAAACCTGACGGACTTGAAACCGGCTATTTTGTAAAACCAACAATATTTGGAAATGTTTCTAACGATATGGAAATTGCTCAAGAAGAAATTTTTGGACCAGTCTTATCAATTATTCCCTATGAAACAGATGAAGAAGCTGTAGCTATTGCCAATGATACCGAATACGGGCTCGCCGCTTATGTTGCTGGAGACAATAAAGAAAAGCTTATGTATTTTGCCCGAAATCTAAACGCAGGTCAAATTCATCTTAACTATGCAAGTGGAGGAGCAGATGCCCCTTTTGGTGGATTTAAAAAGTCTGGTAATGGACGTGAAAAAGCTGAATGGGGGTTAGATGAGTTTTTGGAAATTAAAGCTATTATGGGAATCTAAACCAAGGTCTGTAATAATGCTGAAATTTCTGATGCTAGCTTCCGAAAAATATGTTTTATGAAAACACATATAATATTGTGCAGAACCTGCTCCAACCACAGGTATTAACAACAGTGATAATTTTTTGATTAAAGTGATCTTAGGCCTACCATAATAGTTATGAAACTTATATTTATTAAAAAGTTTTACAGCTCACTTAGAATCAAGAGTACTAGACTTTGACAGTATTCCTGTATCCATAATAGCGCTCTTACTTCCAGTAACTGGACCCTCCTGCTCACTCTCAACCTTGTACTCTCTCCATATAATGAAAATACCAGAAGTGATAATGAACCCGGCACCAACCAGGACGAATGTGTCAGGAACCTCCTCAAAAAACAATGCTCCAAATAATATTGCCCAAACAATTTGTGTGTACTGAAAAGGTGCGATTAACCCAGCCGGAGCAACTCTATATGCAACTATTAAAGCAAGTTGGCTTACTGTCGACATAATACCAATTGCTGCCATTCCAGAAAGATCTATCAGTGACGGAGGAACAAAGTAACTAGGTAAAAATAAACCAGAGACAGTTAACGTTGTAAACATTGGGACTAAAATAACACTTGCTGATCTTTCAACTTGCCCAATTTTTCGAAGAATAATAAAAGCCATAGAAGCACAAAAGCCGCTAATATTGCGGCTAAATGACCTAGATCAAATACAGAAAAACCGGGTCTCAAAACGATGATTACGCCTAAAAATCCAATGCCCAGTGCAATCATACGGCGAAGTCGAATAACTTCACCCAGAAAAAGTGATGCAAAAACAGTTATTAAAAGGGGTGTAACAAATAATAAGGAGTAAGCCTCTGCTAAATCTAAAGCGGTAAAACTAAAAAAGGCACAAATGAAGCCAATAGCTTGAAAGAAAGAACGCGCAAGCACTAAGACTAAATTTTTTGGCCTAAAAGTTCCTGACTTTTTATCTGCCAACATAAAGCCTGAAATTGGAATAAAAGAAAATAAAGTGGCAAAAAAGATAATTTGAAATACGCTATAAGTGGTTCCTAATGTCTTAATAAGGACATCATGCACTGCAAATATTGTAAATGCCAAAGTAGCCCAAAAAGCACCAAGAGCTGCCTGAGATGTGATTTTAATTTCCATCAAACTACTGTTTTTCCTGAATAAAATGTAAATATGAGTACCAATATTGACCTAGTATGTAAATAGTATAATCATCTAGAAAGCAATGCGATTACTTACAAAAAACACATAAATCATTTAAATTCTCTATGGTCTGGCCTCAGTGTAATATTTGAATTCAAGACAATTTTATCACCAACTAATCCTGAATAGCCACTTGCACCATAATCACTCCGAAAAATATTCGCGAAAATATGAAAGTTTAAGAAACTTGTGTTTTCAAAGTCCTTTTCATTCATAATATTCAATTTAGCTTCTAATTCAAATTTTTTTGAAATACCTCTTATTGTTAGCATTCCTGAAATTTTAAACCTATTCTTTAGACGCGTAATATTATTGCTTATAAAAGAAATTTTTGGATTTTCTTTGGCATATAAAACAGACTTACTGAGCATAAGTTTTGTAGCTAATGGAAAGCCAGCAGTGCTCTGGTTTACATCAAAGTGGAGTTGGAACTTTGATGCTTCAGGTCGTTCAAAGTCAATTTGGAAATAACTATTATCTACTACAAACTTTCCGCTAAAATCAATTAAAGCAACCTGATATACGAACTCTATACTTTCACCATCTAAAATTTTAAATGTTGCTTCCTTTGTGAGACCT
>Ga0115564_10004140_pt1 | contig 11893 bp, 12 predicted proteins | sample COGITO_mtgs_1105_7_FD_88680 | JGI IMG/M metagenome (GOLD analysis project Ga0115564, IMG submission 88680) | Pelagic marine microbial communities from North Sea - COGITO_mtgs_110523 | ecosystem: Environmental > Aquatic > Marine > Epipelagic | place: Germany:Helgoland, sampling site Kabeltonne... | reverse complement strand
TCTCGAAAGCGCCATCAGCCGGTCGAAGGTTCGGATAGGGAAGAAACGCTCGAGCAAGGCCGCAAGCTTCGCGTCGGACCCAACAAGGACGCGTTCTTTTCTCCGAGCCGCGGCGTCGAGGATGATCGAAGCTGCCTTTTCCGGTGGCATCACCAGCACTTTCTCAGCCATGGCCCGCCCCTTTTCGACCTCCTCCTGAGGCATGGTCTGAGCCATTCGGGCGTTTTTCATGATGTTGGTGGCAACCCCGCCGGGGTGAACCACGGTAATGCCGATTGCGCTGTCCTTCAGTTCGGTTCGCAAGGCGCTGGAAAAACCCCGAACACCATACTTGCTGGTGCAGTAAGCCGCCTGATTAGGAACACCGATCAGGCCGAGCATGGACGAGATGTTTATGATTTGAGCCGTTTCCGCGCGGCGCAATACGGGCATAAAGGCGCGGCTCATTCGGATGACCCCCAGCAAGTTGATAGTCAGCAGCCACTCGAACTCATCCAGCGTACACGCCTCAAAGCGGCCAGCCAGAGTGACACCCGCATTGTTGATCAAAATATCAACCCCACCGTGGAAGACTTCCACCGCCTCCGGAAGCATTTCAATCTCGGTCCGGTCAGCGATATCAAAGACATGGATCGAAACCTTTGCCCCGCCCGCGCGGGCCTCTTCCGCGGTCGCCTCAACCAAGTGCTCCCGGATGTCGCACAGCGCCAGTCCTTTAATGCCGCGCGCGGTCAACTCAAGCGCCAAACTCCGGCCAATACCGCTGCCCGCGCCGGTGATAACGGCGTTCTTGCCGCGAAAGTCAAAACCGTTCATGCGATGCTGTTCCCTGCCTAATCCCGGTGCTCATCAACACGCGATGGGCTATCCTGTGGATCAGTATGAACCAAGGTCGGTTTATGTAGTAGATCCGGAATGAAGCGAATGACCGCTGATACGCACTTTGACACCCTGATTATTGGCGCCGGTGCCGCTGGCATGCAGGCGGCGGCCTTTGCCGGTGCCCAAGGGGGGCGCGTGCTGGTGATCGATCATGCCCGGGCGCCGGGGGAGAAGATCCGGATTTCCGGCGGCGGGCGCTGTAACTTCACCAACATGGGCGCAGAAGCCAAGAACTTCCTCTCCCAAAACCCGCACTTCGCCAAATCAGCGCTCAAGCGCTACACGCAGTGGGACTTCCTCGATCTGGTAGTTCAGCACGGTATTCCTTATCACGAGAAGACCCTCGGCCAGCTGTTCTGCGACACCAGCGCCAAAGACATCATCACCATGCTGCGTGACGAAATGGAACGGGTTAGCGCCCAACTATGGCTGAAAACACAGCTGGTCTCGCTGGCCAAGGCAGGCACAGGCTTTACCACAGTGCTGGAGCGCGAAGGTCAGCGCCGCGCGGTAACAGCACAGCACGTGGTGGTGGCCTGTGGCGGGAAATCGATCCCGAAAATGGGCGCGAGTTCACTGGGCTACCAACTCGCAGAACAGTTCGGCCTGAGTCTCACTCCTACCCGCCCCGCTCTGGTGCCACTGACTTTTACCGATACCCTTCTCGACGAATGCAAGGCGTTGGCCGGAGTTGCGGCAGATGCGGTGGTGCATCATGGTAAAACGGCGTTTGAAGAGGCCATTCTGTTCACCCATCGCGGCCTCTCAGGCCCAGCGATTTTGCAGATTTCGAGCTATTGGCGTGAAAGCACACCCATCCGAGTGGACCTTGCCCCGGGGTGGTCAGCCCAAGCCGGACTCAAACAGTGGCGGGCAGAAGCGGGGAAGCGGAACCTGTCCACGCTGCTCTCAGAGATCCTGCCCCAGCGTCTGGTGCAGTCGATACTGGGCCCGAAGTTGGCCCAGGCGCGTGTGGGGGACCAGTCCGACCGAACGCTGAACCAGCTCGCAGACCGAATCAATTGCTGGGAACTACAGCCCACAGGCTCAGAAGGCTACCGCACCGCAGAAGTCACCTTGGGGGGTGTCGATAGTGACGGGTTGGATTCAAAAACAATGGAAGCTCGCGCCGTGCCCGGGCTCTACTTCATCGGTGAGGTCGTGGATGTCACCGGGTGGTTGGGCGGTTACAACTTTCAGTGGGCCTGGTCGTCCGGCTGGGCCTGCGGCACAGCAATTGCGGAAAAAACGACGCGGTGATGCCGCTGACAAGAGCGATTTGAACCCACAAAGACAGCCAATGTGCCACCGTCAGTTGTTGTGTTGAAGACGGTTCGCCATGCAGGATTTCTCGACCCTTGATCAAGCTTGGTTAAGCTTATTTGACCAATTTGCCCTGCGCTTTGACGCGACGGGTACAGAGCACGGACGAGAAACAGCGCGGATGGTGCGGGCCCACGCGGATGCGCGCCCAAAGTGGCACCTTTGCGCGCACGATGTCGTTCTCGCAGGCGCTCTGGCGCCGTTGTACCAGGATCCGCTGGCCCAGGCCCTCGAAAGGCTATCCCCTTTTCTGGTCTGGCAAACCCGAGGTGTTTTCACTGACAACGAACATACCAACCGCGCCTACGTTGAGTTCATGGGACCCGATGGAATGCTTTACAGCGATCAGGTCCGGTTGGGCATCTATTGGCATGACCGACACACCTTCTACCCGCGCCACCGTCACGAAGCGGTCGAGTTATACCATATCGTTTCTGGGACCGGGTTCTGGCAACACGTGACAGACACGTGGACCCCGCGCCCGCCCAATTCCTACGTGCTGCATCAGGCCAACGAGGACCACGCGACCAAAACCGGTGCTGAACCCTTGCTCGCCTTGTGGTCGTGGTTGGGGGACATCAGCTTTAACAGCTATTCTATGGATGCCGCACCCACCGATTCAGGTATGGGTTTTCGCGACTTCCCGAGCAATCAGAGCGGCTAGCCGTGCGTTGTTTTCAACCAGGCGAATGTTTGTTGCCAGACTGTCACCGCCAGTAAGCTCGGTCACGCGGGCGAGCAGAAAGGGCGTAGACTGCTTGCCTGTGACCCCTTTGGCCTCTGCTTCGGACAAAGCCTGCTCGACCGCTTGTTCAATCCGCTTGCGCGGCATGGCAAATTCAGCCGGAACCGGGTTTGTCACCAGCACGCCACCGTGTAGTCCAAAATCCCACTTAGCCCTCAACAACTGGGCAATCTGCGCGGGCGTATCTACGCGGTGATCAACCTGCAATCCGGTTTCGCGGGTATAAAAGCCGGGCAAATCGTCCGTTTCAAAGCCAAGAACGGGGACGCCGTGAGTCTCAAGGTATTCCAGCGTTTTCGGTAAATCGAGGATCGCTTTTGCCCCAGCACAGACCACTGCCACATCAGTTTGTGCCAATTCCTGCAAATCCGCCGAAACATCCATCGAGCGCTCAGCGCCGCGATGAACGCCGCCAATACCACCGGTCGCAAAGACCTGGATTCCGGCGCGAGCGGCAAGGATCATGGTTGAGGCGACGGTTGTCGCACCGTCCTTGCCCGTCGCCATGATTTGCGGCAGATCGCGGCGACTGACCTTAGTCACGCGCAAACCCTCTTTCCCCAGATGCTCAATCTGGTCCGCCGTCAGACCAACGGTTGGCCGCCCTGCCATAACGGCGATAGTTGCCGGTACTGCGCCATTGTCGCGGACCTGCTGCTCAACCGACAAGGCCGTCTCTACATTGCGAGGAAAGGGCATGCCGTGGCTGATAATGGTGGACTCCAAGGCCACCACTGGCCGTCCCTGCGTCAGCGCATCCCGCACCTCAGGCGATGATTGGATCAAGGGATGGATCATGAATGAGCCTCTTGTTCAGAACGGACAGCAGCCTCGCATAGGCCGGGATGAATGGCGCGTGCTGATTTCAGCGACAAGGTTGCTGCTGCCTGCGCCCATGGCAAGGCCTCCGATAAGGCCTGGCCTGCCAGAAAGGTATCAACCAAGGCCGCCATCAGCGTATCCCCCGCCCCTGTAACCGACTGGATCGAGACGGGATAGCTGGCCTGGGTAAAGATTGTGCCGTCCTTGTCGCTGCCATAGATACCGTCGCGGCCCAGTGAAATCACCACCCGCTCCACGCCTTGCTGATGCAAGGCCGTTGCAAGATCAGATGCGGCGCAATCCTCGTCCAGCCCGGTCAGGGCAACGGCTTCCATCCGATTGGGCTTGAGTAGGGAAATGCGTTGCAGCCAGGGACGCAGTTTGGTCGCTTTAATGGCGCTAACCGGTTCAGCGCAGATAATGCGGCCATTACCGGCACTTTCAAACAAATGCGCCAAAGCGGAATCGCTGAGGTTGGCGTCAACCACCCAAGCGAGCGCATCATCAAGATCCCGATGGCGTTCGGCGAGCACTTTGGGGGTCAGCGCCTCGACCAGGGCCATGTCATTGATGGCAACCTGCATTTCACCGGCGTCGTCTAGAACCGACAGGTAGGTCGACGTCGTTTGCTGTGGCACCCGCAAGGTTGCGCGTAAATCAACGCCCGCCACGGACGTTTGACGAACAATATCCTCCGCGAAACCATCGTCACCCAAAGCTGCGATCAGCTTGGTAAATCGTCCCAGGCGTGCCAAGGCTTCAGCAATATTCCGCCCCACGCCACCCGCGCTCGCCTGCACCTGCCCCGGCAGGCTATCTCCGGCTCGCATTGGAACAGCGGCACGCCCCGTCAGATCCATATTGGCGCCGCCAATCACGACGATGGGCGGTGATTTGGTGTCAAGTTTCACGGAATGATCGTTCTTTTGATGCCAGGGTCAAAGGCCGGTGGGCGGCTGAATGCTCACGCGACTCAAGCCTTATGCCAGCTTACCGGCCTCACGCGAATACCCTTTGCCCCGGGCAACACCTTCACGTGCTGAGAGCTAGAGCCTTCAGCGATAAAGCGCAATTCGACTGACCGCCAGATCAGCTTCGAAATCGCGGGCGTAAGCGGTTAGGTTCAAGCGGTTAATGGTCGCAGGATCCAGCGGTTGGCGGAAAGTATCGCTGGTAAAGTCGGACCACGGCAGGCGAAGCCTTGTCCAAGAATTGGTGGTTGCAAACGTATGCTTATAAAACCGCCATCGCGGAAAACTGCGGGTGGTTGTGACATGAACATTGTAGTCTTCACCGTTCCCCATCACGTCAATTTCCAAGCCTGCGTAGCGATCAGCCTGAAGCTGCCGGCCATCAAGGCGCAGGCTAACCTGAATAAATCCGCCGTTGTTACTGGTGCTGACGTCGCCATAGAGCCGGATGGCCAAGCGATCCTCTATCATCTCATAGGCGCCACCACCATTGGAAACCCCGCCCATGACCCGGTCCGATACATAGGACCAGCGTCCACCGACCGTCGCTTCAGGCGCCTGGCTGAAATCATCTATGATCAAAGTTTCAGGTTCCACCTGCGCAGCCTCATTTTCACCGGCAGCGGCAGCAGGCAAAGGTCCGGCCACGGCTAGAGCCGTTCCTACGCCGGCGACGATGTGAAGTGCTTCGCGTCGATTGATTACCATGGGTCATCCATTCCCCGGTGAGAGTCGTTAGGGAAACTAGGGGGGCCAACCCGGGTTTCAATGGGCTCATGAAACCGTGAACCGCGGCCCAACAGCTTGGCCCTGAACAGATGTCAGGGGATTGACCACCCCGCCGGACCCGGTATCCGGGCTCTTATATTCACACTCAGCGACAAACCCATAAAGCCTTAAAGGGGTGAAACCTTTTATATCTTTGCGCTATGATCAATAATTTGTATTCTAAAATATATCTTTTATATTTATATTCACCTATTTAGAAGTATAAAGGTCATTTTTTGGGGGAAACCGAGCATGCCGGACTTGGCAAGACGCCTGATCATCAGTTCCTTCTTGGTGCTTGTGCTGGGCTCTATCGCAGCATGCCTTGCTTTTTTTGTGTACGCCGTCTTCTTCTATCTTGTGATCATTGATGGATACGAGCTGCATTCCGTCTTCCAGAAATTCCACACCACAGCCTTGGCTGCGCTCTTGTTGATCCCGATCGAACTCTCGATGCACATCGTCTATCGGCGGAGCATGGTGCAATACGGCTGGGTATTGCTTTTGGTGGCCATGGTGGTCGACACGGTGGTTTCAACCATCCTGTTCTATCGGGCTGACAGCCTGTTCTTCGCGTATATTGCTTCCGTCACCGAGATGGAGCGGTACTCCTTGGTCGTGCTGGCGAACGAAATGTTGGCCTCTATACTCTCGATTTTAGCAGCCCTGTTGTTCCTGGTTCTTTGCCAAGCCATTCCAATCCGCTTGAACCTGGTTGACCCACGTGCCGACAATGCCTCTAATTACTTGAAATGAGTGAGCCGTTGGAAGAGATGAACCATGAAGATCGGTCAGGAGATTATTGAGGCGTATCAGCGCGATGGTGCGGTGCTGGTTAAGGGGCTTTTCGCCGATTGGATCGATGAAATTGCCGCCGGGATCGAGCAGAACATGAGCGAGCCCGGCCCCTATGCTGCCGAAAACCTGCAAGATGGCGAGCGGGGCAGGTTCTTTGACGACTATTGCAACTGGAGCCGGATCGCGCCCTTCGAGCGCGTGATCCGCAACTCCGAAGCTGGCAGCGTCGCTGCTCAGCTCATGGGCAGTCGAGAATCGCAGTTCTTTCACGATCACGTCCTGGTCAAGGAACCCGGCACGACCAAGGCAACGCCCTGGCATCAGGATGCCCCATACTACTTCGTCGATGGCGTACAGACGGTCAGCTTCTGGACGACAGTTGAGCCAGTGACCGACGCCACTTTACGATGCGTCGCGGGCTCGCACCAATGGCCGAAACCGGTCCTGCCCACCCGGTGGCTCAAGGAAGATAGCTTTTATCCCAACGAAGACGACTACATCCCCGTGCCCAACCCTGATGAAGACGGGATGCGTGTGCTTGAATGGCCATTGGAGCCAGGAGACGCGGTTGCCTTTAATTTCAGGACGCTTCACGGTGCACGCGGCAATACCAGCACCCAGCGCCGTCGGGCCTTTTCCCTACGCTTTGTGGGGGATGACGCTCGATATGTCGAAAGACCAGGCCGAACTTCGCCCCCCTTCCCCGGCCACGGCATGAGTTCGGGGCAGCGACTGCGAGAAGACTGGTTTCCCTTGATTGCCACGCGGTGATCCGCCTCAGCTTTCTAACGGTCCTGACATTACTCGCGTTCGCCGGAAACTCGCTGCTCAACCGCATGGCGCTGGCAGACGCGTTAATCTCTGCGGAGGCCTATGCCGCCATTCGCCTGGGTGGCGGGGCCCTGGCGCTCAGTTTGATGGTCAGTCTCAGTCGCCAGTCCTTTGATTGGCTGGCCAAAGGGTCAGTCGTTGGCGCGGTCTCACTGGCCGTTTATGCCATTGGCTTTTCCTATGGATATTTGTGGATCGAAGCGGGCCTTGGGGCTTTGCTGCTGTTTGGTGTGGTGCAGGTGACCATGTTCACCGCTGCTCTCATGGCGCGACAGGAAGCGATCAGTGTGTCGCGGTGGATTGGTACAGGTATCGCGCTGACGGGGCTTGCATTGCTGCTGCTGCCCGGCTCGGTCGCGCCCTCGCCCTTGTTTGCCGCGATGATGGTCGCCAGCGCGATTGCCTGGGGGTTCTATACCCTCGCAGGCAAGAACGCGACCAGCCCGCTAGCCAGCACAGCCGCAAATTTTGTCTTCGCGGCCATCGTCAGCCTGGTCGCTTGGCTGATTGTGGCATTGCTTCCAGCGGCAGGCTCTGCCCCCACTCCCATGACGGCGAAGGGTATCGCGCTCGCGCTCACGTCGGGCATTGTTACCTCCGCAATGGGCTACGCGCTCTGGTACCTGATCCTGCCCCAACTGCGCACCACCACAGCCGCATTGGCGCAGGTGACAGTTCCCGTTATTACGGCGGTTGGCGGCATGATCCTGTTAGGTGAGGCGCTTACGCTGAACTTTGTGATCGCAGCGGCTCTGGTCCTCTCCGGTGTGGCATTTTCGTTGCGGCGTTAAAACCAGCCCGCCCGGTCTAGCGGTGAGCTTCGTACCACTCTTTGATCAGCAACCGCTCCTCGGGCAACATATTCGACTTGTTCGACGGTGGCATAGCGGCACTGATCGCGGATTGCATATAGATCCGTTTGGCGTGCAGAGCGGTCTGCTCAGGCACTTCCAGCACCACACCCTTGGGCGCACCGTACAGCCCCTGCCAAGCAGGTTGCTCGGCATGGCAGACTGTGCAGCGGTTCGTGATGATGGTGTGGACCCCATCAAATTCATCGGCTGACATCAGCCGAACCTGCCCCGGTGATACGGTCGAAGCCAGCGCCTCCCCACGGTCTCCCTTGAACACAAAGGGCCAGATCGACAGTGCAATCACCACCGCAAACAGGAAGAACGCCGCACTCCAGGTCCACATAGGATTACCCTTGCGCGCATCGCGGGTGTTGAAAAAGTGCCGGATACAGACCCCGATCAAAAACACCAGCGAAGCAATCAACCAATTGTACTTGCTCGCAAACACCAGCGGGTAATGGTTGCTCAGCATCAGGAACAGAACCGGCAACGTCAAATAGTTGTTGTGGGTCGAACGCTGCTTGGCAATCACACCGTATTTCGGGTCCGGCTCCCGGCCGGCGCGGAGGTCTGCGGTGACGATCTTTTGGTTGGGAATGATTACCATGAACACGTTCGCGGACATGATCGTCGCCGTCGCGGCGCCCAGGTGCAGCATCGCGGCCCGTCCACTGAACACCTGCGTATATCCCCAAGCCAGCGCCACCAAGACCAGAAACAAGAAGATCATCAACCGCGTATTGTCGTCACCAAAGCGGCTCTTGCACAAACGGTCATAGAACAGCCAGCCCAGCGCAATCGATCCCAGTGAAATCAGAATCCCCACCCAGATCGGAATATCGAGCACGTTCGTGTCGATCAGATAAAGATCAGCGCCCAGGTAATAGATCAACACCAGCATGGCAAATCCAGTCAGCCACGTGCTGTAACTCTCCCATTTGAACCAGGTCAGATGCTCAGGCAGGTTGGGCGGGGCCACGTTGTACTTTTGCACGTGGTAGAATCCACCCCCATGCACCTGCCACTCCTCCCCGTTCACCTTCTCGGGTAACGGTCCATCCCGCCGCAGGCCGAGATCAAGCGCGATGAAGTAGAACGAAGACCCAACCCACGCGATCGCAGTGGTAACGTGCGCGATGCGAAAGGCCGTTTCGAGCCATTCAATCAGAATGGGGACAATGGCGATATCCATGAGCAATACTCAGTTTGGTATATGACTGGGCGTCCCACAGTCTAGGACAGGTTAGACCAGACTTGAAGCAGACAGATTATTCCACGCTGAGACGATAAACCCCACCCTTAGACTCATCATTCAGCAGGTAAATCGCGCCATCGGGGCCAACCTCCACATCCCGTAACCGGCCAAGACGTCGATCCAGGATCACACTTTCGCCCGTCACAGTCTCACCCTCGACGCGAACGTGGTACAGGCTCTTGAACTTCAGCGAGGTCACCAGCAAATCACCCTCGTACTGCGGAAATTGCGAGCCCTCCGGCACGAACGTCATGTCGCTCGGTGCGATGGATGGCGTCCAGTGCCACACGCTGTCGGCATAGCCCGGCGCACTGCTACCAATTCCAATCGCGCCACCGCCATATTGCTCACCATGGGTCAGCAAGGGCCAGCCATAGTTTTCGCCTGAACCAATGATGTTGATTTCATCGCCCCCCTGCGGACCATGCTCGTTGAGCCAGACCTCGCCTGTGGTCGGATGGATGCTCATCCCCTGCGGATTGCGGTGGCCATAGGAATAAATCTCCGGTTGCGCACCCGCCTGCCCCACTAAGGGATTATCAGTTGGCACACTGCCGTCCCGGTTCAATCGAATGACTGTGCCTAGATGTGTGGCCGGGTCCTGCGCGCTATCTGCGTCCAGCCGATCGCCAACGGAAAGGAAAACATAGCCCTGCGGATCGATGCCGATCCTGCAGCCAAAGTGGTGAAAACCATAGCCCGGATTGGACGCCTGAAACAGAACCTGGAACGCATCAAGCCGGTCCCCCGCCAACCGGCCCTTACCCAGCGTGGTCGCAGACATCCCCAACGAGGCCTTGCCGGTGTAACAAAGGAAAACCTCGCCCTGATCATAGAGCACGTCGAGCATACCCCCTTGCCCGCCAACCACAGTCTCCGGCACGCCACTGAGCACGATCGAATTCCCTTGCTTCAGGTCAACCAAACTGACCTGGCCCGGCCTCTCAGTCACCAGCAGACGATCAGCATCGACAAAACTCATGCCCCAGGGATTCTCCAGACTGGGACTGACACGCTGAAGCGTTTCCGCCACTGCGTTCTGGGCCACCAGGCCACCCATCAGGCACGCGACTGAGCTAAGGGTCAATTTGACGGGCATCAAAGTCTTGGCCCAGAGCGAGAGAAACGGTTGCGCATGCATGATTATTTGTCCTTCAGCGTTATTCTCTGATCCTGAAGTAGGTATGTTTCGGGTAATTGCCAATTCAAACAGCACGGCTGACCAAACCCGACTAACACTTGCCCTCCTGGGAAGACCCGCCCACAACGAAAATATCCTTCTCAACTTGCCACCATTGCAGTCAACATGAGCAAACCCTTTACCGACCTCATCCAATCCATGACGCCACGCAGCGACGGCACTCATGTTGTGTCCATCCCGCCGGGCTGGGCGCAGGGTCAATCAACCTATGGCGGTCTGACGGCGGCACTGGGGTTGGAAGCGGTAATGCGTCAGAACGAGGGTTTGCCGCCCTTGCGGTCTGCCATGGTCAATTTTATTGGGGCTGCAGCGGGTGATCTGACAATTGCGCCCCACGTGGTGCGTCAGGGCCGCTCATTGACCGTCGCGCAAGCCGATGTCGTTGCTGAAAAAGGCCTGGCAACACGCTCGACATTTTCTTTTGGCGCCGCTCGGGAAAGCCTGTTTGATGAATCCCACCTACCCGCTCCAGATCTGGTTGGCCCTGATGACGCAGAGCCCTATTTCACCAGTCCGACACGACCGAACTTCACACAGTTCTTCGACGCTCGCCTAGCCCGAGGGGGCTGGCCTGGCACAGGGTCCGAACACAGCAATCATTTCATATGGGTACGTTTCAAGGAACAGCTGACGCCGTCGATGGTATCCCTGCTCGCGCTGGCCGACATGCCGCCACCAGCAATGGTGCCAAGATTTCCTCAGCCCAAGCCCATCTCATCGCTGACCTGGATGGTGAACGTGCTCAAAACGGAGCCACAGCCCGCACAGGATGGATGGTGGTTGCTACAGTCACGCGCCGAGCATGCCTCACAAGGATATTCCAGTCAGGATATGCTCGTGTGGGGGGCGGGTCTTGAGCCAGTGATTGCAGGCCGGCAGCTTGTCGCGATCTACCTTTAGATCACGGCAAACAACGACCGGGCCTTGAACCTCATACGAGGTCCGGCTGGCAGACACTTAACAAAAAGAATGCGTCAGGGCGGCTCATAAAGAACCGCCCCCAACCCATGTCTTGGGTCTTACTGCTCGACTTGCAGGTTCACGGCCGAGGTTTTGCCGCGTGCGGGATCAACCTTCAACTCGTAAGAGATTGTCTGACCATCGTTCAGACCAGAAAGTCCAGAGCGCTGAACCTCAGAGATGTGGACAAAGACGTCCTGGCCGCCTGCGCTGGGTTCAATAAAGCCGTAGCCTTTGGTTTCGTTGAACCACTTAACGGTACCGGTTTCCATGGGGGTATTCCTTCAAAATCTAAAAATTGACTGCTGCGCCTGACTTCAGGCAGCAGCCTCGCTCGGCCGCTTGGCCTTGCTCGGTGAACCGCGGTTAGACCGCGCGTTGTTGGCGGGAGCGCCATTACGGCGCTGTGGATTGCTGTGCTGCTTGCCCGTGGCATCGGCCGCAAGGCCACCGTTAGCAGGGCGTTGCTGCCCTTTGCGGTGA
>Ga0115564_10004139_pt1 | contig 11894 bp, 9 predicted proteins | sample COGITO_mtgs_1105_7_FD_88680 | JGI IMG/M metagenome (GOLD analysis project Ga0115564, IMG submission 88680) | Pelagic marine microbial communities from North Sea - COGITO_mtgs_110523 | ecosystem: Environmental > Aquatic > Marine > Epipelagic | place: Germany:Helgoland, sampling site Kabeltonne... | reverse complement strand
CGGCGGCCCGCAAGCCCTCAAGGACTTCGACCCCGCGGTTAATGCGGGTAAGCCGCTTCCTGACTACAGCGTACCGGCGGAATAGGTTCGACACGCTAGGCTGCTTTCAGTGCTATGCTAAGCGCTCTCTGGCTATAAAGTTAGGGAGCGTTTTTTTTGAGCCTATATCGGCGAAAAACGAGAGGGGGCGGAGCGAAGGATGGAACCGCGGCAATATGTGCCCTTTGACGCCTTCGGGATGCGCGAAGAGGTCCGTGTCTCTTCTTTGGTTCGGGTCGGGGGACAGGGATGGACGTGCGGCCAATGCCCGCTGGATACCAACGCAAACGTGGTGGCTCCCGGCGACTTGAACGCTCAGGCAGAGTTCGTCTGCGCGATGATCCATAGCGTGCTGGCGCGGGGTGGGTTCGAGTCACGGCATGTCGCCCAACTTACCCTTTACCACGCAGCTCCCAATGCAAGAGACCTGAGGCAGGCATTGTCCCTCTTCAGACAGGCCTTCCCCCATGGCCCCGTCATTCTCCCGGTGACGGTACCGTATTTCTACTACGAAGGTATGATGCTGGAAGTCGATGTCATCGCTGACGAGACGGTGCAAGTTTCAGCGGACCAAACCGCTGCGGGTCTACAACGCATCGACGGGCAGGATTTTGCCTACGTCACGGCGCAAGCGGGCTCTAGAGCTGACATCGAAAATATCATTGCAAGCTGTGGTGCGGCTGGGGAAACCCTGTTGGACGCGCTATGGTTCGCCCCGGTTGGAACACTGGCTGGAGTACTGGCCGGAACTCTGGCTGGAATACCGGCTGGGAAACCGGATAGGCCGGAGTTCGAAGCAGACCAACGGGCCAACGTCGTCCTGACCCAGGGCCCGAAAGGTGGTCGGGATGAGCACGCCGCGTCCTTACTGTTCAGTAAGAACAGCGCGGTTCGCACCCAGGTCAGCCAACAGGGCGTTGTCATCCGCGAAACGGCTTCAACTGTGATCCTGAGTGCACCGTCAGCTCAGATTGGCGAGGACCTTCCCACACAGGCCCACTCCATGATGATAGCCTTGGCGCAGGCGCTCGATAGCCTTGGGCTCAGTTGGGCGCATGTGGTGAAAGTCAGTGCTCCTTACGTGGGCAATGCCAGCGCCGATGCGTTGCATGAGAATCTGAGAATTAGACACAGTTTTCACGCCTTGCCCGGCCCGGCGTCTACCGGCTTGCCGGTCACCGGTTTTGCTGCGCCCCAGACGCGCATTTTTATCCAGGTGATCGCACGCCGCTAGGTCTCGCATTTCCGCATCAGGCCCTTGCGCCGAACGAACAGGTGTCGCGACATCAAGGCGGTTTTCTTCGCTGCCAAATACGGGCATAAACCATGCAATTGTTTAGACAGGATAGGCGTCTGCCCATGCTTGCGGATCAGGACCGTATTTTCACCAATCTCTATGGCCAGCACGACTGGCGCCTCAGAGGCGCTCAGGCGAGGGGGGTCTGGGACAACACCAAGGCCATGGTGACCCTTGGGCGTGATCGTGTGATCGATCTGGTGAAGGCTTCGGATTTGCGCGGTCGCGGCGGTGCAGGCTTCCCGACGGGGCTGAAGTGGTCCTTCATGCCCAAGGAAAGCGCGTTGCCCCACTATCTGGTGGTCAATGCCGACGAGTCTGAGCCGGGTACCTGCAAGGACCGCGATATCCTGCGCTTTGACCCCCACCGCCTGCTCGAAGGCATGCTGCTAGCCGGTTTCGGGATGGGTGCGCATACGGGTTACATCTATATTCGGGGCGAATTCTACAACGAAGCCTCCAATATCGAACAGGCTATTCTGGAAGCGCGCGAAGCGGGATTACTGGGCGATAAGTCGGAAGCCACCAATGGCTGGAACTTTGACATCCATCTGCACCGGGGCGCTGGCGCCTACATCTGCGGTGAAGAAACTGCGCTTCTTGAATCGTTGGAAGGCAAGAAGGGTCAACCCCGCCTCAAGCCACCATTCCCGGCTGGCTCAGGCCTTTACGGTTGCCCGACGACAGTCAACAACGTCGAGACAATCGCTGTGGTGCCGGATATTCTGCGCCGCGGCGTTGATTGGTGGACCGGCCTTGGCCCTGAACGCAACCGTGGCACGAAGCTATTCTGCATCTCCGGTCACGTCGAGCGCCCTTGCAACGTCGAAGAGGAAATGGGCATTCCCTTGCGTGAACTGCTGGACAAGCACGCTGGTGGGGTGACAGGGGGTTGGGACAACTTGCTGGCGGTGATCCCCGGTGGCTCGTCCGTGCCCTGCATCACGCAGGACGTGTGTGCGGACATAAACATGGACTTCGACAGCCTGCGCGCTGTTAAGTCCGGTTTGGGTACTGCCGCCGTAATCGTGATGGACAAGTCTACCGACATCATCCAGGCCATCGGTCGGCTTGCTCACTTCTACAAGCACGAAAGCTGCGGCCAATGCACTCCATGCCGCGAAGGTACCGGCTGGATGCACCGCGTTCTTGAGCGGATGGCCAAAGGTCAAGCGGCTGTCGAGGAAATCGACATGCTACTCGAGGTATCTTACCAGATCGAAGGCCACACCATTTGTGCACTGGGCGATGCAGCTGCTTGGCCGGTTCAGGGCCTCATCCGAAACTTCCGCCCTGTCATGGAAGCCCGGCTGTCGGGAAAGAAGGTTGATGTGGCAGAAGCGATGGCTGTCGCTGCTGAATAAAGAAGGGTTATACGTAGGGCATTCCGTTATCAGAATTTCCAACAAAAACCTGCGCAGGAGGTCGTCCTTACGCGGGTTACCTATCTTTTTCTGCCGCCTTTGAGCTCAAAGGGCCGAGGATCCGAAAACCTATTGCCAGCACATGAGCACTTATCCTTAAGACATTTCGAGCGAAATGACGGGTCTTGGCTCAAAATTTGGTTTCAAGACGCAGCAATAAACCGGGAACTCGGGCCATTGGACGATGAATGGCTGGAGCATGTGCTTGCCCGCAGACGAGGCGTACAGCTCGTTGCGGAGCAAGACGAACAACCCGTTGCAATTATTGGTGTAACTTGGGGAGACGAAAAAGATCAACGCCATGGCATTACAGATTTAGCCGTTCATCCGGAGAAAAGGAGGGGCGGGATTGGCTCAAAGTCGGTCGTCGCCGTGTTAAGCTGGAATGGCCACCCACCAACAAATAAATGGATCGCATTCGCTGACCTCGAAAATTTACCCCCGCAAAGAATGCTGATAGCCTTGGGTTGGCGCGAATTTGAAAACGACGGCAAAATGCTAGGCTTTGAACTTGATATCAAAGGTTAACAAATTCTATGTCGCACTTTGTGCGTTTGTTGGTCTTGGTGCAGCGTTTCCCTAAAAATGCTTATGGGTTAGATGCAAATCAAAATATTTATACAGTGTATAAAATGTATCTGTAGGCGCGTAAATCTCAGGACTTGAGCTGAAAACAGAAGGTCAGCGGCCTGACCTTCTGTCCGACTGGCGAAGTCCGGGGGGGAGGGGGTCAAGGCTGCGGAGCACCGCGCATTGCGCGGCTTGGCCTTGACGCCCGCATGGGGCAGCGCCCCCAAAATGAAGCAGGCCTTGCGGCGAATGCCGCAAGGCCTGCGTGAGATGTGAGGGGCCCTTTGAGGGCCCCTCCGCATGGTTGGTGCTTCAGGCAGCGGCTAGGGCGGCGGCGGTATCCATCATACGGTTAGAAAAGCCCCATTCATTGTCGTACCAGGTCAGGATCCGGGCAAAGCGTCCTTCCAAAACCGTCGTCTGGGTCAGATCAAAGATGGAAGAGGCCGGATGATGCGTGAAGTCAATAGAGACCAAGGGCTCGTCGTTGGTGGCAAGAATGCCCTTGAGCGGCCCGGTGGCCGCAGCGGCGATGATTGCAGCGTTCAATTCTTCGGCTGTGGTGTCGCGGGCGGTGTTGAAGGTGAAGTCAACCATGGACACATCGGCGGTCGGCACACGGATTGCGCACCCGTCGAGTTTGCCCTGCATGTGCGGCAGGACCAGGCCAACAGCCCGGGCAGCACCGGTCGAGGTGGGGATCATGGACAGACCTGCGGAGCGCGCGCGGCGCCAATCGCTGTGCGAGGTGTCCACCAGTCGCTGGTCGCCCGTGTAGGCGTGACAGGTGGTCATGTACCCGCGCTCGATACCAATGGCCTCGTGCAGGACGTGGACGACGGGAGCCAGGCAATTGGTTGTGCAGGAGGCGTTTGAGACTACCGTGTCTTCCGCTGTCAGGCCCTGATGGTTCACGCCATAGACAATGGTGCGGTCGGCGTCTGCGCACGGTGCTGAGATCAGAACGTTCTTGGCGCCGGCAGCGAGATGGAGGGAGGCGCTTTCTTTCTTGGTGAAGCGGCCGGTACATTCCATGACCACGTCAACACCCAAGGCGTCCCAGGGCAATTGGCTGGGGTCTGGTTGGGTGATGAGGCGCACGCGCTTATCGCCAACAATAAGGGTGTCTTCCCCCACCACCGAAACGTCCATCGGCAGGCGGCCGTGGACGCTGTCGTATTTGAGTAAATGCGCCATTTCCGCAGCGCTGGAGAGATCATTTATCGCAACGAATTCAAGGTCGCTACGATTGCTTTCCAAAGCGGCGCGGAAGGTGAGTCGTCCGATACGGCCGAAACCATTGATGGCGACTTTTGTTGTCATGGGTCTGTCTCTCGTCCTAGTTATGTCGGGCAGCAGGAGGATCGTCTGCTAAATTGGCATTTCAACTGCGCTCTGCAGTTGGCTATACCATAGTTATGAATGAGTCATTTCATTTTCAGCCCGAAACTGAAACAAGTCTGCCACGACTAAAGCACGACTCATGGGTCAGTCGATCCAGCCCTTAAGGGCTGCGGCAACGAGGTCGCAGCAAACCGAATAACGCCGCAAGGACCCCACATGCGCCGCGAACGAAAAGCTAAGATTGTTACCACTATTGGTCCAGCCAGTCGTGAAAGCGACATGCTCGAAGCTCTGTTTGAGCGCGGGGCTGACGTCTTCCGCCTTAATTTCAGTCACGGCAGTCACGAAGACCACCAGCAATCTTACGAGCGTATTCGCGCGATGGAGGTGAAGTATGGCCGCTCCATGTGCATTCTCGCAGATATTCAGGGTCCAAAGCTGCGCCTGGGGACTTTTGCGGAAGGGTCGGTGGACGTCCAGCCCGGACACGTGATCACGCTGGTGCTTGACGAGGTCGTTGGCACCGCTGAGCGTGTTACGCTTCCTCACCCCGAGATCTTTGCCGCAGTCAAAGTGGGCGGGCGTTTGCTGGTGGACGACGGCAAGGTTCGGTTGCGTATCATCGAGGTGCGTGATGGGGAGGCAGATTGTAGGGTTGAGGCTGGACGCAAGTTGTCTGACCGCAAGGGCGTCAATGTGCCTGATGCTGTGCTGCCGCTTTCTGCGCTGACTGAGAAAGACCGCCGGGACGTTAAGTTTGCCATGGGCCTGGGTGTTGACTGGATTGCTTTGTCTTTTGTCCAGCAACCGCGAGACGTCATCGAAGCCCGCCGGCTGGTTGGCGATTCAGCACAGCTGATGGTCAAAATGGAAAAACCCTCTGCCATTGATCACCTCGATGAGTTGGTCATGCTTGCGGATGGGATGATGGTGGCGCGTGGGGATTTGGGTGTGGAGATGCAGCCCGAAGAAGTTCCCCCGATCCAGCGACGGATTGTCCAGGCCTGTCGGCGGGCTGGAAAGCCGGTTGTGGTGGCGACTCAGATGCTCGAATCAATGATCACCAACCCGGTGCCGACCCGTGCAGAGTCCTCAGACGTAGCCCGCGCAGTCTATGACGGGACCGACGCGGTCATGCTATCGGCGGAGAGCGCCGCAGGATCATACCCTCGCGAGGCGGTTGCGATGATGGACCGCATTATCCGTGAAACCGAGCAGTCCTCCCACTACCAGCAATCCCCCGCTCTGAACGGTGGCCGTGCAACGGGTTCAGACGCGATTTCGATGGCGGCTTGCCAGGTTGCGGAGGCCATTGATGCCAAGTGCATTGTCACCCACACCCGTTCCGGGCGAACCGCTCAGCGTGCCAGTCGTGAGCGGCCAGGTGTGCCGATCGTCATGGTAACCCCGGAACGCAAGACTGCTCGCCAGCATACCATTGTCTGGGGTCTTCACTGCGCTCTGGTAGAAAACATGGACACCCTCGACCAGGTGGTCGAGGCTGCTCAAAAAATTGCCTTGACCGAAGGGTTCGGCGCCGAAGGGGAGCAAGTGGTGGTTACCGCCGGCGTCCCGTTTGGCCAGGTTGGACAAACCAACCTGCTGCGTCTTCTGCGCCTCTAATCAGGCGGATTGCCCCAGGGCTTAGAGCGAAGTGTCATCGTAGAAAATTGTCGAGGCTGACCCGCCAACCAGCAGGTCATCAGCCAAGTTGCCCCCAGTGTCAGTTGCCGCTTCGCTGTTTTCCGGCAGACTTAAAAGCTCGGTGGCTGACCCGCTGACGTCCATGACTTCAGCGAGGCTGGCGCTGTCATAATACTGGTCCAGCTCGTAGATATAGACCTCGTCCGTGTCGGCATCGAGTATGGCCAGTTCCATGTCAGAATCGTCGTCATCAAAGTCACCAACGACCAATTCTGTGATGCGGTCCAGTCCCGTGATCAGGCCCGTTGTTTCGACCTCCAGGCTGTTGCTGTCCGCCTCGAACACGTCCACGCTGGTCCCATCCGCGGCAAAAACCATGTCCCGGTACACCGCCAGGTCAACATAAGATCCGGCAATCTCGTCTTCCTGTTCGCCGTCTTCAACGTCGATGAGGGAAATATTGCCGTTTTCAAGCGCAGCGACGTAATCGGTGCTGGAGTTGATGTAGTTTTCACTGATAACCACCGCCTCAGCGGCAGCGTCCAACCCGGCAAAGGTCGTAACAGTAGCGCTGTAGTTGCCGGACAGAGTGATCAGACTATCGTCCCCGCCGTCATTAGAGACGAAGATATCGAGATCGCCCGAACCGTTGAACTCGCCCAGTACCACGTCGCTGATCGTGCCGCTTGCATCGAGGTCTGAGGATCCACTGCCGTCATCGAGCACCAGCTCCCGCGAGAAGCTTCCGCTGCCGTTGCTTTCCCAGACCTCAACGATGTTCTCGTCATTGTCCCGGCCCGCCAGCACGACATCGAGATCACCATCGCCGTCGATATCACCAACAGCCACGTCGTAGTAATCCGCGCCGGAAGTGCCAAAGGTGCGAACGTTGATGTCGCCGTCACCTTCCAGCTCGGTCACCGTCACGTCGTCACTGCCGTCAACGCTGATAATCAGGTCGTCGCCGTTGGCATCGCGACCGTATTCAGCATCCGTCATATCCGTCAGATCGTTGGTCTCGTCGTCGCTGAGACGAGCGATGTCATCGGCTTCCCGGTAGGCATCGACGGAGTCATCGCGACTGTCATTCTGGATGTAGTAGGTGATTTCCTGGCTATCACGTCCGCCATAGCCGTCGGAGACCTGAACCACGACTTCAAGTGTATTGTTACCGTTTTCCGGATCGGTTCCATCCGCATCGCCAGACAGCGCTGAGAAGTCCGGAACACTTTCATTGGCGTCGCCTTCTTCAGGTGCGCGGGCACCGACAAAGGACAGTGCGCCGGTTTCCGCATCGATGCTAAACCGCTCCTCATCATCTCCGCCGGTGATAGCGAACGTCAGATCATACCCATGGGCGTTATAGGCGGTAACGTAATCCAGCGTCCCCCGCTCGCCTTCATCGGCCAACAGTGTCGAGTTGCTGATTATGGATAAGTCGGTCGGGTATGGGATTAGATCGCCATCTGGATCGACGTAGGGCATGGGATCGGGTCCGGAGTAGTGAAGACGCCCATCGCCGTCGGTCTGTTCAAACAGCGCAAGTGCAGCCAGACCTGTCAAACCGGCCAGCCCTAAGGTCAGGAGCAAACCGCCGGATAGGCCATTACCCATTGCAGTCCCACCGGCCAAGGTGCCCCCCGACATCATTGGCGCACCATAGTAGGCTGAAGGCGCAGACATCATCGCGCCGTTGTACGCCGTGCTAACCGCTCCGCCACCAGACTGCGCCATGCCCATAACCCCGGCCATGGAACCGGCATCGAACGGGTGCGTGTGTTGAATGCCATGGGGAAGCCAGGATAGGGGGCCGTGGTTGTGCTGCAAGCCGCTGGCGTGTGTATGGGTGGCACCAACCAACCCCTGACCGACAACAACGGAATCTCCGCTCGCCGCGTCCATGCTAACCACAGCGGCATCGTCCGCAATCTTGGATTTGCTTTGCGCTTGGGCCGTCGAGGCGGCCATGATGGCGCCACCGGCAGCGGCCAGCGCTGTTGCCGAAAGTTTGCCTTTGGCCGCCAAACGCTTCAGGGAGCGGCCCTGATTGAGGATGAAAAGTGTGTGAGCGGAAGTCATAATTGTGGCTCCGAAAATCAAATATACGCGCACGGCACGGTCCCAGTTGAAACAGGGGGATCCGCTAAACGCGCTGGTAAGGTGCTGTTTTAGCCAGATTTTTCTGGCGTCATCGCAAAAATAAAGTCGTCATCAAAATAAAAGCTGGGAACGTCGCGTTCCCTAAAAACAAGCGCACATTACACGATAACTTATAGTTTATCACCCACAAAAGTTGCCCCAGCCCCGCTTTACGCGAGAGGGCTGGGGCAAAAAAATGCATGGATTCGCAGCTTACTGGATGATTTCGCCGTCTTCGACAAAGGCGTGATAGACAAAGGCAAAGGTGACATCATGCACGACGTCCGCGCGCGTGCCGTCCTCGGCGACCTGTTGCACCACAATGTTTCCCACATCTCGCCCTTGAGTAATTGACGCAGCATCCAGCGCTGAGTTTTGGCCCGCACTCCAAGAGATTTCAATGTCACCCTCGATCAGCAATTCACCCTCTGCAATCTTGCTCAGGGCGAAGGCCCGGTTTTCGTAGCCTTCAACAATGATCACCCGAGCCATGGGCGAGATGCCCTCTGGCATGTCGCCAAAGTAGAGAAATGGACGGCCGTCGTCGGCGTCATAGAAGCGGTAGGGGTTTCGGCCGTACTGGCGGAAGCGGTCATTCGTGGGGACGAGAACCTTTCCCTCCGGAAACCGCTCGGCAAAGCGTTCAAAGCTTTCAATCCGTGATGGGATTTTGGCCAAGGTGCGTCCGGCGTAAGGTCCAGTGAGACCTTCGCCACTGAACTGCTGCCACCAACTCTCAGTCTGCCGGTCGTACATGATCATGTCAGACTTACGCAGCCGCCCCGACACACCAAAATCGTGCGCCTCGCCATCAACCCGGGTGTCGAACACAATTGCTGCGTTACACAGCGGGCAATAGGTCACCGCAACAGGCACGCCGCCGACTGTATCATTAGCGATTTCGTGCCAAGTGAGCACTTGCAGGGGATAGGCTTTGGCCTCTCCGTTTACGCTCAGCCCAATGACAGGCTCGCTCGGCGTGTAGCGTTCTGCAGCCTCCTCAACGGTCACAAAAACGGGGCTGTCGATGGCCGGAATACCGTCTCTTGGTGGCCCGCCAGACAGCACTTCGTCGAAGTCGATAGTGGACCTCGAAAAGTCCGCGATCGGAAATTCCCGATCCCAAGACCGTGGATAATCCTGCGCCGGCAGCAGTCCCGGTTCATTGGTTTGCGCGCTCGAAGCCCCTCCCCACAGCAAAAGGAGCGCGGCAGCGGCAGTCTTGTGAAAGTGGATCCTCATCAGTCGCTCTCCCTTTGTGAGGCATTTGTCTCGGTTATTCTTAAGCACTGAAGGCAAAATCACCTCAACAAGCATGCTCACAAAACCGTCAAATCAGCGGCACAGCTTGCACCTTATTGGCATGCGAGATTGTGGATTGAATCCATGAGTCAGGCAGTCGGATTTGACCTACACTTGCAAGACGCATTGGCCTGAGCCTTGCTTCGTCATGCGTGAACCCGCGATTTTGCTGCACGGTATGCAAAGCGCCTTGTTGAACACCGCTGGAGGGGGAGATTATGAACCTCGTTCGTCGCAATTGGACACAGGACCTGACCCTTGCGCTTAGCGTCTTTGCTGTGGTTGCGCTGGTGACCGGGGTGACGATTGTGGGTTTGCAGTGGGGCAATTTGGCTGCTGAGGCGTCTACTGAGGAGTCGGTGTTTGTCATCACTGACGACAACATGGATGCACATTTTTCCGCCTCTGAGCGGCCTGTGTGGAACAAACTGCTATACCGTATCACCGTGGTTGATTTCTGCGGAGAACTGACCTGGCACGTTCGCGAAGGGTACCGGATCGACCGCAGTCTTTTGCAGGAACGCCAACCCATCTCAATCGCCGACGCCGCAGCACTGCGAAACAACGCAATTTCGCTGGTTGAAAGCCAAACCAATGGCAACGGCGTGCAGGACTATTCGTTCTGGTGCGCCGGGCAGGGCGAGTCAGCAGCAAACTATTTCCGCTCCGTCTGGTCTCAACACGCCCTTGGCGGCTGACCCAAGCAGCGATCCTATCCAGCTTCGAGAAAGGCGATGGCCTGTTCCCGCTCGAATAAGTAGAGGAGGGTGCGCAGGGCTTCACCCCGATCCCCCGACAGTTCAGGGGCTTTGTTCAAGGTCAACTGCGCGTCGCGCTGGGCAATCTCCAGCAAATCCTGATTCTCTGGCAAGCTGGCAAAGTGCATGTCGGGCAAACCCGATTGCCGCGTCCCCATTACATCCCCCGCACCGCGCAGACGTAAATCCTCCTCAGCAATGACGAAACCGTCGTTGCTTTCTCGCATGATGGATAGCCGCGAGCGCGCAGTTTCGCCCAGCGGGGCCGTATAGAGCAGCAGGCAAGTGGAGGCCTTTGAACCCCGGCCAATTCGCCCTCGTAGCTGGTGCAACTGCGCCAGACCAAAGCGTTCAGCGTGCTCGATGACCATAACCGTGGCGTTGGGCACGTCGACGCCGACTTCCACCACGGTTGTTGCGACCAGAATATCGCTCTCGTGCGCCTTGAACTGGCGCATGACCGTGTCTTTTTCTTCGCCTTTCATCCGACCATGGATCAACGCCACGCGCGATCCGAACATCTCCTTGAGCATGGCGTGACGCTCTTCGGCGGCGGTTAGGGTGCTGACTTCGGTTTCTTCGACCAGCGGGCAAATCCAGTAAACTTGATCCCCCCGCTCAATCGCCCGCCGCAGAGCCTGCGCGACTTCGCCCCACTGATCCTGCGGCTTGACCAGTGTCTTGATCGGCTGCCGTCCGGCGGGTTTATTGAGCAGTTTGGAGATGTCCAGATCGCCATAGAGCGCCAGGACCATCGAACGGGGGATGGGGGTTGCGGACATCAGCAGCATGTGGGGCGCTTCTCCCTTTTGGCCCAGTGCAAGCCGTTGGTGCACCCCAAAACGATGCTGCTCGTCGATGATGACGAGCCCAAGGTTACGGAACGTCACGCCTTCCTGAAACAATGCGTGCGTCCCGATCAAAATTTTGATCGCGCCTTCGGCACATCCAGCCAGAACCGGACGCCGCGCCGCAGCCTTGTCCCGACCGGTCAGAATATCGATCCTTACCCCGACTTTGGAGAGGGCCTCGAACAGGTTGGCGTGCAGCTGTCGGGCGAGAATCTCTGTGGGGGCCATGATGGCTACCTGCGCGCCAGCCTCGACGGCAGTGAGCGCGGAAAAGAGTGCCACCATGGTCTTACCGCTGCCCACGTCTCCCATGATCAGGCGCATCATCCGCTGAGCCCGCCCCATATCCGAGCGTACGGCGTCAATGGCGCTGTCTTGACTGTCGGTCAGCGTGAAGGGCAGGGCTGCCCGTACCCTGTCAGCGAGCGAACCATCGCCCACCAGCGCGTTGCCCCCGCGCCGCCGCCCGCGTTCACGAACGATCATCAGCGAGAGTTGTTGAGCCAGCAGTTCGTCATAGGCCAGT
>Ga0115564_10004138_pt1 | contig 11894 bp, 13 predicted proteins | sample COGITO_mtgs_1105_7_FD_88680 | JGI IMG/M metagenome (GOLD analysis project Ga0115564, IMG submission 88680) | Pelagic marine microbial communities from North Sea - COGITO_mtgs_110523 | ecosystem: Environmental > Aquatic > Marine > Epipelagic | place: Germany:Helgoland, sampling site Kabeltonne... | reverse complement strand
TAGGTAGACTAATAAAATGGACTTTACACTAGACCAACTATCAGAGGCAATAGCTGCTGCAATAGTAAAAACTAACAGTCAGGATCAGTCGGGTACTTACAACGACGCAAATGACTCGGTTAAAGGATTCGCCGACGGGCTTGATGACGCTAAAGGCATTGCAAGCAAAGCCTTTGGTACGCTCGATGCCGTTGCTCGAAAAGCAGCTAGTGCTGCCCAGAACCGAAGCGGTGATATCGGCACCGGTATGCGTGATGTTCTAAACATTAAAAGTGATCTAGCAATTCCGTTTACTGAAGCTGCTAGGAGCCTCGAAGCATCTGATTCGATGGCACGTGCAGGTGTAATTATAGAATCAATACAAGCTATCGGCGACACTGCTGCTGTATTAAATTTAACTCAAGACCAATTAGCAGACTTTGCTACTAACCAAATGGACGAATTACGTGCTACTGGCCTACTCGGCAATGACGCAATAGACCAATTGGTTCAGCTAAGAGATAAAATTAACAAAGCAGGCGAGGACGAATTTGGGGTTGAAGAATTTAGAGCGCTGGGAATCGAGCTTGACAAGTTAGCAAACTATTCATCAACCTTTGCTGGTTTATACGGACCGGCGATGCAAGGCAACATCGACGGCATGTCCGAAGCACTTGAAGAAAACATCAGACGCCAAAACATGCTTGCTCAAACAACCGGTATGAGTGTCGAAGCACAGATAGCTGCCACTGAACAAATAATGAAAACACCAGGTGCATTAGCTAGACAGATGGACCTAATTACTAACCCAAAGATGACACAAGCACTTGTTGGGTTTAGTAATACTGTTGCTGCTATCGGAGCTAGTGACCTAGCTGAAGGCTTTATTAGCGGAGTAGGTCTGCCAACACCAGGTAACGAAATCGAAGCAGCGTTAAAGCCGATGACTACTGCTTTACTAGGACAAATTAACGAAGCTACTATTCGAGGTGACGAAGCAGCAGTTAAAAGGCTTTCGGCAGAATTACAAGTAGTGTATGCTCAAGAGTCGCAAGGAGTAATGCAAGAGTTAGGAAGATTTGCTCCGTACTTAGGATCTGAGTTTGGCTTTTTAAGAAAAGATCTTGAGAATCAACGAGCAACTATGCTAGGTGTAGCATCAAATCAAAATTTTGTTGGCGAGCAAATGTCCATGGCTCAGACACAAATTGAAGCTAGACTTAACGACGACGCACTTATGGCATTAGCTAGTCTTGAAAGAACTAATGCCGACTTGTCTACACAACTGCTAGAATTTATTAACAAATCATATGGCCCTGATGGCATAGTGACACGAACAGCCAACGGTGCTACTGTGATTACTGATGTAGTGGCAGATCTAACAAAGGCACTTAATGAAATGACCAGTGGTAACTTAGCAACGCTCAGAACTCAAGCTGCTGAAATTTCCGCCGAGACGGCTGTTGTAAATATAAAGGAAAGGATAGAAGCTGGCACTGCTACTGAAGAAGACAAGCAAATGCTCGAAAAACTTAACATTTTCCTTAGTCAGATAGAAAATTTATCTCAAGGTGGCGAAGTTTCTCAAGAATTTTTAAACATACAAAAAGAAATAAAACCTTTTCTTGATCGGATATCTGAAAAAAGACAAGAACAAACTCAGCAACAATACAACGCAGACTCTCCAGGAGTTACTAACCAAGGCGGCGGCCTTTTTACTAGTATTGGACAGATGATTAAAGCGCAGACTTGGGATAAATTGACGGGACAGGATAAAGCTGGCACTACACCAGCTGATGATCAGCAGTCTGCGTTAGTACCCTCGGTACTTGAAGAACAAAATAAAAAATTAGACACGGTGAACGCTCAACTAACTCAGCTTATTAGTGTTACCGGCACAGCTGGCGCTATGACCGCAAGAGCTATTGATAAGAACGCAACATTCCAAGGAATGGAACAAAGAATAACCTAGTGAAAAGTCGGCGGTGAGTCTTCGTCTTGTTCTATTTCAACATCGTCACTTAGCTCAAGATCAGAATCAAACGTAGTATCACCGTCTATTGTGTTTAGATACTCAGTGAGTGTTTGTTTATACTGTTTGTATGACTTAACAAAATTAGAAGCAGCGTCGCTAATCAAAAACACTTTTGCCTTGTCTAGCACTAGCTCTTTGTTTAGATTGACAGAAAACAACCAAGGCACAAGAGACACGTCACCGTCGACACTGTCGGACAAAGTCACAGGACGAATAACAGCAACAGTGTCATCGTCTTCTTTTAACACTTCTGCCAAAATTTCTTCACCTGAGTTTAATTTAAGCGTCTTTACAATCATTAGATTTACTTTCTTTTTAGTCTTAAGCTGTTTCTTATTTTACTTATACTATTTCTCATGAGTGTTACAATTAATATAAATATAACATCATAGCGAGAAAAAAACAACATGTCTTGGAACAAGTTTTATGTTTACCAATACGTAAGAGAAGACGGTTCGCCGTTTTATATTGGTAAAGGATCAAAAAATAGAATAAATGAGAGCCACGCTCCGTATGTAAGCGTCCCGGCACCTGAATTTAGAAAAGTTGTTAACGATAACTTAACAGAAGATGAAGCATATAAATTTGAAGTTTCTTTAATTAAGAAATACAAAAGAAAAATAGATGGCGGAATTTTAGAAAATAAAAAGATTTCTCGCGGTGGTTATGCAGGATGGAATCATTCAGACGAAACAAAGCAGAAAATTTCCGAAGCAAATTCTGGAAAAGTTAGAACAGAAAAACATAAAGAAAATTATAAAAAACCTAAGACTGCTGAACACGCAGAAAAAATTAGACAAGCAAACTTAGGAAGACCTAGAGACAATCGATACGAAAAAATAGGTCTAACTAAAAGTAAACAAAGATGGTTTAACAACGGAACAAAATCAATAATGGTTATTCCTGGGACAGAACCTAAAGGATTTATCCCAGGAAGAATAGGGTGGAGTAATAACAAATGAGTTGGCGTAAATATTTTCAACCATACGACGGACAAGTAAGTCCCATAAGCGGAGGCTCTGGCAACAGTAGCGCCGGACCAGCAAGTGCTAACTACAGCAGCTACCTTCCTGATGTCTATACTGGTTCCCCGAACCGTACTGAACGTTACGGACAGTACAACACCATGGACATGGATAGCGAAGTAAACGCTGCTCTTGATATCCTTGCTGAATTTTGTACACAACGAAATCATCAAGGTAACCACTTTGATTTTGATTTTGCTAAGCCAGCAACTAATTCTGAAATACAAATTTTAACACAGTATCTACGTCAATGGTGTAAGCTAAACCAGTTTGACACTCGTATGTTTAGAATCTTTAGAAATACTTTTAAATACGGCGATGAAATTTTTATTCGCGATCCTGAGACACAAAAACTCTTTCACGTAGACCCAGCTAACGTTTCTAGTATTATTGTAAACGAAAGCCGAGGTAAAGAGCCTGAAGAATATAGAATTAAAAATATCAACTTTAACTTTAAAGAAATGGTTGCTACTACTCCCCATCAGACAGGCGGTAATATCCAAAGCGCAGGCGGCACTGGTTACTTAACAGGCGGCACCCGCGGCGTAGTAGGAACACCAGCAGCACAAACAGGCAGTAGATTCTTTAAAGATCAAAACGAGCTTGGCGTTGACGCAGAACACGTATTACACCTAAGCCTTAGTGAAGGGTTGGATAACAACTATCCTTTTGGTAACGCACTACTTGAAACTGTATTCAAAGTATACAAGCAGAAAGAATTGCTCGAAGATGCGATTATTATCTATCGTGTACAGCGTGCGCCTGAAAGGCGAGTATTCTATGTTGACGTAGGTAATATGCCAAGTCACCTTGCTATGAGTTTTGTAGAGAGAGTGAAAACTGAAATACACCAACGTCGTATTCCAAGTGCCACAGGCGGCGGAGCAAACGTAATTGATTCCAGTTACAACCCACTTAGCATTAACGAGGACTACTTCTTTCCGCAAACAGCAGAAGGACGTGGTTCTAAAGTTGAAACACTGCCGGGCGGTACTAACCTTGGCGAGATTGACGACTTACGTTACTTTACTAACAAACTTGTACGTGGCTTGCGTATTCCGTCAAGCTACTTGCCAACTGGCGCAGACGACGGCGCTGCTAACTTCCAAGACGGTAGAGTAGGCACTGCTTACATTCAGGAGCTACGTTTTAATACCTACTGCGAGAGACTACAAGGCTTGCTTATTGACACCTTTAACAAAGAATTCAAGCGCTACTTGATTACCAAAGGCGTAAACATTGATACTGAGATGTTTGACTTATCCTTTGTTAAGCCGCAAAACTTTGCTAGCTACAGACAAGCAGAGCTTGACAACGCTAGAGTACCAACGTTCGGTCAAATGGCAGCGCTGCCTTACATATCAAACCGCTTTGCTCTTGAACGCTTCTTAGGATTGACCAAAGAAGAGATTGCTGAGAACGAACTGATGTGGCAAGAAGAAAACAACGCTGACGAAGAAAATCCAGCAATGGACGCTAGTGCCGAAATGAGAATGGGCGGAATTAGCAGTGCTGGCATGGGCGCAGACCTAGGCGGAATGGACGCAGAACTACCAGATGATGCTGCTATAGACCTAGCAGGCGAAGGTGATATGCCGGATACTACAACAGCACCGCCTGATGCCGGAGCGCAAGCCCCACCAACAGAATAACAATTTAGGACTAAATAATAGTATGTTGCTTAGAGAATTTTTTTACTTTGACGAAACTATGGAAGACAAAGAAGACGTGTCCTATGATATAGGAGACGACGCTTCTACTGTAAAAGCCGACGACACTCGGGTAACCCGTCTGCGTCTTAAAGACATCAGCAAGATTCGCAAAGCCAGTGAGTTCCATGATCAGCAAAAGCAATTAGAGCTTGGCAAGATCCAAGCTCAGTATAAAGCACCAGCCGAGGCCGGCGGTATCTAATTGTTATGACTCTTTCAAAAGAAGAGAAGCAGATAAAAAAGCAACAAAAGCGTGAAGCAAAACGCATTGCTCGAGAACAAAAAGAAAAACTTGAATACGTAGCTCCGACACCGAGCACTAGCGCCGGCACTGCTTTTGTCATAGGTAACGGCACTAGTCGCAGTACTATTGATATTGATAAATTACATAATCACGGCATAGTATTTGGCTGTAACGGATTATATAGACAGCATACACCTGATTATTTAATTGCTGTTGACGTTAAAATGATCCTTGAAATTAATCGAGAAGGATACAATGTTCATAATCAAGTATGGACAAATTATAACAAAGCTTATGAAAATTTAAAAAATTTAAACTATTTTAAGCCAAGTAAAGGTTGGAGTAGTGGACCTACTGCCTTACATATGTCAACAGAAAAAGGCTTTAAAGTTATCTATATTTTAGGATTTGATTATAAAGGTTTACAAGACGGACGAAGATTTAATAACATTTATTCTGATACTAGCAATTACAAAAAATCATCAGACGGCGCAACATACTACGGTAACTGGCTTAAACAAACTAAAACTGTAATTGAGCAAAATCCTACAGTACAATATGTAAGGGTAGTTGATCACGATACTTTTATGCCGCCGGAGTTGTCAAAATTGAATAATTTAAAAATAATGAAGAAGCAAGTGTTTATAGAGCTGTTTAACAACAAAATATAGCTTTGTAATAAGATTACTCTATCTTAGTATAAAATATACCAATAAATGCCATAAAACTATCGGTTTTTTAGTAATATACGTAAATAAAGAGACAGTTTACAATCATTCACAAATTAGATTCCTTTATTAGGTGAAGGTATCTTTTCTTGTTTGTAAATAAATTATGTATTAGAAAGGATATACAATGGAACGCAATAAGTTCGAAGAAATGCTTGAGCGTCTAGTTAACGAAGACACTCAAGGCGCAAAAGATCTTTTCCACGAGATCGTAGTAGAAAAGTCTAGAAACATTTACGAAAGCCTACTCGAAAATGACATGTACGACGAAGCAGACGACGATGCTGAAGACATGGACGAAGATTTTGATCTAGAAGAAGACTTTGATATTGAAGAAGACTTTGACCTAGAAGAAGGCGACGACGACATGGAAGGTCCAGAAATGGACATGGAAATGGATACAGACATGGACGATGGCGACATGGACATGGATGACATGGACGACGACATGGGCGACGAAGGCGAAGGCGAACTAGAAGATCGTGTTGATGATCTTGAAGGTATGCTTGATAGCTTAAAAGCTGAAATGGACGAACTTTTTGCTGATCAAGAAGGCAAAGACGACGACATGGAAGGTCCAGAAATGGACATGGAAGACGAAGACTTAGGCGGCGACGAGACTGACGATCTAGAATCTGACGTTGAAGCAGACGACGAAGACGACGTTGAAGAATCTTTTGATTTTAACGAAGCTGAAGACGAAGACGACGAGCCTAAGAACGAGTCCGAAATGATGTCGGCTTACCTTAAGAAGCTTGACGAGTACACACAAAAGACTGGCGGCGACACTTACAACAAGTTTGCTCCGGGCGGTGACAACGGCGACGGTAAGTCTCCAGTAGCTGGTAACGGCAAGTCTCCAGAACTTAAAAGCGGTAACGGCGCAGGCAACCTAAACCGAGGTGGTACTGCTGATACTAAAGGTACTGGTGGTAAAGTTAAAGGTGACCTAAAGTCTGGTAACGTAAACGTTCCGGGCGGCAAAGGTGCTAGCAAACTTAACAAGGTAGCAAAAGGTCACGGCGCTGAAAAGAAAAGCGGCAAAGCTGAAGGCGAAGGCACAGCAAAGCAGTTTTTAAAGCCAGCAAAGTAAAGGAATCGGGATGATCAACTTAAGAGAAAACCTAACATTTGACGAGGCCAAGATAGTTGTCGAGTCTACTAATGAAGGCAAGGATTTGTTCATGAAAGGAATTTTTATCGAAGGTGGCGTTAAGAACGCTAACCAACGTGTTTACCCTGTGAATGAAATTCAAAAAGCTGTCGCATCTATTAATGAACAGATCAAAGGCGGCTATTCGGTACTCGGTGAAGTTGATCATCCTGAAGGTCTTAACATCAACCTCGATCGTGTGTCACACATGATCGAAAACATGTGGTGTGAAGACGCAAAAGGGTTAGGCAAGTTGAAAATCTTGCCTACACCAATGGGCCACCTAGTTAAGACTATGCTCGAAAGCGGTGTTAAGTTGGGTGTTTCCAGCAGAGGTTCTGGTAACGTAAGTGAAGACGGTAGCGGTAACGTAAGTGATTTTGAAATCGTAACTGTTGACATTGTAGCACAACCAAGCGCTCCGAGTGCTTACCCAAGTGCTATTTACGAACACCTAATGAATACCAAAGGCGGATATAAGGCAATACAACTAGGCAAAGACGTCGTTCGCGACACAAAGGCACAAAAATATCTAAAAGAATCGTTGGTTAATATAATCAACGGTCTCCAATAACAGGAGAATAATATGTTGGATGCACTAAAAACATTATTTGAAGGTAATGTAATATCGGAAGAAATCCGTGCAGACATCGAAGAAGCGTGGGACAAAAAGCTTCACGAAAACAAGATGCAGGTAACTGCTGAGTTACGTGAAGAATTCGCACGCAAATACGAGCACGACAAGCAAACAATGGTTGAGTCCATTGATACTATGCTTGGTGAGTCGCTTGCTGAAGAAATTGCAGAATTCCAAGAAGATCGTAAGCAACTAGCGGAAGCTAAAGCAAAGTATGCTGTAGCTATGCGTGAAAATGCTGATAAGCTTGAAGGTTTTGTAATGGAGCAGCTAGGCACAGAAGTTTCTGAACTACATGAAGATCAAAAATCAGTAGCAGCTAAATTTGAAAAGTTAGAAGATTTTGTTATCGAAGCTCTTACTAAAGAGATTTCAGAATTTTACAGCGACAAGAAAGACTTAGCTGAAACTAAGGTTAAACTAATGCGTGAATCAAGAAACGCATTTAACGAAGTAAAGAAAGACTTCGTTAAGAACAGTGCGCAACTTGTTAACAAAGTTGTTAGTGAATCACTTAAGAGCGAACTATCGCAACTTAAAGAAGATATCACAATTGCACGTGAAAATGATTTTGGACGTAGATTGTTTGAATCCTACCAGCAAGAATATGTTGGAAGTCACTTAAACAAAAAGTCCGAAACAGCAAGACTCTTAAACGTTGTGTCCGAAAAAGACGCAAAGCTTAAAGAGGCGGCGAAGGCGGTTGCTGTTGCCAAACAGCTTTCAGAAAGCAAGAATACTGAAATCAAGCTACTGAAAGAGAGCATGGAACGTAAAGACAAGGTTGATGGTCTTCTAGCTCCACTTAACGTGAAGCAGAAAGAGATCATGAGCGATTTACTAGAAAGCGTTCAAACTAACAAGCTCGAGACAGCGTTTAACAAATACTTATCTGCGGTAATCGAAGGGGACACTCCTAAGCCTGCAGCTAGTAAAAAGGCACAAATTAACGAAGGCACAGAAATAACAGGCAACAAGATAATTAATAACAGTTCTACAGCAGAGGCGGAGGGCAACGTAGTTGACCTTAAGCGTCTTGCAGGCTTAAAATAAGGAGAGACCAAAAATGTCAGAACTACTAGAAGGACGTTGGAACGACACTAAAGTGGCGTTACTTGAAGGCCTAGCAGGCAACAAGAAGTCCGTAATGGAAGCAACTCTTGAAAATACTCGCAAGTATCTTTCAGAGAGTGCAACAGCTGGCGCTACATCTGCTGGTAACGTTGCAACCCTTAACCGTGTGATTCTTCCTGTAATCAGACGTGTTATGCCAACAGTAATTGCTAACGAACTAGTTGGTGTACAGCCAATGACTGGTCCAGTTGGTCAGATTCATACCCTACGTGTTCGCTACAGCGACACTGCTGGTACTGGCGCAGCCGGTGCGGTAGCTGGTGAAGAAGCACTTAGCCCGTTCAAAATTGCTGAAGCTTACTCCGGTAACGCTACTACTGCTAAAGCAGATAGCACAGCAGCACTTGAAGGTTCTGCTGGTAACCGTCTAAGCATTCAGATCTTGAAGCAGACTGTTGAAGCTAAGTCCCGCAAGCTATCCGCTCGCTGGACGTTCGAAGGTGCGCAAGACGCACAGTCGCAGCATGGCATCGACATTGAAGCAGAAATTATGGCTGCTTTGGCACAAGAGATTACAGCTGAAATCGACCAAGAAGTACTATCCAGCCTAGACACTCTAGCTGGCACAGCAGTTGAAACATACGACCAAGCAGCAGTATCCGGTACCGCTACTTTCGTAGGTGATGAGCACGCAGCACTTGCTGTTCAGATCAACAGAGCAAGCAACCTAATTGCTCAGCGTACACGTCGTGGCGCTGGTAACTGGGCAGTTGTAAGTCCACTAGCACTTACAATTCTTCAGTCCGCAACTACTTCTGCGTTCGCTCGTACAACTGAAGGTACTTTCGAAGCACCAACTAACACTAAGATGGTTGGTACTCTTAACAACGCTATGAAAGTTTACGTGAACACCTACGCATCCGACAGTGCAGCAGTACTAGTTGGTTACAAAGGTTCTAGCGAATCTGACGCAGCAGCGTTCTACTGTCCATACATTCCGCTAATGTCCAGCGGTGTAGTACTGGACCCAAGCACATTCGAGCCAGTAGTAAGCTTCCTAACCCGTTACGGTTATGTTGAACTTTCTAACACTGCTTCGTCCTTGGGTAACGCAGCAGACTACCTAGCTAAGGTTGCTATTACTAACGGTAACGTATCCTTTAGCTAAGTTTAGCTTAATACAAGAAAATAGGGCCTACGGGTCCTATTTTTTTGACTTTTTTTTGGTTGACAAAAACTTTAAGTATGTTATATTATATACATAAGGCAATAACGGCGGCCTTTCCTAACGTCGATACAGAATATGGAATGACTAAAACTATGACAAACACACAAAAAATGGCTCTTTACGTAGCATCCGCACTCTGGATGATCTGGGGCCTCGTTCATATCCTCGCTGGCGTGATGATCGTCTCGCTCTCTGGCGTTGACATGTTTACCGCCATCGGCGGCAAGGTGGATCCTTCAGAGCTGGCTGACAGCTACCACCCCCTCATTAATGCAATCCTCAACCAACACGGTTGGAACTTGGGCTTTGCTGGCTTGTGGACTGCGGTTGCCAGTGTCTTTATCTGGCGTGGCAATATGACAGCAATTTGGACAACGGCAGCAGTTGGCGGTCTTGTGGACATTGGTTACTTTGTGTTCATTGACTTGGGCGGCTTTGGTGTCTTCCTCCCCGGTGGACTGATGACCTACGTTAGCGCAACGGCAATCGTTCTGTCCGGTTGGGTATGGGTTTCTAACTCTCTAAAAACAAAGTAATTGGTTTAAAAGTACAAACTATTACATAATGTCTTGTACTTAGGTATACTAGTTTCGGCTAGTATACCTTTTCTTTTATGTTGATAAATACATTGTCTAAGACTTATGCTGTTACCCGCAGCGTATTGACCTAGAACGTCAACATAGGAGAAAACAAATGGGACGTCCAGTAAATAAAAGAAATTTCGGTGCAACAGGTGTAGATGCTACTCCTACTATTCCGATAAGATTCCACGATGGATCTAGCTTAATTGAAGGTAAGATTCTTTCGCAGCGTGGAACAAATAAGTTTAAGTGTTCAAACGACGGCGACTCAATCGAAAGAGTTTGTAGACTTACTTCTGACGGTTCTGCACCAAACGCTAACAACGAATGTCAGCTAGTAGGTATCGGCGCAGGCGGCGAAGCAATAGCAATCGCAAAGTTGTTTAACAGAACTGCTGTTGATTACAATAACAATCGTTACACTTGGACTGCTGAAGATGATTCAACAGAATCTATCCTAAGACTTACTGCAATTTAAGGAAAGTAAATGTCAAGAGTATTAAGAGTCACTGATGATAATTACAAGGTAATAGTTGATAATGGTTCAGCAGGAACTATTACTCTTGACACTACTGCTGACGAAAGTTCACTACAAGGCACAGTAGTAGTACGTGGTAACTTAGAAGTACAAGGAACAAGCACTACTATTGAATCAACTGTAGTTACTATTAATGATAATATTATCATTGTTAATGACGGGCAGACTGGTAACGGTATTAGTGCGTCATTAGATTACAAAGCCGGCTTAGAAGTTGACCGTGGTGATTACAATAATGCTAGAATTGTGTTCGATGATCAATTGGCATTTTATACTAACGGAGCAAGTGGTACAGGCAGTTGGAAGCTAGAAGACGCTAACGGTACTTTTCTTCCGTTAGGAACAAATAGCATACGGTCGGATAGCAAGTTAAACTTAACGCCAGTAAGCAGCATTGTAAGTGTCGAAGGCGTTACTAACTACGAAGAAAATGTATTTAATTATTCCGGCGGTATTATCACCGATCCAGGCAGCGGCCACGTACTTGACGACGATGCGCTAACTAGTGCCAAAGCAGTAAACGATTTAATTACATATAGACTAACCGATGGTGTTTCAGTGTTAACCGATGGCAACACATTTGTACGCCCAGAGGATTTTGACACTTCGAGCTCGCCGAGTTTGATTCGCTTTGTAGTTGATTCTAACACTCGTGTTTTAATGTACGACGATCGTACTGAAATCGAAGATGTTAAAATTGAAGATAACGAAATTGCTCCAACAGCAACAAACGGAAATTTAGCACTGAGTGCAAACGGTACTGGATCTATAACTACTGCTTTTCCAGTAAGTTTAGCTGAAATTACTGATCCAGCGGCACCGGCAGATGGTACAAAAATATACGCTAAAGCAGAAGACGTAGGCGGCACTGGTGTTTATTTCATTAATGATAATAGCAGCACTGGCGAACTAATAAGTAAAGATAAAGCATTGCTATTCGCAATGTTGTTTTAAGGAAAC
>Ga0115564_10004121_pt1 | contig 11919 bp, 11 predicted proteins | sample COGITO_mtgs_1105_7_FD_88680 | JGI IMG/M metagenome (GOLD analysis project Ga0115564, IMG submission 88680) | Pelagic marine microbial communities from North Sea - COGITO_mtgs_110523 | ecosystem: Environmental > Aquatic > Marine > Epipelagic | place: Germany:Helgoland, sampling site Kabeltonne... | reverse complement strand
CTTGAAGCTTTCTCTAACCTTGGGTACACCGCATCTTGTAGGGTGATTAGCTCAGTTGGTAGAGCGCTTCGTTTACACCGAAGATGTCAGGAGTTCGAGTCTCTTATCACCCACCATAAAATCCCCGACATTTTTTTGGTAATTGAAGCAAGGCAAATTACGGCAAGCGTATGTTCACAGGAACGACTGATGATGCTATTACTGAGAAGCGTATCACTGATCTTGTCCATAAGATTTACAAAGAGCAAGAAAGTTTATTTCAATCTATATTTATTACAACTGGCATGAGACTATCAGAGGTAGCAAATCTATTTGAATAATTGTTCAGATAAAAAAACCCCTACCTTCCGATGGCCATTCACATTCCAATGAGCATCAACTGGAAAGAAATCTTCGCGTGCCAAAACTAGAGTTGGATCAAGACAAATAAGTGAATTGTTTTTGCAGAAAACATTTAATTGTCTTAGTAGATTATTTTCGTTTCGGACTTGGTTTAGTTTGTTAATTAATTCTTTGTTTGCATGAGGATTATCATCACCGAAATAAAAGTTCTGGGCCATAAGAAGGACTACAAGCTTTGCTTTACGTTCCTTAGCAATTTTATTTATCCTTAAAACGCTTTGCATAGCACGATTTAGATAAAGATTTGTATTACCCAATTCTAAATCTATGGAATTAGCAGAATTTGGACCTTCAAATCCATTTTTGAATAGGTAACGCCTAAAACCTGTTCTTCCAATTAACTTTGTTAGGACAGTTCCAAAATAAGTATGTTTTGATAAGAATTGAAAAGGCTCTTTAAGTGTAATTGGATTAACTTTCATTTGGCCTTTTTTTTGGATCAGTCGGTATGGCAAGTACAGCTTATTCTCTTCTACATTATATATTGTTTCTTTAACATCCGCACCAAGATCGTTTCCAAGATAAAGCCCGATTACGTATATATCAGGGTTAAGCTCTAGATTATTGCGTATTGTATATTCATAATGTTCTGGCTGAAATCCATTTTTATAAGACATACTGACCACTTCTTTTTCGCCCAAGCTAGTGGTATTCTTCGCGTAAACATTAGTGTATCGGTCTTCAACATTTACACCATGACCAAATGTAAAAGAATCCCCGAAAAATGCGACCTTTATCTCAGATAAGTTAACTTCAAAGTCTTCACGCAATCCGATAGAATTAGTTCTAACCATCACATCAAATTCGCCGTAATTACCTTTCCAATTGAAATTTGCATTTTCTTGAATAGGTAGGGCCCAATTATGTTCAGGTACAATTATTCCATCTTCATTCATAGGTTTGAATACAAATGTATCTGAAACAACATCGTTATTACCTTTTGTAAAAATCTGTAACACTGCCCAAGAACCAAGCTCAAGTAAAGTAATGCATAGAAACCCAATCGTAAATATTCCAGCAATTTTGACCTTAATCGAGTTCATAACGTTCCTCATAATTTTCTTTAAGTGCTTCGTCTTGCTGCTCTTTGTAAAGCACAAAATTCCCAACAGCTAATAAATCCATTTCAGTGCCCATAAAGCACTTAAAAGCATCTGTTGGTGTGCAAATTATTGGTTCACCACGCACGTTGAACGAAGTGTTAACGACAAGTGGACAGCCAGTCTTTTCTTTGAATTTTGAAATAACAGCGTGGTACTTAGGATTAGTATCAGCATGCACTGTTTGTATACGAGCAGAATAATCTACGTGCGTAATTGCAGGTATTTTAGAACGAGGCACATTTAGCTTATCAATTCCAAACAAAGCCTCTTCTAAACAGTAATTAATCGCATTGGATGGAAATCCAGCATCATGTTTTTTTCGTGTAAAGCGTTCTTCTTGTGCTGCTGCAATAATTTCACCGTTTTTAAGTAAACATGCAGCACTGTCGTGGTAGAAAGCAGAAACACCCAGAATATACATAACTAACTCCTAAAACAGGGTGTAAATAAAAGGCGCTACGACAGAACCTTGGGCAAGTATCAACAAACCACCAAGTATCAACATTACAATGATGATAGGAGCTAGCCACAATTTTTTACGTACACGAAGAAAAGTCCAAAGCTCATTTAAAAATTCCATTTGATTTACCTCTATTAAAACTGCTGTTTGAAGACTTCTGATTTGATTGGTTCATTCCTTGAAATCCAATGACTCGGTTTCTTTAAGAACTTAAGTCGAAGCTCATCACGCCCACTAAGTCGCATAACAAAGGCAATTGGGGTGAATAGCCCGAAGAATATAACGCCAAGGATGATTGGGCTAACTATCATGCCAAGTAGATGTCCAAATCTCACCCATAGCTTGTTAAGTGGTAATAGAATCTCAGATTTAAACGTGGAGACAATTAAAAATGTTAATGATGCTAACCCAAAAGTATATGCCCATGAAGCAGATGTTGAATTGTAGAAGTATGCTGAAGCTACTGCAAAAACTATGGTAAAGAAAAACCCAAACTTTTTATTCGAAGGAAGATCAATCTCAGAAAACTGCATGTTCATTACACTTTGTTTCTATAGTTATATAAAAGTTGATTAAGGTGTTCGTATTGTTCCACTGGTGCAAAACTTTTTAACGAATTGAAAAATGACATTCCTTTGATCTCCTCTGGATTTTCTAGCGCTCGAGCAAATGTCTTATCAACTTGAAGTGCTTCAATGTTTCTTATCGATTTTTCGGTAATAATTGAAGTTTCTTTTGAACTGAGCAATGAAATCCGAGAATAGTTCATGTTTGAGTAAACTATATTTTTTAGAAGACAAACCTAACACAGATGATAATTGAATCTTTATCGCTTCGTTTCTAGATGATCGAATTGCTAGTTTCATTTGCCAAATACTAAATCTAATTTTATTAAATAATATTATAAAGTGTCAATAATGAGGCTGTCAATCTGATACATATTAATAAACTCTTTTTTCTTATTTACGATACTGTCAAATCAGGGAAATAGCTTATTAGGCTAGTCTTTGGGAGCGTATTTAGCACTGTTTTTTACCATACCATTTACCACCTCTAGCAGTAGGTATTGATAGTTCGTTCATGAGCAGACATTGGACTGCTTTAGATGTTATCGGCATGGTCAGGGAAGTGCTTCTTTAGATCAGCTACGATTTCTTTCTGTAGCTTCTCACCTTTAGCTTTCCTGAGATGACTTTCTTTTGCGTTCCCATAAGATTTATAAAGAGTTTGATGATCCACGCATTTAAGAAGTTAAAGCCGATGATAAGGAACATAGCCAATGGTATTATAGAAATACTATGTGGTTATATTCTAGGACTTAAATTAATATTTAGAGTTATAACTTAAACTTATTTTAGCTTAAATGTTGTAATATTATTGCTAGTGTGAGAACTTACAAAGGTTATATATTGAACACCATTGTATTCATATGTTGAAGGAGGAGCACTTAAATCCTCATCTAACTCATAGGACCATAATAATTTACCATTTTCTATGTCAAAAGCTTTTATTTTTTTTCCAAATATTCCAAATACAATTTTGCCAGCAGTTGTCATCGTAAATCCATATTTTGGAACTTTTTTACATTTTAAAACATCTTTATCATAATTTTCCATATATGAATTTATCGGATCGTCATATTTCCATATAATTTTTCCTGTTTTTAGATCAATTGCTTTTAAAAGCAACCATGGAGGTTTAGAACCTGGACAATTATTATTATCTACTAATCGTTTCCAAAATCCATTAATTCCAAAAGCTTTTTCTTTATCTATTATTTTATCAATTTTATATATATAACTTTTTATATCATTTAGATCACTAGAACTAATTTTTTTTAAATTCTGATTGGGTATAATTTTACTATGCATGTTTTTGAAATTATTAAAATTATCAAGATTATTTCTTTTATTTAAAAAAGAAATTCCTATTAGTGAGCTACTAAAAAAATTACCATCTACTTTATATTTTCCCTCTCTATTAAAACCATGGCAGCTTGCACAATTTGATTGATACTTGTTATGTCCATCAAAATTATTAAAATTTCTATCACGTAACTTTAAATCAGTGTAATTTACTATTATCTGCCACGGTACACGAGTGTAAGGAATGAAAATTGTTGAATTAAATGGATTGAATGAGGCACCTGTCCATTGAGCACCTCCACTAACTCCAAAAAGTGTTAGTTTTTTTTCTAAACTAGGTGTTTCAAAAAAACCCATCTTACTATTTTGTATTTTTAATAAAATATTCTGTTTTTGAATTTCAGAAATATTTGTTACATCTTTTATTGTAAATGTAGAATCCATAAACATTTCTGGTAAATTAAAGCTTGGTTGATAAGCTGCAGTTTTTTCACCAGGAATATCTGAAGTAGGTGCTATCTTGAATTTTGCATCAAATATTGGTTTTCCATAATCTCTATCTAACAATAATGTGTTTCCAATTTTTGTTACTGCCACAACCACATCTATTTTTTTTGAATTTTTCTCTATAGTTGCTAATATAGGTGGGCTAGCGATATCAAAATCCCAAATATCATGTGCAACTTCTTGAAATGACCAATCAACTTTACCTGTATTTAAATCTATAGCTAATAAACTATTTGAATGTTTATTATCTCCAGGCCTTTTAATGCCAACAATTTCTGGCCTAGCATTACCAGTAACTACGTAAATTTTTTTACGTTTTTCGTCAAATGACATTCCTCCCCAAGGGACCGCCCCAGTAAAAAGCCCATTTTTAACTTTTTTTATTAAAGAAGTAGACCATAATAATTTTCCAGTTTTTGTATCATAGGCTTCTATTGCAGGCTTTATTAAAGCGATTATTATCGATTCTTTTGTAACAATAGGAGCAATCAAACTTAACTGATTTCCAATTTGACCTTTATTACCAAACTCTTTATGTATTTTTCCACTTTGTGCGTTAATTGCATAAACACCTTTGCTTGTTGGAACAAATAATCTTGATTTTGAAAAATCTTTATTTTCTTCCCAAGTTAAACCTCTTCGAGCAACCATGTAAGGTAATTCTATTTTCCAAATTAAAGTGCCTGTAACAGCATTTATTGAGAGTAAATGATTATCGACTGTAGGCACAAACATTCGATTACCAATTATTATTGGATTAGTTTCTACATTTAAATTATTTTCACTTGATATATTATTTACGGCCCCAGTTATTTCATATCTATTAATACTATTTGACAAAGATTTGTATTTCCATGCAACTTCCAGGTTTTTTATATTCTCTTTATTTATTTGTCCCAATACAGAATATTTTGCAGAGGAATTCCCACCATGACTCCTATGCCACTTATCATTAGAATAACTCTGTCCAAAAGATTCTTTTATTTCCTTAGATGGAATTTTGCGAATAATTTTATTTAAAGGAAGTGATAGTCTTTTTTCAATACTTTCTATTTCAGGATAACCATCCTTTTTCGAGAGTGAATAGTCAAACCCTGTTAATCTTAAATCGTGAGTAAATTTATTTTTAACGATATAAATAGTTTCTACTATTCCTTCTTTTTTGAGTATTAAAAAAAAATTGTAAAATGCATCTTTTGGATTTAAACCAATATTATTAATTTTATTAGTAATATCAAATTTAAAAATTACGACAGTACTACTTAAGACTAAAATTATTATTGATGTAATTAAAGTTTTTTTCATAAATTTAGTACGTTTCTTTTTTAATTTACTTAATTTTTATTTTTATCATAAAAAAGGTTAAATTAAATTTTATTGTCTGTCTTTACTATAATTGTCTTTATTGCCAAAGATATTAAAATTTTCGCCTAATAACTATTTCAGATTGATCAAAATCATTGCGGTTAGTATTCCACCTATAGTTTGCACCTATGGATAAATTACTGGTTAATTCTTTTAGTAAGGATAGGTGAACTTGATTAATAGTTGGACTGTAATTAGCTTTAACACCAGCATAGTGCAACTCTTTGTGAGATTGTAGCACTACGTTAGTCCTATTGCATGACTGACTGACAAATACTTGAATTTATGACTTAGATGGCGTGATATTGAATTGAAAGTTTAAAAGTTAAGAGCGTTAATTTTATCAGTTAATGCTCGAGCTGCAACGGTATGTCCATGCTCGTTCCAATGAATATCATAATCGTAATTAAATTCTTTGTTGTTTGATACATAGTCGCCTTTGAAGATGTTATGCAGATCGATCACATCTACATTTGGAATAAATTTTGCTGACGTACCTAATTCATCAAAAAGAATATTTATTGGGTTATTCATATCTTTTTTATCTAATCCCGAATATATGGCTTCACGGTCGGCATCTAATAAGATAATGATATTTGATGATAAGGAAATCTCTGTGATACCTTGTAAAAACCTTTCATTAGCTATTCTTCCGGCTTCTAGAAATTCTTTACTTTTGTTTGAATTATTATCAACAGCCTTTACCCCTGATCCAAATACTTTTTTAAGTTGTGATGTTAACTTCAAGTCGAGATATATGTATCTAAGAAAAGCACTTCGTCTTAATAGATTCTTGATAAAAGAAGGTTCGTAATTAACTAAGTTTAGTCCAGTGGTTTTACCGAAATAATGAAACCCTGGGGCTTTTATAGCACTATAAATTGGCTCATCATAAAATGAATTATCAAAATACTGTGTAATCAAAAAAACGTATAATTTTGGGTCAAATCTATCGGCTGCATATTTAGCAAATGCAAGATATTGAGGCATTTCGCTTCCGTTTATACCCATAGGATAAACGTCATAATTCTCAAGGTTTTCGTCTAAAATAGCATGAAATGCGTCTTTATTTTTTAATTGTAGAGCTTCTACATAAGCATCACCTATCACAGCTATCACTGGCTTAGTTTGTATAGCCGCTTCTTGAAACTCCTTATCGCTGGCGTACCCATAATTGTTAATGCGCTTTATAGTTATATGCTGGAAATTAAAACCAATTTGCTTTGTTACTTCTCTGTTCTCTGTATATTTCAAAATCGGATTTTCAGCATTTACAGGTTTTATCATCAAACTATCCGATGTAGGCAAAATTCTAAAGATAATTTCGAGCAATACTGATACCATGATAACTAGAAATAATACATAAGAAAAACTTCCAGCTATTTTCTTAATCCAATTCATAACGTTCCGCGTCATTTTCTTTAAGCACTTCATCTTTATGTTCTTTGTAATTGCGTCAAATTAGACAAATTGCCCAAAAGACTTTGAAATAACTTTATGCCCATATTCGCTATGATGCAATAAAAGAGATGATTAAATTTGGAAACTCAGGCTATCTAAATAGATCAATTTACTTGGATCATAATGAAAATATTGATGTAAAAGTATTTACAAGGAATTAATATGAAACATTCTTTAAGTTCGACATAGCATTCAAATACTTAGAGTAACGTGTGCGTCGGAAAGGGAATGTTTTCATAATTTCATGAATAAATTTCTCATCGTTATGACTATATTTTAATTCTACAACAAAATAATTTTTTGAAATGTGAGTGCTTTTTGTAAATGTATTTATATCTTTAAAAAAAATATCGTTATCAACTGTCAGTCGCAAATTTGGAAAAATAATGTGTTCAAAATATCTGCGATTATAGGTTATTAAGGCTGTTTCTTTAACATAGGATATATTTGGTTCAGTATGTATGGATGATATTTGGTTAACCCATGAACGTAAGATCATTAACTGATTTAACATTGAATTATAATTTTCAAATGTCTTTTCTCCAAGAGTGACCTTGTCACTTAAATCATTTGATTTTCGCTTCCTTTCTAAAAAGCAAGTGATTAAACTGTTCTTTGGTTGTTTGTCTTCATTATTAGATCCAGATGGATACCATCGAACTCGCAATTTTGTACGATCTGACACTCCGGTCATGTTATTATATGCAAAGTCGTATTCAATAGTATCATAGTAAAGAGAACAAATTGTACGATCTGGATACGACTGTCTAAAATTTGATGTCCCTAATAGCCAACTAATGAAAGTAGACCGATCAAGCTCAAAAATCTTGAATTTAATTTCTTTGCGCAAACTTTTTTCATCTAAAGTAATCATTTTTTCATTATCGTGGAATATAAATTCTTTACATTTACGTCTTTAACCATACAAAAGTCATCTTCAATTTTGAGTATTGTGTCTTGTTCACGAGTACACTTAACTGCATTCTTGTTAGCATATAACCTTACATTTAACTTAGTATTGCCCAAAAAAAACGCTTTTTTTCTGTAGGTCATAAAATCATTATATTTAATTTGTTTACTTGAATAATTTTCAATTATAGCGTTGCTTGCGTCTTTAGTTACAACACCATTTCCTGAGTTGGTTACATTTACTGTTTCCACCCTAATATTTGATCGTTCTCCTACTGAGAGGGCTTTGTCACGTACCCCTGTTGCAAGTAACTCAACTACGTGTAAATCAGAACCTGAAATATCTAAACCGTCACCATTTGAGTTATTGATCTCTATCTTCTTTATTTTACCAGAGCAAAAGTCGCAATCGAAAGCATCTGATATTGCATCAAAAATAACAAGACCATCAACCTGCACATTAGCATGTACAATATTGAGTTGGTCTTCTGCACGATTATTCGATAATGAAAGGTTTTTTATAATAAATTTACCTCCATAACCATTAAAAGCACCGCTGTATCTGTAAAGGGGTTCTACAGGCACACCTAAGTTGTCTACAAAAACATTTGTGATCATAGAAACTCCTTTTGGAGAGTTTTTTATTATTATCGATCCAGTTCCTTGCGACTTAATATTTATGGGTGCTGCAATACTGCCTAACATGTTGACAGAATTTTTGAAAATAATAGAAGCACCATTTTTAAGAATAATTTTTGTTCCAGCCATAATATGTACTTTTTTATCAAAAACGATTGTCTCCTCCAAGACTAAATCTCCCGATATTAAACAAAGGGAATCTTGATATAGTTTCGAGCATTTATTCATGTTATTAGTGGATTTATTTAGCTTTCTGTCGATAAATGTAAAATCATTTTTTGCTATTTTTTTGATATCTCTGATGCTTGATGTGACCACAATCTCATTATCAAAAATTCCTTTTTTAGGAAGTATTACCTCCAAATATTTCAAAGTATTAAAATCTGAAGGTGCAATAATTTTTTTAATTGGAATGACTTGACCCTGAAATGTGATGTTCTGCACAGACACTTCAGAACCTGTTAAATTATAAATTTTAACTTTTCCGCTATCAAAGTGCATGACACGAACGAATTCTTTAATGTCACTCAATTGTTTGTTTGTGAGCTCGGTTCTCAAGGGACTTAAATCAAAAGTACTGTTGTTGTTTATTATATCTGTAACTAATTGATAATTAGATAATAAGAAATCTAGATTATCGAGTAGGGGGGTATGTAATAATTCACTGTTATAACGAAAATTAGATAGTGAGATACTGTTTATCAATTCAAGAGGATTATTTTGACTTAAATGCATCTGAATATTTTTAAGAGATTCTTTAATCTCAACTGCAGCAAGTGGCATATTGTTGAAAATCAATTTATATTCAAACGGCAAATCGATTTTACGCTCTTTTATATTAATGACTTGGAAAATTGATTGCCAGCGTGATTGATCGGTTAGTATTGGTTCCAATTTATGTGTATAATCATTCCAAGTATAATATGCGTTCGAATTAAGAAGTGCATGTAATGATCCCCAAATTAATCCAAGAGATAAGTTTGATATCATTTGTTCACGGTCAAAAATAGCACCCTTACTGTTTGAAAGCATTTCACCAACATATGAGTAAATTTCCCTTTGCTTGAATGATTTGTAAGTATCTATTTTCTTACCAATTAACCCAAAATATAACCTTGGATCAGATATGTAATAATCTGGGTAATTACTTTCCTTTAGATTGTATTTTCTTTTTCTTCGATCGGAAATTCGAATAACTGTACTTCGTTTTATATTTTGAGCCTCTAGAAAAACTTGATTGATTGAGGGCTCAACAGTCATAATGCCCCAGCTTTCTCCATTAACAAAAAATGGTAGATAAACCTGTCTATTTTGAGAGAGTCTTCCCATCCGAGAATTCATTTCATGAAAGGCGTGGTCATATGGAAATTGTCTTGCTCTTGGTTTTTGAATGGAAAACTCCTTTAGACCGTGCAGATAACCCCCTATTATTTCAATCTGAAAACTCATTCGTTTTTTTGTATAATAATGCCCTGGGAGATGGCCTTTGAGCCTTACCTTGCATTTATAAATTTTTACTCCATCGGATATTTTGCATGGTACTTTAGAACTTTTTATCCTGAAGCCATCTGCGAGTGCGAGTTTTCTATCAGAATAAATTTTTTCTAATTGCTTAAACTTTATAAAAAGTTCAATTTTGGGAACTTTCTCATCGGTTTTAGAAAATTCGTGGTATATAACTTTAAAAATTTTTTTTGTGATTAATGGAATATCACTAGCAGATAAACTTTCAAGGGGATTTCCTGAACCATCATCAATCAGTAGTGATGGATTTGAAAACGTTGTAAAATGTGATTGAAGATCTTGTACCTCATTATCTACCACAGCCTTAATATTTGTATTCCCAAGAATAATAAACGATGGAACACAAATCATCAAAATCACAAATAGAGATGATTTTAGAGATGGTCGGTAGCTATTCTTATTAATCATTTGCCCTTACCAGTTTATGGTGCTTTCAACTAACTGTATTTCTAAGGTAGGGTCAATTTCAGTTAAAGTAGAAATCAAATTATTAAGATTATATGCCGGGTCCAAATTAGCTGAGTAATAACCAGTAGATCTCTCCCCAATAGCTTCAAAGCGTGTTAATTTAATTGCTGTGATTAATTTGATCAAATTTTCATCCACTGTTTTGTACTTAGTTTTGTCACAAGAAACGACAAAAGTATATTGCCCAATTGAGCTTGTTTGTGCCTTTGAGTTTTTTAAGAGGTAAAGTATTAATAGTGTTAGCATAGTTAAGATAGGTGTTATAAACACAAAGCCTGCACCAAACCCTAAGCCAATCGCAATTGTTAAAAACAAATATCCAAGTTCTTCAGGCTCTTTTATTGGGGTTCTAAAGCGGACAATTGAGAGAGCTCCAACTAAACCAAGTGAAAGCGCCAATGAGCTTTTCACCACAGTTATTACAATAAAAACCGTTAATCCAATTAATGGTAGTACAGATGCAATGTGTGACTTTGCACCTAAACTCACAGAGTTTCGTCTGTAAAAAATGCCAACAAGATATAAAAACGCTGCACATATTAAAAAACTTAATACAGTAGATATTATAGGTAAGTCTGAAAAAGACTCCTGTGCAAGTATTTGCTCTAAGTTGTTCATTTTTTATCCTTAACCTCTTCAATCAGTTGGAATCTATTTTTTCAATTATTATTATCTTTACTAATGAAATAATGTTGCTCACCAATATTACAAATAGATGCTTAATCCAAGCCATAATATTCTTTGGTATTCTGCTTTTATCTCTAATATCAATTTCAATATTTTTAGCTTACGGTTGTTGAGATAGGCAGTATCTTTTGTCAGTATTAAACTGAGCAAATTAATCTAAATTTAAACTAGACTGTTTCGTTTCAATAACAGAATATCTATGTCTTGTTTTGCAACATCATTATTTTTAGCATCATAATGAGCTCATTAACACAGGAAATATAAAGTCCTTCTTTAAAAATAAATAATTGTGATTTACTGGATGGTAAAATGAAAGGTTAATACCTACTATTTTTCTGTAATGATAAAATTAAGACTGCGCATAAAATTATCATACCACCTGACATTTCTTGGTATTTCATTGGCAAATCTAGAAATATCCATACCCAAATAGGGGCTAGCACACTTTCAAGTAATACTAAAACGCCTACATTTGGTGCTGGTAAATATGGTGCAGCCCAGGCAACAAAAGCAATTCCAATTCCAATAG
>Ga0115564_10004118_pt1 | contig 11926 bp, 10 predicted proteins | sample COGITO_mtgs_1105_7_FD_88680 | JGI IMG/M metagenome (GOLD analysis project Ga0115564, IMG submission 88680) | Pelagic marine microbial communities from North Sea - COGITO_mtgs_110523 | ecosystem: Environmental > Aquatic > Marine > Epipelagic | place: Germany:Helgoland, sampling site Kabeltonne... | reverse complement strand
TACGAATTCGTATCATCAGCAGCCCTCATACTGCGTGTGTGTCTTGCGTTTGGTGGCACAGTAAATGGGAGACAGCAAAACCTGCCCAGCCTTAATGGTGTGTGTATATGTGGATGACAAAAAACTTCAGGAAAAGTTTGTCGTACTTTCGCCTGAAAGGGCGTTGGTATGACTACGGCTTAGGAAAGGTCATTAATCAAATACTCATTAAAATAATCAATAAAATAATTAATCGAACTAAGTGCAAGTGAAGATTGCGGAGCAATGTGAAACTTGCTGCTTGCAGTAGGCAAGCATGTCACTTGAGCTAATCAATTATACAAAATCTCAACTAAATATTTTACAAACAAGGAATATACATATGTCATTTATTGAACACGCCTACTCACAAATAACGGCCATTGATCCAAGTATCACAACTGATGAATTCAGTACGCAATGGCTCAACAAATGCTCGTCTTATTACAGGTCCTATAAATCCACACGCAGAGATATCACCACACATGGCCTTGTGTGTTTACTGCTAAATCTCAAACGGAAATCAACCGCATTACAAATGAATAACACCCATCCACTGCTACATGAGAAGGCAGAGGAGTATCTGGGTCTCAGTGCCCTTGTGTATGGGGAGATAGAAAAACGAACTCAGTACATTGTCTGAAACCGATAGAACTTCAAACTTACAGACATTAATATTTTGCAATGAAGCTAAGTATTCACAAACTGACCAAGCAACTAGAACGCGAGAAGCAGCACAAACAGTGGCTTGAGCAAAACCTCCGACATTCACGACAACACTGGGAATGTCGTAAGAACATTCTCAAGCTGAATACCAAGATACTTGTGGATCTTCAAAAGTAAGCCATTCACTAAAGTCAGCACTCAAAAAGATGTTATAGAATATACAATCTATAACATCTTTGACTTCCAGCAATGATATCAATTGGTTAAAAAATTATCTTTTTAGGTCGGCTTTTAAAATGTGTGGCTTTATAATGTTTGATAACAAAACCAAACATTTAGGGGTGATAAGATGAAACAAGCCAAGCTGTTAACTGATGCAGAATTCCGGCGACTAACTGCCATCGTAAATTCGCTGCGTTATCCAACTCGCAACCATACTGCCATAGCTCTCAGCTTTTATGCTGGGTTGCGTGCCTGTGAAATTGCAGCACTCCGCGTTGGAGATGTGTTTGATGAGGCAGGCGGTGTTAAAGACACCATTTATCTAAATTCAGACCAAACCAAAGGATCTGACAGTGGCACTGTTTTGGTGAACACCAAACTCAGACGTCAACTCGTGAGGTTCGCCAAACAATATCCAGTTCATAGCAGCAACAGCACTATACCAATGCTGTTCAGTGCCAAGGGCGGTGGCTTTACTGCTCAGACCATAGTGAACCTGTTCAAACGGCTTTATCAATTGGCCGGCATAGATGGCGCCAGCAGTCACAGTGGTCGCAGGCAGTTTGTCACTCAATTGGCTGATAGAGGTATTAATGCACGACTGGTTCAGGTGCTAGCCAGACACAAGCACCTCAGCACAACCCAGCGTTATATTGATGTGAATGAGAGCAAGTTGAGAAGTGCAATTGAATTGATTTAATCACTTGAGATTTGCCTCAACCGTTTGAACCTGGCCATCTGGTCTGTTGTATCAACGACAGTTTCCTGTTTTGGTGAAGTCAGTTCTTCTAATATGGCCTTCACGGCATCAATCTTTACCTCACGAATTGTACGCTTATTGACTAAGTGGCCTCCACCCGCATTCTTGAGGCTTCGGGAAGTTATAACTTGAGGAAAACTATCGGGGCTTAATCCAAAGCTATTTTCAGGAGTAGTTTCGACTGTTCGATCAAACCAAGCCTCCAAATCAAGATGTCCCGCTATCTTTTCACTCAGATATTCCGCTAGGCGCTCAAACAGCGTGTCAGTATAGTTGAACATCTTGGATGCCGACTTATGCTGCCCCTTTATACTCTTACTGTCCGCTTTATTGTATGCGAACGTCGCGGCTTTCAAACGCCGTTCATACTCAGTGATTTCTTTGGGTTTGTCCCCTAGCATCTCACGTAACTGTTCCTGCTCACAGTAGTCGTCCAAATATCGTGCATAATGTTCCACACCCAACAAAGTTTTTAACTGTCGATTTTGCACGATTTTTCTACGACTGAGGCGTTCAAGAACTTTTTTTAGCCTATCATTGCGTTTTTCTTGAGATTTCATGTTTGGAGACCTCAGACTTAGATCAGGCACTGGGTTTTTCATGGAAATGATAATGGTGCCCTACCGGTACCAAAACAAAAAGGCATTTCTTGTGGCTCGTATTAGCTTACACCGCCATACTGTTTGCGCCAGCGATAATATGTCTAGATTGTGACGCCAATCTGACGAACCGCATCCGCTAAAGGCTTGCCCTGGCCTTGTAGGACTTCAACCTATCGCAGCTCTAGTATTATTTCTTCCGGTTTCTCTCGTTTGCCAACCATTCGTAGGTCCTCCTGTAATAGGGATATACGTATCCCAGTGGATGAACCACTTTCTGGGGGCTATTCCAGTTAAGGAGATTTGTATTAACGCGGCCAAGGCGGCGAATATGTTTTGACATTGGTTAAGAACTTCATCGCCTCTGTAACACCCTCCTAGACGGCGTTACCGGCGGCTTCTAACCGATGTCGCGTCAAGTTCGTCAGCCAATCTGGGTCCATTTCAGGCACGGATGACAAGAGTAAATTTGTATATTCGGGATGCGGCGGTTGGAACACATCGGTTTTCAGACCTTGTTCGACCACTTCGCCCTGATTCATGACCACCACTTGATCCGCGATGGCTTTCACCGTTGAAATATCATGCGTGATGAACAAATAGGTCAGGCCAAGCTCATCTTGAAGCCGCAGCAACAGCTTTAAAATACCTTCTTGCACGATCTGATCCAAGGCCGAGGTGACTTCATCGCAAATCACAAATTCCGGTTCTGCGGCCAGCGCCCGCGCGATACAAATCCGCTGCTTCTGCCCCCCCGATAATTCACCCGGCAAACGCGCTAGAAAGCTTGCATCCAGCTCGATCATCTTGAGCAATTCAACGATACGCGCCTCCTTTTTTTCACCGCGCATTCCAAGATAAAACTCTAACGGCCGGCCAATAATATCGCGCACCGTTTGCCGCGGGTTCATCGCCGTATCAGCCATTTGATAAATCATCTGAATACGGCGCTTTTGATCTTTGCTGCGCTCAGACAGCTTTTTGGGCAGAGCCTCGCCATTAAACTCTATGCTGCCTGCAAGTTGGGGCAGCAATCCTGTGATCACCCGCGCTGTTGTTGATTTGCCCGAACCAGACTCGCCCACCACAGCAACAGTTGAGCCGCGGGGCACATCGATATCCACCTGATGCAGAACCTTTATCGTTCCATAACTGGCATCGATACCTTTCAAAGACAGCAAAGTATCGCTGGGTTTTTGGATTGGCTTCTCAAGCGCCCGTACGGACCAAAGCGATTTTGTATAAGCCTCTTTGGGATCGCTTAACATCATCCGCGTGCCCGCCTCTTCCACCTCTTCGCCGTAGCGCAGCACTTTGATCACATCCGCCATTTGTGCCACCACTGCCAAATCGTGTGTGATGTAAATAGCGGCGGTGTTAAACTCTTCAACGATCGCCCGCATCGAGGATAAAACCTCCACTTGCGTGGTGACGTCAAGCGCCGTTGTCGGTTCGTCAAACACAATCAAATCTGGGCGCGGCAACATCGCCATAGCCGTCATCACGCGCTGCAATTGACCGCCGGAAACCTGGTGAGGATATCGATCCCCGATATGATTAGGATCGGGTAAATTCAGCACCCCATATAAGGTTTTAGCATCTGAATGCGCTTCCGCGCGCGGCTTAATCTTCGAGCGAATGGTCGAGGCAGTTGTCTGATCAAGCAACCGATGCGCAGGATTGAAGGAGGCGGCGGCAGATTGTGCAACATAGGTCATTCGGTTGCCCCAAAACGCGCGCTTTTCACTTTCAGACAAGCGGGCAAGATCAGACCCGTCAAAAAGAATTTCACCCCCCGTGATGCGGCATCCCGGCTGGGTGTAGCCCATCGCGGCCAGCCCCAAGGTTGATTTGCCCGCCCCGGATTCCCCGATCAGGCCCAACACTTCACCCCGATGCAGCGTCAGATCAACGCCTTTTACAATGTCATGCCATTTTTCGTCTGAAAACCCTTGAATTTTCAAACCCTTTATCTCAAGCAGCACATCGCCTTTTTTCGTTTTATTGCTCATCGCGCAGCCCGCTTGTTTTATGCAAGAACCAATCAACCACAAAATTAATCGCCACGGTAAGCAACGCGATCGCCGCGGCTGGAAGCAACGGGGTTAAGCCCGCTTTAATATCATATTGCGCGAACATAATCAGCGACGCGTTTTCGCGCACCATTGATCCCCAATCTGCGGTTGGGGGTTGAATTCCCACCCCCAGAAAAGACAAAGCCGCGATCGTGAGAAACACGAAGCAGAACCGCAACCCAAATTCAGCGATCAGAGGCGGCATAATATTGGGCAAGATCTCTCGGCGCATAATCCACCACAGGCCTTCACCGCGCAGGCGAGCGGCCTCAACATAATCCATCACCACAACGTTTAAGGACACTGCTCTGGTCAAACGGAACACCCGCGTGCTGTCTAAAACCGCAATAATAAGGATCAAGTTGGTCACCGTTGATCCAAAAATTGACAATAAAACCAATGCGAAAATCAGGCTAGGAATGGCCATCAACACATCTACCGCACGGCTGAGAAATTGATCCAACCAGCTTTGGTTGATCGCAGCAGCAAGGCCCAGAGAGCCACCTATTATAAACGCCAAAAGCGTGGTGGCGACCGCAATACCAACTGTATTTCGTGCCCCAAAAATCATCCTTGAAAAGATATCCCGACCAATCTGGTCCGTACCAAACACATGCTCAGCGCTCCAAGCTGCATAGGGTTCGGGAAAAACCTCAGCCTCTCCATAAGGCGATAAAATCGGCGCGAACACCGCCAATATAATATAACCCAGAATGACGATCATCCCAAAACGGGCTGTCATCGGTGCTTTGCGCAAATCAAGCATCAGGCGTTGCCAAAGCGATCGCTTCTCGCTGACAGCGCCGACCTCACCCAAGGCCGAATATGTGTTAGGTTCTTGGCTCATTTTGGATGCAACAATCTTGGGTTGGTTACAATACCGATGATATCGGCAAGCAGGTTTAACAAAATATAGGTCATTGCGAAAATCAACGCGCAGCTTTGAACAACCGGGATGTCCCGGCTGGCCACGGCATCGACCATCAATTGACCAATGCCCGGATATACAAACACAACTTCCACAACGACCACCCCAACGACGAGGTTAGCAAGGTTTAAGGTAATGACCGTGACAATCGGTGCCCAAGCATTCGGCAAGGCATGTTTCAAAATCAATTCGCGTGGTGTTGCACCTGATAGGCGCGCCATTTGGATATAAGGGCTGGCCAATAGGTTGATAATTGCCGCCCGCGTCATGCGCATCATATGTGCGAGAATTACCAAAGTTAACGTTAGGGCGGGTAAAGCCGACCAATATAGACGCTCGAAAAATTCCGTATCAGCATCCACATTTGCCAGCGACGGGAAGATCGGGAAAAGCGAGGTCAAAAACAGGATCAGAATATAGGCTATAAAAAACTCAGGAAACGAAATTGTCGTGAGTGTGCTCATATTCATAATGCGGTCGTAAGCAGAATTACGATATAGAGCGGTGGTGATCCCTAAAAATAAAGACAGCGGCACGGCAATGATCGCCGCAAACGAGGCTAGGAAAAGCGTATTTTTCAATCTTGGGGCAACCAGGTCAAATACAGCGCGAGACTCGTCAGCGCCGATGACCCCACGCCCAGTATATGAATTACCCAAATCTCCCGACATCAGCGCAGTCATCCAATCGAAATAAAGTAAAACTGGGTGCCTATCGAGGCCCAGCTCCTTGCGGAGTGCCGCCACTGTTTCCTCTGTTGCCGCTCGAGCTAAAATCGCTTCGGCGAAGTCACCAGGTAGCATTTGAATCGATATGAATATGATCAATGACACCATAAACAGTGTAACAATTCCAAGTACCAATCGGTTCAGAATGATCGCTATAATCGGATGCATTTTCTCCACCTACGTCATCGATTCCAGATACTCAAAAATGCGGGCGACCGCCTCGGCACCCGGGTCCGTATGACCCTGAAGTTGTGGTGCGCTGACATAGGCCGCGCGACCAGCGTTTGCCTGGAGCAGGCTCTTCGTGTGATCTGCACCGGCGCGGGCTGCCTTGGCAGCTGGTAGAATTCCCTCGACGAGGGCGGTCAGCGCGGGTTCAAGCGCATCCACCAAAGTGCGGTCCCCGGGTTTTGCACCACCGATTTCCTTCATGCGGTCGAGGCCGACTTGCAGTGCCTCGGTGATCGGCAAATCAGTCCTCAAGGCGTCGGCTGTCGCGTTGAAGAAGATTGATACGAGCACTCCAAATGAGCCACCTATTGTCTGGCTCAGTTCTTGTGCAATGGCCTGACAGAGCTGTGCTGGGTCGGCGAGTGGCAACCGGTCTGTGGATGAAATCAGTGCCTCGGCTGCTCGTGCTACCGTTGAACCGGTATCACCATCGCCAGATTTTGCATCGAGGGCGTTTAGCTCCTCCCTGGAGGCAAGCATCGTTTTGCAACAGCCTGTCAGCATCGTGCGAACCGCAAGATTCACGGAGGGTGCGAACGCAATTGGAGCGATACCTGCCGGCATTGCTGCGACCTGCACAGCCTTAACAGATGAAACGCCGGGCCAGGCGCGCTGTGATGTCGGGGCGGCGAGAAGATCCAGCTCTTCTGCGCTCGCGGGATAGATTGAGACCGAAAAACCATGCATGCCAAGAGAGGTCATCATCGCCGCAGGGCCAATCACATGCGAAATGTTACGGCCAAGACGAGAAAGCCTAAGATCGTTCAGTATCACTGACATTTCCAGGACGGATGTGCCACCTAGGTTATTGACTAGCGCAACATACGATTGGTCTCGAATCCTATCAGCCATGCGGTCAGCAATCGCGGCCACTGCCGTGTGAGCGCCGGAAAAATCGACCTGCTGGACGCCCGGCTCGCCGTGAATGCCGAGGCCCAGTTCGACCTTTCCAGGCGGAATGCGGGCTTCTTTCGGCGATCCTGGAACGGCGCACGTGTCTAGTGACATTCCGAAGCTCATCGTTCCGTCCGCAACCCGCCTTGCGGCTGCCGCTACTGTCGAAAGATCCGCACCGCTTTGCGCTAGTGCGCCCGCGATCTTGTGAACTAGGAGTGTTCCTGCAACCCCGCGCGGTTGCGCCAGATCGGGTAGGGCGATGTCGTCACCTACGATGACGACCTCCACTTTGTGACCCAGACTGCGCGCTCGTTCCGCTGCCAGCCCGAAATTGAGGCGGTCTCCGGTGTAGTTCTTCACGATCAGTAGGCAGCCAGCGGAGCCAGTGACCGCGAGGATGCCAGCTAGTACCGCATCAACGCTAGGGGATGCAAAGATATCGCCACAGATTGCAGCGGTCAGCATGCCTTCGCCAACAAAACCAACATGCGACGGCTCATGGCCCGACCCACCACCAGAGACCAGTGCCACCTGCGATTTTTCCCAATCATTTCGGAGAACGACGCGAATATGTGGATAGCCGTCGATGCGCGCAAGCCTGCCGCCCGACCCGGCTAAAATTCCATCAATGGCTTCAGTGACGATGTCTCTGGTCTCATTTACAAAATGTGCCACGGGGGCTCTCCTCTGGTCTTTGGAAATGCGGTGCTTCGGCCGCCGACTTTCCGCTGATCTCGACGCCAATGACTTAGGATTGGCGCAACTTGGTGGCGTCTGCTTCGCCCTTAGTCGTGTCATGGAACCCTAGTTGAGCCGAAATATGACCCGCGGCGCCGAGCAGCTTGTCCTTGTGCAACAGCAGATCTTTCACGCTCAATCGGCCCGTCATGTCAAACACGCCGATGGCCGCAACGACATCGCCGTTGTGGTCAAAGACCGGCGCAGCCATACCGACGTCCTGGAGAAACTCTTCGCGATTGCTGATGGCTAGGCCCGTCTCGCGCGCGTTGTCCAAATCAGCCTCAAATGTTGCGGGATCAGTGATGGTCCGATGGGTGAACGCCTCGAACTGCATCATTCCGATAATCGACTTCCGCTGCAAGCTGTTGGAGAATGCCAAGAGAACCTTGCCCGAGGCAACAACGTGTGCCGGAGTCCGATCTCCGACGCGGGGCGCCGTCCGGTGACGGCTGGGGTAATCGATGATTTGCAGCCAAAGCACGTGGCCCTCGTCGAGAATTCCGATGGTGGCTCCCAACTTCGATTCGCTACTTAACTTCTGAAGTATCTGTCCGGCGATATCTACAAGATCGGCGGCGTTCAGTGCATCTGTCGCCAACGACAGAAACTTGGGCCCAGGCCTGTAAAGGTTACGCAGCGGGTCGAGCGCAACAAGGCCTTCCTCCCGCAAAATCGAGAGAATTCTGTGAGTTGAGCTTTTCGGAAAGCCACATTTCTGGGTGATCTCGGCAAAATTAAGCCGGGTTCTGCTCGAGCAGATGACATCCAGCACAATCACGCTTCTCGAGACGATCGAACTCTTAGTCACAAGGGACACTCCTTTGTATTGACGAATCGATTTAAAATTATCTATTATAATTTAAAATGTCAATCTTATAATATGGAATACGAGATGAAATCAGATGTGCAGGTAGCGGTGATCGGGGGCGGAATCGTTGGAGCTGCAGTGCTTTACTGGTTGGCTAAGAAGGGCTGGACTGACACAGTTTTGGTTGAACGCCGAGAGCTGACTTCCGGTTCTACCTGGCACTCCTCAGGGCACGTAGCCTATTTTGGTCCGGAGGCGGACTTTTCTCAGCTATATGCTTCGTCGATCCAGACATATGTTCAGGCAGAACAGGAAAGCGGCCACTCGATATCTTTTCACCAAACTGGTAGTCTTAGGATCGCGTCGAATGAGAAAGAACTCGAACTTTTTCATTCGTACAAGCCGGATTTTGATAAACGGGGTATACCTTACAACGTCTGCACTCCGGATGAGGTGTCTACGCTGAATCCCTTGCTCGAAACCAGCGGGATATTTGGGGCTGCATATACGCCTACGGATGGTTATTTGGACCCATCAGGCGCTACTCAAGCTCTTGCTGCAGCAGCTCGCGGGTTGGGGGCTTCGGTGGAACGATTTTGTCCGGTATTGTCACTGCAACGCGATACTAGTGGTTGGCTTGTCGAAACAGAAAAGGGAATTATTTCGGCAAAGCATGTGGTTGTAGCGGCCTCGTTTTGGACAAGAGAATTGCTCGCCAAATTGGGCATCGGCGTCCCTGTATATGCAATCAAGCACCAGTGCGTCTTGTCGGATAGCTTGCCTGGTCTCGTTGAATTGGATCATGAAATTCCAATCTTGCGCGACAGTTATATTTCTGGATCCGTTCGCCAAGAAGGAAAGGGTATTTTAGCTGGGTTCTACGAAGATACCCCAGAATTCTGGGCTCTGGACGGTATTCCCAAAGATTTCCACGAAGACTTGTTCGAGCCTGACCTCGATAGGATCATGCCCAACTTAGAGCGGTTAATGGAGCGGTACCCAAGCTTTCGTGAAGTTGGCATAAAGAACGTTATCAATGGGCCAATGTGTTTAACCCCGGATAATCTACCATTGATTGGACCGGTGCAAGATCATGAGGGGCTTTGGCTGGCAACCGGTTTCCACGTGGGAATCGCGACTGGCGGAGGTAGTGCGGAATTCTTGGCGCACTGGATGACGAGCGGAGCACCGCCTTTCGATCTTAAAGCCGTTCATGCCGATCGTTTTCCAAACGACATGCCAACTGATCTCGTCTTGGAAAGAATGAGACAATACTATCGAAAATTCTATCAATTACCCACCTAATAAATTGTAAACAACTAAGGGAGGAAAAGTAAATGCAGAATTTAGACAAAATAATGGAGACACACCGTAAAGGTGAAATAAGTCGGCGAAGGTTTATGACCTCGGCCATTGCCATGGGGCTCAGTGTTCCTGCCGCCACTCTTCTTGCCGAAAAAGTGCAAGCTGCCACGCCTAAGCGCGGTGGATTGTTCAAGATTGGCATCGGCTACGGAGCCACTACCGACTCGCTCGATCCGGGAACTTTCGGAGACTATTACATGTTGACCGTTGGGCAAGCGGCCCGCAATTGCCTGTTCGAGATCAACAATGCCGAAGAGCTTGTCGGCGAGTTGGTGGAAAGCTGGGAGGTAAGCCCGGATGCAAAAACTTGGGTGCTTAGCTTGCGCAAAGGCGTTGAGTTTCACAACGGCAAGACACTGACAGCAGACGATGTGATCGCCTCTATCCAGCATCACATTGGCGGTGATTCAACGTCGGCTGCAAAAGCATCTTTGTCCTCCATCACTGATGTCAAAAAGGATGGAGCCAATACGGTCGTCATCACATTGTCAGAAGGCAATGCAGATTTCCCCTATCTGATGAGCGACTACCACCTTGGGATCATGCCGGAGAAAGATGGAAAGGCCGACTGGCGATCCGGCGTTGGCACCGGTGGATATATTATCGACAGCTTCAATCCTGGTGTGAAGACTTCGCTCACACGCAATCCCAATTACTGGAAATCCGATAGCGCGCACTTCGATGCCATAGAGGTACTTGCAGTTCTTGATGCCACAGCGAGAACTAGTGCGCTGAGCTCAGGGTCCATCCATGCGATGGACCGGGTCGATAAGAAAACAGTGCACCTGTTGGAAAAAAATCCCAATATCTCGATCAAAGAGACGGCGGGTGGACAGCACTACGTCTATCCAATGATGTGCGATGTCGCGCCTTTTGACAATGTGGACGTCCGTTTGGCGTTAAAATATGCCATGAACCGTGAGGAGTTTCTCAAGAAAATACTCGCTGGACGCGGTTATGTCGGCAACGATCAGCCGATCGCACGATTTAATCAGTTCTTTGCCGCGGACCTACCGCAACGACAGTATGATCCAGATAGGGCCAAATTCCACCTCCAGAAATCTGGACATAGTGACCTCAAAGTCGATCTTCACGTGGCGGAAGTTGCGTTTGATGGTGCAGTAGACGGCGCGCTCTTGTATAGCGAAATGGCACGTGCTGCGGGCATCGACATCAATGTCGTTCGCGAACCCAATGACGGATTCTGGGACAACGTTTGGAACAAGAAACCCTGGTCAGCCGGGATCTGGTCTGGTCGGGTGACAGAAGACTGGATGTTCTCGATTGCTTACGCCAAAACTGCTGCTTGGAACGATACTCATTGGTACCACGAGCGTTTCAACCAGTTGCTCATCGAGGCTCGTGCCGAGCTGGACCAGGAAAAGCGTCGCGCCATGTATTATGAGATGCAGCAGCTTGTAAGCGACGACGGCGGTGCCGTGATCCCCGTTTTCTCAAACTGGCTTTTTGCGGCAAATAAGAAAATTGCACATGGTCAGATGTCGGGCGCCTGGGATCTTGATGGTGGCAAGTGCTTGGAACGTTGGTGGTTCGCATAGTTTTTAAAGTGCGAGAGCCAATATATTGATCGTTTTGCAGCCTGAAGTAAGTTAAATATTGGTTCACTTCAGGCTGCTTATACCAACCACCCTAATAATTGACCTTTATCCAATCTCTTTTGGTGATTGAAGTTATTCGTTGTGAATCGTTGGCGAAGAAGTTCCACGCTTGGGCACATTTTTCGAGGATTTCCTCGTAGGTGTCGAATACCGAGATAGCGAGTTTGTTTGACCGCAGATAGGCCCAGACGTTTTCCATGGGGTTCAGTTCTGGTGAGTATGGCGGCAGTTTCACGAGCGTAATATTGTCTGGTACTTGCAAGCATTTT
>Ga0115564_10004114_pt1 | contig 11929 bp, 10 predicted proteins | sample COGITO_mtgs_1105_7_FD_88680 | JGI IMG/M metagenome (GOLD analysis project Ga0115564, IMG submission 88680) | Pelagic marine microbial communities from North Sea - COGITO_mtgs_110523 | ecosystem: Environmental > Aquatic > Marine > Epipelagic | place: Germany:Helgoland, sampling site Kabeltonne... | reverse complement strand
TATCGAATGCGGAGATTTTTGCGATTCAGGTTTTTGCTAGACCTAAACTTAGTTGTGCGCACATTTGCGCAAAGTATTGCGCGAAAATATATAGAAAAAAAGTTCAAATTAACTTGAACAAACGCGAATAAGCATCTTTTTAACTATTTACATTTTATTACCCACGATCAGCGCCCACAAATCAATCGCAACGTGACTATAGAATTGAAACCCTTGGTCTCAAGCTAAAGTGACACAGCTGATTGGTAAGGCGTCGCCCTCTGCAGGTCAATGGAATGCCCGATTAAGTGGTCCATGTTTTATGTTAATGTATAATCACTTTCTGTTCCGACCAATCCGAAGGGATATTTGGAGCTGGAACGTTGGGCGCGATATGAAGAGATTATTGCACACGACAAGGAGCTCGAACGCCTTGTCACCGAACGCGCGTCAGACTTGATGGCATCACTTGGCATAGCGACACTGACCGTAGCGGAAATGTTGATACTTGTTGGCGACGATCCAACGCGCATCCGTTGACAAGCAGCATTTGCAAAGCTCTGTGGTGTTTGCCCAATCCCTGCATTCAGCGGTAAAACACACCGCTTCCGATTGAACCAAGGCGGAAATCCACAAGCCTACGCCGCCTTTTATCGCCTGGCCATTGTCGGGATCCGAAGCCACGAACCAACTCTGGCTTATGTTAAGAAACGTACAAAAGACGGAAAGAGCAAAAGCGAAATCAATCGTTGCCTGAAACCCGACATCGTTCGCGAAATCTACAGCCAGCTTTGCGTCCCAAAAATAGCTCAAATCGCCACTTGACGAATACAGGAGCTTCAATGCCGCCATCGAGACGTTCTTCAAAACCATCAAGGCCGAGCTGATCTGACGCCATTCATTGGAAACGCGGTGACAGGCTGAGAGGGCGATCTTCGAATACACAAACGGGTTCTATAACCCGCGACGCCGACACTCAGCACTGGGCTGGAAAAGCCCAGTCGCTTTCGAAAGAAAGGTGGCTTTCACGAGCACTTGGGGCGGCACTAAAACGCGACAGGTCCAATCAGTGTTGGACTGTAGCGACGCGCCGCTCTGATCAATGTCGTTAACAAAGGAAAAGGGATATATTCAAGCATTGCTTGCAGGTCTTTGAAGACAAGCAAAGGGCTCTTCATAGAATAAACGTTACAGAAGCGAGCACAGACTGCCGAATTCCCGTAGGCCGGTTTATTGGGCTTCGTGGGCCGCCTTCCATCACGGACAAGGTGATAAAACCCTTAGGGCTGTTCTTGCGTAAAGGTATTGTTTGCCAAACTACGGTTTTTGTTTTGTCACCGGCAGACTTTATGGTTAGTTTGCCGCAACCGTGTGGCAGACATTGTAAAGAACCGCACAGTGCAATCAACGATTTAACGGCGTTTTTAAACCCAAAGGCTGCACATGACTGCTTCACTCTTCACTCCGGGTCTTCAAGAACTTAAGGCCGCACGGAGCGAAAGCCGCCAGCTCTATTGGTTTGTCGGCTTGTTCAGCGCCTTTGCAAATCTGTTGATGCTCACCGGGCCGTTATATATGCTGCAAATCTATGATCGAGTGCTTGGAAGTCGCTCGGTGGAAACGCTTCTGGCGCTCACGCTGCTCGTGGCATTTTTGTACAGCATTATGGGACTGCTCGATTATAGTCGCAGCCGTATAATGGCGCGGGTTGGCGTGCGGTTTCAGGCACGGCTCGATCAACGGGTGTTTGATGCCGCGATCCGCAAATCGGCAGTTGACGATGACGATCTCAGTGGCACCGGTCTGCGAGATCTGGAGGCGGTGCAGAGACTGATGACATCGCCGGCACTGATGTCGGTTTTCGACATTCCTTGGACAGCGGTCTTTCTGGCGGGGATCTGGGTTTTTCATCCGTTTATGGGGATGCTCGCGCTCGGCGGCGGTGCACTGCTGATTATCACAGCGATGATCAACCGATGGATCAGCCAGACGGCGCTGGTGGAGGCAAATATCGGCGCCTATCAAGCGGATAAAATGTCCGACCAAATCCAGCATGAAGCCGAAATGATCCAGAGCATGGGAATGCTGAAATCCACGTTTGAAGCGTGGAAACTGAAGCGTGGTAGAGCGCTGCTCGCGCAGCTTGCCGCCAGCGATGTCAGCAGTGTATTCAGCAACCTGACAAAAATTTTCAGACTTTTTCTGCAATCTGCCATGCTGGGCTTGGGCGCTTATTTGGCGCTGCAAAACAAAGTGTCCCCCGGCGCAATGATTGCCAGTTCGATCTTGATGGGTCGGGCTTTGGCGCCAGTAGAGATGTTGATCAATCAATGGGCGCTGTTTCAGCGGTCGCGGAAGGGATGGAACAACCTCGCCTTATTGCTATCGCAAGTACCGCCCGAGGTGCCCAAGACCGCCCTCCCGCGACCCGCGGCCAAATTAACAGTCAGAAATTTGACGGTGGTTCCGCCGCGTCAGGATCGCGCCGCTTTGAAAATGGTCAATTTCATGCTTGAGCCCGGGCAGGCGCTCGGGGTGATCGGACCCTCGGGCTGCGGCAAAACCACGCTCGCCCGCGCGATTACCGGCGTTTGGCAGCCTGCCGGAGGCAGTTTGAAACTGGATAGCGCAGCGCTGGATCAATATGATCAAGCAGTGCTTGGTGGCTATATTGGCTATCTGCCGCAGCGCGTACATCTGTTTGACAGTACCATCGCTCAGAACATTGCAAAAATGGCGCTCTCGCCAGATCCTGAAAAAATAGTCATCGCCGCCAAAAAAGCGGCAGCGCATGAAATGATTTTGGACCTGCCCGACGGTTATGATAGTCTGATCGGCGATTCCGGTGTGCAACTTTCGGGTGGACAGATGCAGCGTGTAGGATTGGCGCGCGCGCTATATGGTGATCCGGTTTTACTGGTTTTAGACGAACCGAATTCAAATCTTGATAATGACGGAAACGAAGCGTTGAATATAGCAATCCGAGGCATGAAGGCGCAAAACAAGTCGGTTCTGATTATGGCCCATAGACCTGCAGCAATTAAAGAGTGCGACTTGCTGCTGGTGCTGAACAATGGCGCACAAAGCGCGTTTGGCCCCCGAGAGGATATTTTAAAATCCACTGTACAAAACCATCAGACGATCACCACCTCGGGTGGCCCGGGTGGCCTTATATGAGCTCTGAAATGAGTAAAAAAGTGTTGTTAAACGCGGTCTCTTCGTCGGCCTGTTCGGGTTGCTGCTGGTGGGTGATTTTGGTGTATGGGCGGTTCTAACCTAGATTTCCGGCGCAATCGTCGCAGAAGGCCAGATAGAGGTCGATCAAAACCGGCAGGTGATACAACATCCCGACGGCGGAGTGGTGGCCGCCATCGCGGTCGATGAAGGCCAGACTGTCACTGCCGGCGACATCCTTTTACAGCTCGACCCCTTAGTCACTCGGTCAGACCTGACCGTCGTAGAGGGGCAATTGCTCGAATTGATTGCCAGGCGTGGCCGGCTTAAAGCTGAACGCGATGGTACCGCGACAATAGTTTTCGACCCGCCACTGATCACCACGCGCGCTGAAAATGCAAACGTCTACGGGCTTATGCAAGGACAGTCGCGGTTATCTGCAGCCGGCGGCACCTCCAACCGACGTGAAATTGATCAAATGAGCAAACGCCTGGCGCAGATCATCTGGAATGCCCGATTAAGTGGTCCATGTTAAATGACTATGCAGAGTGGGATTTTGGTCTACAGTTAGGATGCTCTTTGACGCAGGGGCCGGTACCGAATTGCGCTGTGATGTCTGAAAGTATTACAGTGCTGACGCCACCGCTCGATTAGGATTTGCGCGTCTCTGAGCGAATAGTAGATTTCACCGTTTAACACCTCATCGCGAAGGCGCGTCATGAAGTTTTGATTGCCATTCCGGGCAAAAAGAGACGCCGTAGAGTGACCAATCTCAATCAACTGGACGACTTCAAGCGCTCGATCGCATCATGGGCCAGTTATGGCCTCCCCGTCCGGGTGGCTTTGAGGCTACCGGCAATTACCACCGTGCCATAGCCTATCATCCGGCCGCAGCAGGCTTTGGGATGAAGTTGGTATCTTCGGTGTAATTGGCCCACACACGCCAAGCCCTTCATTACAGCTGGGACAAAATGATCCCAAGGATGCCCGGGTTATTCTGCACATAATGGAGTTCGGAAACACGCAGGTCTACCACGGCCCACTGGCATGCGGCACCAACAACATTCAGGAGCTGTCCAAAACCCATGACATCGTCTCTAAATTCGAGATGTCCGTCGTCAGGATTTTTCGAACAGATGTAGTCCCAGATTTTCGACTAGTTTGCAGCCATTGCCTATGCTCTCATTGAGACCGCCAAGATGAACAAGGTAAACCCCGAAGCGTTTCTCGCTTGGGTGCTCGAACGCATCCAAGATCATCCCGCAAATCGTACCCACGAATTGCGACCGTGGTCTTATCAAGACGAGATCGACGCTCAAAACACCAAGACCGAGGCAAAAGACGCAGCTCGATCAAGCCCCGTGTTGATATTTACCTTGCAGCGCATCTAGAGGCTAATCTTAAGCACGAGCGACAGACGCATAACAAGTTGGCAGCCCAGCGCCAATCGGAGAAAGCCGAGCGTCGGGTTTTGGCTGAATTAAAGCGGCCTGAACAAAGGATAGTGGACGCGGAGCTGATGCATGATGACCTTAAAATTCCAGCAAAAAAATCTAAAGGTTGGTTTTAATCTGGAAAATAGAGAGTGTTTTTTTCAGAAAAACCTTCAAACTCACTTTGATCAAATCAAGAGCTTTCAATTTAACGAGACCTCCTAAACTATTTTGCGGAAAGTTCGAATTAACAAAATAATTTATGTCCAGTGAATTTATCTTCAAACATGAAACAGGTTGAAAAGTTCAGAATATGATGCGTAATGCAGACTTGGAATTGCAGTCTAAATTAACTCAGGGAGTAATCTAATGTTTAAAACACTCAAGTTGGCAGTAGCAGGGGCAGCTCTTGCCTTTGGTTTTGGGGCGGGTGCATCTGCTCAGGAACTAAATTTCTTCACTATCGGTACTGGTGGGACCGCATACACCTATTACCCAGTGGGTGGTGTAATCGCGAATGCAATTTCAAAACCACCAGGATCACGTGAATGTGGCCAAGGCGGTTCATGCGGCGTTGATGGTCTGATTGCTTCTGCAGTTTCCTCACGCGGTTCGGTTGATAACGTAAACGCCATTCTATCTGGCTTGCGTAATTCTGGTTTTGCACAGTCTGACGTTGCATATTGGGCCTATACGGGAACAGGCACGATGGAAGGCAAAGAACCAGCAAAAGATCTGCGCACCATCGCGGCTTTGTTCGAAGAACATATTCACTTGGTTGCCTTGGCAGACAGTGGCATCAATTCTGTTGCTGACCTTGCAGGAAAGCGCGTTTCATTGGACGAACCTGGTTCAGGTACATACGTGGACGCAAACCTAATATTGGAAGCTAACGGACTATCCGCAGATGATTTAACAGCAGAAGCACTTAAGGGGGGCGCGGCATCTGAGGCTCTGCGCAACGGCAAAATAGACGCATTCTTTGTGGTTGCAGGCTACCCAACAGGCTCACTCGTTGAATTGGCATCAGCCGCAGACATCAAATTGGTTCCAATTGCAGGTGCGGGCGCAAACGCGTTGACCGAAAAATATGGTTTCTTTGCATCGTCTGACATTCCAGCAGGCACATACGAAGGTGTGGCCGCGACAACAACCGTTGCGGTTGGCGCACAGTGGTATACATCAGCAAACGAAAACGAAGAGTTAATCTACAAAATTACCAAAGCTTTGTGGAATGACGAATCTCGCAAATTGTTGGACGTGGGTCATGCCAAAGGCAAGACAATCACCCCAGCATCCGCCCTAAACGGCATCGGTGTTCCTTTGCACGCAGGTGCAGAGCGTTTCTATAAAGAAGCTGGTCTCCTTAAATAAAACATTGGCTTAACTTTTAGCCTTGGGCGTATGCTACGCCCAAGGTCTTTTTATTATATATTCTGCGGACTTTTATCATGCCAGCTGACACAACACCTGAACTTTCTGCGGAACAACTAGCTGAAATCGAACGCAAGTATGATCCTGAAACCGCATTTCGCGCTACAGGCAAGATACTGGGTTTTTGGATTTCCGCCGCACTAGTTGCTATGTCAGTCTATCATTTTTATGCGTCGGGCTTTGGGCTTGTAAGGGAACTCGTGCATCGGGGAATTCACTTATCTTTCGTATTGGGATTAGTTTTCCTGCTCTTTGGCTTGCGAAAGTCAAACAACAATATGCAATCCAAAGTGTGGTACCGTTTTGATGGTGTACCTTTAGCCGACATGATAATGGCTGTTTTAGCGATAACGGCCGCAATGTATTTACCACTTTTGCCCGCCACAGCTTTGGCGCAGCGTGTGGGCAATCCATCCTCGTTAGATATATTCATGGGTACGGCACTATTATTTTTGACCTTGGAGGCCACGCGCCGAAGCGTCGGACCAACTCTTCCCATCATCGGATTGTTGTTTATTGCATTCGCCTATTTTGGACCCTGGATGCCTGGGGCATTAAAACACGGGGGCTCGTCGTGGTTGGGGATTATTAACCATTTATATATGACCAACCAAGGCATTTACGGCATCGCGATTGGTGTCATGGCGCAGTATGTTTTTCTTTTCATTCTGTTTGGTGTTCTTGCCACTCGCATAGGTCTTGGGCAATTGTTCATTGATTTGGCGATGGTTATCGCAGGGCGGTATTCTGGCGGCCCCGCTAAGGTTGCAATTTTTTCTAGCGCATTTATGGGCACGATTTCGGGGTCATCCATAGCCAATACGGTAACAACCGGCGCATTGACCATTCCAGCCATGAAGAAAGTAGGCTACCCGGCACATTTTTCTGGTGCTGTTGAGGCCACATCGTCGACAGGCGGTCAGATTACGCCACCTATTCTAGGGGCAGCTGCGTTTATTATGGTTGAATACCTTGAGATCCCGTTGCGCGATGTATTGGCCGCAGCCTTATTTCCAGCATTGCTGCATTATTTTGGTATTTTCATCATGGTACATTTAGAAGCTAAAAAACTTGGCTTGCGAGGTCTTCAAGAAGATGAACTGCCTAAAGTCAGCGTCGTATTAAAGGACCATTGGCTCAGCCTGATCCCCCTGATTATCCTTGTCTATCTTATCCTATCGGGAAAAACACCAGACTTTGCGGCCGTCTATGGTATCATAGCTTGTGTAGTCGTTGGATTTCTCAACCCAACCCACCGCCTAAATTTTAAGGACTTATGGGATAGTTTAGCATCAGGAGCGAAGAATACATTGGCTGTTGGCGCAGCTGCAGCCACTGTGGGAGTTGTGGTAGGTGTCGTAACCTTAACTGGTGTAGGTTTCCGTTTGGGCTATGTCGTTGTCCAAACCGCAACCGATATAGGCACTTTTTTTAGTTCGTTACCTGTGCTCGGATATTTCACTGTAACGCAATGGGCCTTATTCACATCTCTTATCCTTATCGCAATAGCCTGCGTTATTATGGGTGCGGGTATTCCCACCACTGCGACATATATTATCCTGGTGGCGGTGGCTGCACCTGCGTTGGCGCAGCTTCAAGTCGAACCACTGGTCGCGCACTTCTTTGTTTTCTACTACGGGGTCCTGGCGGATATTACGCCACCTGTCGCATTGGCCGCATATGCGGCTGCTGGAATTGCTGGTTCAAACCCGTTCAAAACAGGTAACACCGCATTCAGGCTAGGCATTGCCAAAGCATTGGTACCCTTTGTATTCGTGTATTCTCCCGCTCTTTTACTGGTTGCAGATGGGTTCACTTGGTGGCTGTTTACGATCACACTTATTGGCGCAATGTTAGGAATCGCGTCCTTAGGTGTCGCATTTTCTGGCTTCCTGATTGTGCCTCTTAAAAAATGGGAACGCTGGTGGGTGTCAGTAGTATCATTCCTCTTTATTGCGCCTGGACTGATAACAATGACACTAGGGATGATACTTATAATCCCAATCATTGGGCTTCAAATGAAACGCAAGAAACTTTTGCAAAGGGAAGGTATTTCACAAGCAGGTTTCGGACATTCCGCTGATTGACACCGCTTGGGAAGACGTGGCAGCAGCCTGCGCTGAACTGGAAGAAACCGCATAACCGACATAAAGTCCCGCTGTAGCAAAGCTCTGCTTCGTCTAACCTACATCATTGGGTCTCACTAGGCTCCTGATATTCTTCTCGACTAAGCTCATAGCGTTTGCCTGTGAGCATTTCTTGCGCAGGCGCGGTATAGAATGGCTGTAGCGCCGCTCAATCATAGCGATACTGATGCCCATGAGGGTAAGGCAGCGCGTTATTGTCAAATCTGGTGTTTGAAATTTATCGATCATGCGGCGATCTGGTCCGGTTTGGTGCGTTCAATTCCGCCTTTGAGCTCATCGGTGGAATCACATCCGCGATGAAACTAAAAATGGCCACCTAATTCTGCAAGCGGACCCCATTAAAATAGGGGCAGTACCGGATCACCGAATGAGGCATTCCAAGTCCAAATGGGGAGATTACCTTGGGTTATCTACATTGCGAGAATTTATGCGTACAGGACTATGTGGCCAATGACTTTGAATTGGTACACTTGAATTTTTTCAACGTCACTTAATTTGCACCAACCCTGATTTTCCTCACAAAGTGATTTTTTCACTGTCAGCGCGACGTTTGCAAAAAAGGTTTTACCCGTAGGCTATGGTTGGCAACCAAGTTGCGATCATTGGAAATGTAAATACCAGAGCAACGCCAATCAACTGGATTATCATGAACGGGACAATGCCTTTATAAATAGTCACCGTTTCAATGCCTTTAGGCGCAACCCCTTTCATGTAGAAAAGTGCGAACCCAACTGGTGGCGTGATGAAGGATGTTTGAAGACATACCGCAAACAAGACAGCAAACCAAACAAGATTAACGTCTAAATCAATTAAAACTGGTGCCAACAGTGGAAGAACAATCAAAGTAATTTCTATCCAATCTAGGACAAAGCCCAAGAGGAAGGTGATCAGAAGCACCACGATTACGACGCCATTAGGGCCAAATGGCAGCGCCATCAAACTGTCCTCTATCAATGCATCTCCGCCAAAGCCCCTCAAGACAAGTGAAAAGGCTGTGGCGCCAACGAAAAGCGCAAAGATATACGAGGTTGTTTTCATCGTATTTCTAATCACATCGCGGAGGCCTTCTAGAGATAGGCGACCACGTCCAATTGCAAGTAGTGTTGCACCTAATGCCCCAACGCCCGATGCCTCTGTGGGCGTAGCGATACCCATAAAAATGCTGCCCAAAACCGCAATGATTAAGCCGGCGGGCGGCAGGGTTGACTGCAAAACGCGGAAAACAAGTCTTGGTGTCACCGTCTCAACATCTTTAGGCGCCGGAGCTGATGATGGTCGCAGCCAAGCATAAACAAGAATGTATGTGCCATAAAGTAGACCCAGCATAAGCCCTGGTAACATTGCCCCCATAAAGAGATCACCAACTGATACGCGGATCTGATCGGCCATCAGCACCAGCATTATTGAAGGCGGAATAAGAATGCCCAATGTACCAGTCGCGCAAACCACGCCGCAGGCCAGAGATTCATCATACCGATGCTTGAGCATTAAAGGCACCCCAAGTATCGCTAAAAGCACCACAGACGCCCCGATAATACCGGTAGATGCCGCCAATAAAACGCCAATGATCACAATCGTGATTGCGAGACCGCCACGGACCCTGCCAAACAATTTAGTCAGGTCAGTCATAAGATCTTCTGCAATGCCCGATTTGTCCATCATAACACCCATGAATACAAACATAGGCAAGGCAACGAGGACCCAGTTGTTCATGACGGCGTAAATACGGGTCACAACAATCGAACTATAGCCCCAATCAACCCCAAAAAACGTATCCAGATATGTATCCGACATGACCGAAATGGCAGTAAAGGCAACCGCTAAACCGCCCATTAACCAAGCCACCGGATAGCCTGTGAAAATCAATAGAATAAAAGAGAAAAATAGCGCAATCGCCATGTATTGTGCGGGGTCAGTGATCATTTTCGAGCCCCCCTCTTTGATCGGCTGGCCCATTTTTTAAGGTTAGTATCACCCGCAAGCAGCGGGACGTACCAACAAGAAACAGCAACAAAAAGCTGAACGTTAGACAACCTTTTACCAGCCACCTTGCGCCCAAACCATTAGCCGAGGTTGAGGTTTCTCCAGTTGCCCACGAGAGCGCGACAAACGGTAAAGACTGGTATAGGACAAACAGTACAAAAGGCATGAACAAGAAAGCGAGACCTGCAAGCTCGAGCCCGAGTTTGATTTTTGTCCGCAGCTTTTCATGCACAACATCCACCCTGACGTGTCCGTCATGAACGAATGTATATGATAAACCAACCAACCAGGCTGCGGCATAGAGATACCATTGCAATTCTTCTAATTCTATCATGCCTTGAGAAAACACGTAGCGAAGAATTACATTGCCAATTATAACGCCCAAGAGCAGCAACCAAAGCCAACTGAAAACCTCGCCAACCCAATTTATAAACCGATCAATCCCGCGCGTCACTGTATTGTGTTGCAGCACGAGCAGATTTTTTTGTTGGTTCAGATCGTCGCTTGGCATCGCCAAAGCATCGTTGTCAACGCTACCGGTCATATCATATCCCCGCGTTTACCTAAATCTCATAAATACTGCCCTGCAATTGCATATTTGCAGGGCAGTACAAAAATCACCAGCGTAGATTTACACTTAGTTGAAATCGCGTGGTAGATAGCCCCACTCTTTCCAAACCTGATAATCTGCATGGAAGGCTTGCTGGGATTCCCAGATGCGTTTGAAATCGGCATCTTTCGCGGCCTCTTCTGCCATCACTTCTCCGGCAACGCGCTTTAACTCTGCAATAACGTCATCTGGAAGTTTTGCTGCAGTGACGCCTTTACCTTCAAAGCTCTTAATTTGGGCCCCTTGAAGAGCCTCGCCTGTGGTCAGCGCCCGCATGGTTGCTGCGGTACACGCCATTTCAAAAAGGGCTTGGTCCGCAGAACTCAACGCATTCCACTTATCAAGATTGATCATAAAATGGGTTGAGGTAGAGGGTTGATGCCAACCCGGGAAAAGATTGTATTTTGCGATTTTATAGAAGCCCAGAATTTCATCAATGGCCGGCATCGAATATTCTGTTGCATCAAGTGTGCCCTTTTCCAGTGCGCCAAATATTTCACCGCCCGCCATTAGGGTTGCCGACGCTCCAATCCGGTTTAAAACCATTCCACCGAGACCGGAAAACCGGATTTTAAGCCCTTCTAGGTCGCTCAACTACTCAATCGGTGTCCGGAACCAGCCTGCAGTTTCTGGTCCTATGGTCGAGCATAGAAGCGGGTGAATATTCTGGGCGTGATACAGTTCTTGTGCTAATGTATGCCCTTCTCCTTCGAACCACCAAGCTGCATATTCCCAAGGTTCCATACCAAAAGGCACGGCAGAAAACAGAACCGCGGCAGGAATACGGCCCTGATCATATGCCATGTAATTATAGGCGGCAGGTAGATCTCCACGGCTGATCGAGGGCGAAATTTCAAGCGGCGGCACAATTTTGCCTGGCTCGAAAATCTTGAGATTAATCCGCCCATCCGTCGCGGCTTTCAGCGTTTTTGACAGACGTGCGGCAGGATCGCCCAGTGCTGGCCAACCGGTATTGAAAGTTGCCTGTACTTTCCATTTGATTTTGTCTGCGGCGGTGACTTCTGTCGTCATTGTACCAAGTGATAAAACGGACACAGCCGCGGCAATTGAGGTCGCACGGCCTAGTTTACCTAGGTTTTTCTTCAGTGAGATCATGTCATCTCCTCCCATATCTCGTGTTTCGTGTTTCGTTTTCTAAGTTGGCGATG
>Ga0115564_10004113_pt1 | contig 11930 bp, 10 predicted proteins | sample COGITO_mtgs_1105_7_FD_88680 | JGI IMG/M metagenome (GOLD analysis project Ga0115564, IMG submission 88680) | Pelagic marine microbial communities from North Sea - COGITO_mtgs_110523 | ecosystem: Environmental > Aquatic > Marine > Epipelagic | place: Germany:Helgoland, sampling site Kabeltonne... | reverse complement strand
TATTTATAATTAACGGCATTAATTAATTTTTTTGAATCAATATTATTGTCATAACATATTTGTGCAATTTCATTTGCTAATGAAAATGTTACATCTCTATAAACGTTACTTGAAAGTTTTAATAATTCTGCACTTTTAGTGCTTTCTAATTCAACAATTTCTTTAGATGTTTTTTTGAAAAAATCTTTAAAAAATAGATTTGATTTTTCATCATCACATCCAAAAATTTGAGGTAAATTTTTTAATTCATTAACTGCACTCCCTTCAATTGTTCTCTCAGGAGCAAAACAATATTTAATCCCAACAATATGCAATTCATCAATTAATTTTTTAGAATAACCCAATGGGAGAGTGCTCCTAAAACAAACAAAATCATTAACTGTTATATTCTTTTTTAAAAACGACATTACTTCGTTTATTGGTTTGTAAAATAACGCATTGTTTATTACAGGAGTTCCAACAGAAATAATGTATAAATATGAATTAGCGCTTTTATAATTCATTATAAACTCATCATTATTGTAAACCTTTAATAATGATTTTTTAATCGATTTATCAAGTAATGAGGACAGTCCTTTTTCAAAAAAAGGGAGCTCTTTGTTTTTTAATTTTTCTCTTATACTTTTAGATTTTTCTATCCCAATAACTTTAAATCCAATGGAATTTAAGTGTAAAGAATAAGTCAATCCAACATATCCCATTCCAATAACAACAATTTCAAAATTTTTATTTATAATCATAATCTATTTATATGCATTCCCCCATCAACTACTATTGATGAGCCAGTAATATATGGCATCCCACCATTGAAAATTGAGCAAACCACTTTAGCTACATCAATGCTTTTTCCCCATCTTTTTATAACTGATAAATTATTTTGATTATCATTATCAAACTCAGAGAAAACTTGATCATCATCAAGATCTTTCTTAATTATTCCTGGCTGTATATCTAATACTTGAATACCGTATTGTCCCAATTTAGCTGCCCATAATTTTGAAGACATTGATAATCCCGCCTTTGATATACAATATTCTGATCTATCCAATGAAACTGTATAAGATGATATTGAAGATATATTTACTATATAATTTAAATCATTATTGAAATCTACTTTATTTTTAATTATATAGTTTGAAATTAATTGGGTAAAGAAAAATGGAGCAATTAAATTATTTAACATTAAATCTCTAAATGATGATTCTTCACATTCTAGAATATCTTTTCTCGGAAATGGGCCGATAGCTGCATTATTTATTAGACCATAAATTCTTATATTTTTTAATTCTAAAAAATCAACTATTTTTTTTCTATTATCCAAATGTGTTAAATCAGATTCTATATAAATATAGTTCTCCTTTTCTTTAAATATATTGTTGTCAAAATAAAGACTTGCTCTTTTAGTGCGCCCAATTATAATGGTGAAAAAACCATTTAAGATAAGGTTTTTTGATATTTCTAACCCAATTCCCTTGGCCCCTCCTGTAACAATTACATTTTTTTTCATTATTTTAATTTTTTAAAAACTTTTAATTTGAAAGAGTTCTAGTATTAAATATATTGATATGTCATAACTAGAGAGTGCCTTTTTAAACATTATTCAAAAAATATCGGTTCTTTTTGTTTTGAAAAAATAATACTTGAATGATTTGATCTTTCTTTTTAATGTTTTTAAGTTTAAATTATGTCTTATTTTTTTTCCCCTTTCATTTAATAAAATTGTTGACTTTGACCATGGATGCCAAAAAGGTTGACTTATTACATATTGATTTAACCCGTATAAATGAGCTGACCAACTGAGTGAGCTTTTAGATGCAATTAGAATGTTTGCTGACCTTAAGTCACTAAATGTAGTTCTTAAGCTTGTGTCATCCTTTATTATGACATTATACTTTTTACTCAAATATAATGTTGTTTGATCTTTATTTAAACAATACAAATTAAATTGAAGAATTTCCTTATGCCTTTCTAAGCAATATTGAATTGCATTTTCATAGAAATTTAGGGAAGAAAATCTATCACTATTTTTATCTACAAGGCCAATTTCAGTTTTCAAATGGGTCCTATAATGAATCGCAACTATTAACTTGTCTTCTTTATTTTTTGGTAGGTATTCTTGATATTTATTTCGATTATAATCAATGATTTCTTCAAGTTTAAATTCCGCCCAATATTTGACTAAAAATATATCACTTATGAAAACTGAAGTAGTTGATTTTTTTTGAGATGTTTTTTTTGAAACAAAAAAATTTAAATTTTCACAGTATTTTTCTTTAGATAAATTTTCGAATTGCCAATGATATAAGTTTATAAAGCCTGGGAAAAAAATAAGCTTTTGTTTTTTATTAGCATAGGCATTTAAAATAAGTTGGGCTTGAATAATAGATCCTAATCCAGCCTGATTTCGACCATCGAAAATAGTGTGGACATATTTCATAATAATTGAAATTCATTATTGAATAAAAAATCCATATTTCCCCCCTCAGTACCAAAAAAATAGTTTTCAGGAGCGTATTTCTGATTATTTTCGTTAAGATATGCAGCCCACCATCCAAAGCTTGATCCATATGATAAAATATTTATGTCTGTTTTAAGCATTATTGAAAAATCTATAATTGGATCTGAATTCATTGATATTTCAAAATTTAAGTTTTTAAAACATTTATTAATCCATCTTAAATTTTTATAATTTGAGTTCCTTGAACCTCCCGAAAAAACCAAAAAAACCGTGTTTTCTAAATCTATTTCTTTTAATACTTTTTTAAAATATTTATAGAATAAAGATCGCTTAGAAAACCAAAAAGGGGAACCATATATTTTTATTCCAGGATTTCCTCTAGTTAAGTCTGTAACTCTAAATTTAAATTGATCCCCTCTTCTAATGTGGAAAGAAGCTATTTTTTTATTGGGATATTTTTCTTTAATAATTTCTAGAAAATTATCTGCTTCTTTTAAATAGCTTTTTGAGGGTAGAAACTCTTCTTTTAAATTTTTTTTTATGCTATCAAAATATTGAAGATTTTGAAAATAACCTTCTATTGAAGTATTGTCATTAACTTTAATATAATCCGATTCGAAAACATTTGGAACTTTTTCATTAATGAAATTTTTAGGTTTTATATTATCTGAATAGGTGCATTTAATATTAAATTTTTTTAGCAAAAAAGGTTGGCCATGAAATTCAGTGTGATCATTTGATGGCAATACTATTTCAAATCCATTTTTGATTGAAATTGCTCTTAAAATAGCATATTGGAAAAATTGATTCCCTAGTCGCCCAAAATTTCCTATTCTTAAATTAGTTATCATTTAATTTTTATTATTTCTTGATTTTCGAATTTTTCTAGTAAAACCGTTGAGTGGGTAACTATAATTATTTTTATCTGTAAAGATATTTCTTCGACTGATTTAATGAATTCTTCTTCTGTTTCGGAATCTATCGCACTAGTAGGTTCGTCCATAATAATTAAGCTTGGAGCGCCATAGATACATCTAGCAAGTGTTATTCTTTGAATTTGTCCTACTGAGAAATTACTTCCACCTTCTTGAATCATAACTTTGTCATAATTATCAGTTTCTATAAAACGCTTAATACCTGCTTTTTTGATTGCAAATGAAAGATTAGCTTGATCTAAGTCTCTTCCAAAGCAAATATTTTCCAATAGAGAACCATGAAAAACAAAGGGTTTTTGAGACATAAAAGCAATTTTATTAAAGCGAAAGGAATTTTGGGAAACATCTATTCCATTAACAAATAAAGTTCCATTTGAAATTTTTCTATTCCCAGTTATTAAATCCAGTAGAGTCGACTTTCCTTTACCGCTCTCTCCATGAATAATAGTTAGTGATTTATTTGAAATTTGAAAATTAAACTCGTTGAAAACGATTTCTTTATCATATTTAAAATTAATGTTTACACCTTTTATATATTCTAAACTATCAAACACTATTTCATTTGAATTATGATGAGCTTTTAATGAAATATCTTTTGTAACTATATCAACTGAACTTTCGTAAAAATTATATAATTGAAGATTCCCTTGCATTCTTGCAATGATCGGTAATAATCTTATTGATGCTAATAAAAAAATAATAAGTGTCGAAGCTAATTCGACTAAACTTATTTCCATAAATGAATAATAACTATAAATAGTCATTAAAATTAATAAGAGAACTAACTCAATATAATATTTTGTTGATTGTGATAATGTATTAATATAGGAAACGTATGACCTTTGTAAGTCGTTGTTTTTGATAATTTTTTCTATAAAAAATTGTTTTTTATTGAAAAAAATAACTTCTCTAATACCTGTGAAATTTTCATAAATATGTCGATTTATTTCCTTGTCAACTCTATTTCTAATTATAGAAAAATCTTTATTGGTTTTTTTTGAAAGAAAAAGATATATGAAACCCAAGGGAATGATAATTAAAAATGATATGATCACAATTTTGAAGTTAATTATAAGAAGGCAAATACTTACAGTGGTCAATAATATTAAGTCTGAAAGGATCGCCGTAATTGAGCCAAAAACTAGTCCTACATATGCTGTTTCTGTTTTTAAATTTTTAAAAAGTAGAGATGAACTGTTTTTAGAGTGAAAATCAAATCCTTGATTAACGTATGCAGAAGCCATCTTTTTGACAAGACTATTAATAAAGGTTTGATTTAAATAGCTTTGAAAAAACACATTCAAAACCATGTAAATGAGCTTTAGTATATAAATAATAATAAATAAATAAATAAGAGTCGTACTGGATATTGAGTTTAAAACGTTATCTAAATTAAGCAGATTAAAACTTATTTTTGATGAAGTTTCTCCAGCCAGTATATTTAATAAGGGAACTAGTATTGAAATACTTACTATTTCAAGAACTGATGCAATAAAACTACTTAAAATAAATATTCTAGTAAAAGTTCTTAATTTTGGTGAAAGAAGATTAAATATTTTTTTCAATATTTTAATATATTACTGTTGGGTTTAAAGACACTTTTTAATTAAAATTTTAAGGTTTAAATTGACTTAATATTATGTTCTTTTTCTATTTGTTCTAAAATTTCTTTTCGGGGATCATTAATTTTAATTTTATATCCCAGTTTACTTGCTTTTTTTGCAAATTCAAGTTGTTGTGATTCTTCTAAAGATGTACTTTCTTTTTTATATGTCAAAAAATCTATTTCGAGAATTTGACTTAAAGGAACTGTCTTTTTTAGATGATCTATTTGGTATTCTAAATGCAGTTTGTTCATTTTATCTGTTGCGATTGATATCTCAGCTCTAACACCCACTTCTTCTCCACATTTAGCAAGAGCCCGATTATCTCTTGGAAAACATGGCCCTCCAAATCCAAATCCAGGTTTTAAATATTTTGTTCCTATCCTTGAATCTGTTCCAATTGCATCAAGTATTTTTTCTCCTGAACAGTTATATCCTTTAGCAATATCACCAATCATATTTGCAAAAGATATTTTTGTCGTTAAGAAACAATTTGACGCTATTTTAGTGATTTCTGCTTCGGTTCTGCTCATCTTATTTATTATGGGGTTGGACAAAGCGAAACTCTTATGAATTTTAGCAATCTTATCCTCGGCATATTGGTCTGCTCCACCAATCAAGACATTGTCACAATAGACTTGATCCCTTATGATAGTTCCTTGAGCAATAAATTCAGGGTTATAAGAAACATGATAATTTAATTCCTTCAATTCAGCATGTAAAGTATCGCAATAACCTGGAAATGTTGTGCAATTTATGACAATATCTTTCCTGCTTTCTTGAGTGCCAAATGAAATAAGTTTTTCTTTAATATTTTCAATAGTGCTATGATCATATTTGAAATCTGACGTGGAAGGAGTCTCAACGACAACAAAAATTATATTACATTTCAAGGCTTCTTCAATATCCGTTGAATACTCAAAGGGGTATTTATTTAAATATTCATTTACATATTCTTCATCGCTTTTAAGTTTATTTTTTTTTAGCAAGTCTATGTAAGCTTCATTTTTGTCAACACCAACTATATCCCATCCTACTTTAGATAAATTCAGTCCAAAGCAAAGTCCAAGTTTGCCTATTCCAATTATTCCTATTTTTTCATTTTTCATTTGTTTTGTTTTTGTTTTAATTGAACTTGCTCATTTATCCATTCAAATGTTTTTGTTAATCCTTCTATTAATGATTTTTCTGAATTCCAACCTATTTTTTTTCTGTAAAGTTTGTTATCTGAATTTCTACCCATTACTCCAACAGGGCAAGGAAAACCATATTTCTTGATAAATTCTTCTCCTTCAATATTTTTAATCTTAATCTCTTTATTAGAAATATCAATAGCCATTTGCGCTAACTGGTTAATGGTTACCATTTCTTCTGATCCAATATTAACTGGTCCAGAAAAGCTGTTCTGTCTCATAAAACGTAAAACGGCCTCAACACATTCATCAACATACATAAATGATCTTGTCTGCTTGCCATTCCCCCAAACTTCAATCTCTGAATTTGATTCTGCGGCTTTTCTACACATAGCTGCTGGAGCTTTTTCTTTACCACCTTCCCACGTACCTTGTGGACCAAAAATATTATGAAACCTTGCTACCCTGCATTCTAATTTATAGTTTCTTTGAAAAGCTAAAAACAATCTTTCGCTAAACAATTTTTCCCAGCCATACTCAGAATCTGGATTAGCAGGATATGCTGAGCTTTCTTCACAATTCGGATTATCAGGATTTACTTGATTATGCTCAGGGTACATACATGCAGATGATGAATAGAAAATTCTTTGTGCTCTCTTTTTCGAAGCTTCATATGCAACATTTAAGTTAATTAAAGCAGAATTATGCATCACGCTCGCGTCGTTTTCTCCTGTGAAAATATAACCTGCTCCACCCATGTCAGCCGCTAATTGATATACTTCTTCAAAGGATTCGTCATTCTGAAGAGCAAAAGCTTCTTCAACCATAATGGGGTTTCTTAAATCTAAACTTAAGTATTGATTGCAAATTTCATCATGATTGAAAAATTCATGATGTTTTTTAATATCAACAATTCTTACCCAAAAACCTTCATTAAATAATCTTTTGGCGAGATGACCTCCAATGAATCCTCCTCCACCTAATACTAATACTTTTTTTGAATTTTCCATGACTATATGTTTTTCTTAAAAACGGGGATTGGGTTCATTTTGTGTCTATTCTTTTTATTAAACTCTAGATAAATTTTTAAGACTTCCTTTTTTCTGTCTGATAAATCATCTTCTTTAGCATCACTATCTAAATAAGACATTGCCCATTCAAGCTCATTATATGATGCTCCAATTTGATCTTCATCTGATCGATCATCATCCCAAAGTCCATCTGATGGTTTTGCTTCAATAATTTCAGGAATAACAGAAACTTTTTTAGCCAGCTCCCTGACCTCTGATTTTAGTAAATCAGCAATAGGGGATATATCTACTCCTCCATCTCCATATTTAGTGTAAAAACCTACTCCGAAATCTTCTACTTTATTTCCAGTTCCTACAACTAATCCTTTGTGAATTGTGGCTATATGGTATAGCATGGTCATCCTTAGTCGCGATCTAGAATTTGCATTGGCTAATTCGTTTGATTTAAGATTAGAAGAGAAAACATCAAAAGTTTTAGTCAAATCAACTTCTAAGCTTTCTACATTGCCATATTTATTTTTTAAATCGTTTATGTGTTTGTTTGCTCTTTCTAGATGACTCCTGTTTTGGTATATAGGTAAGCTGACTAATATGGTTTTAATTCCTGTTCTTGCACAAAGCGTGGATGTTAGAGCGCTATCAATTCCACCCGAAATACCAATGACAAAAGATTTAGCATTACTATTATTAATATACTCCCTCAGCCATCTAATGATATTATCTTCTATATTATTCATTTTAATTTTAATTTAATTAATGTATGCCAACCCAATTTTTTTTCAAGATGATTAAACATCTTATCAGGCATATTTTTAAACCAATCTTCTTTTTCATAAATACCTTGTTTATACTGCTCAATTTTATAAGGGAAAATATGTGCCTTTTCAAGTGAAGTGATAGTGAAATCTGAAAACAATTCTTGAATTTCCAATTTAGAATAAGTGTTTGCAATTGGACAACCTCTCTGTGCTTCTGGTTGATCAAGATCTATTTCAATCATATAATTTTTCCATGAATCTTTTGAATATAACATAATTCTTGCCTCAGATTTCTCATGCATATAATATTTTAGAGAATCTACAATCTTGCCGGGATTTGGAGAATGATGAATCACACCAAATGAATAAATTAAATCAAATTTTTGTGCAGGCAAAAATTCTTTTAAATTTTCAGCATTACCTATGTAAAAATCTCCTTTTTTATTATAAACCTCAAATCGCTTTTTTGTTAAATTTATTGATTTTTCTGAAAGTTCAATTCCTGTATAATTAGCTCCATTTCATACGAAATTTATAGCAGCGGTTCCAATACCGCATCCTATTTCCAACACTTTTTTGTTCTTCCAGTTTTTGAATTCTGTGAAATCAATAATATGTGGTTCAACATATAATTTTTTTTGTTCTACTTCATCAAAAAAATCTTTTGACCCTATTTCTTTTTTGGAATGCTTTATATTACAAGGCTGTTTATCCCAAAAGCTTTTAACCAAATTAACATTATCCATGGTATTTATTTTTATTTGTCTTATTTCGTTCACTTTGTTTTAGTTAATCTTCCAACCATTTTGAAATTTCATTATTTATTTTTCAATCAATTTAAAATTATATGTTCCATTTTATCAACTGCAGATTTAGGGTCAAATTTACTTACTTCAATTTTATTGGACAACTTATCAAAACCTTCAAATACTTGAGCTAAACTTTGTTTAATCAATTCAACAGATGAAGCATCGCTTTTAATATGCCCATGTTTTATTAAGATGTTATCAATCTCATCATTCTTATATGTTAAACCAAATATTAGATTTTCAGTGTTTAAATAATCATAAAGTTTAAAAGGTATTGTTTTTGAACTCCTGAGGTCTGTGTGCTGAACTAGTAATAATACATCAGCTTTTTGGGCATTTTTAATTGCCAATTCTCTAGGAATCAATCCGTGAATTTTAATATTATCATTTTTTAATCCTTTCGTACGCTCTAAAATATCGTCCGCCAACCAACCATATAGATTTACTTCATATGCTTGAGAAGGGGAGAGCTCTTCTAACGCCTCAAAAAAATTATCAAGGTTACGGGTCTGATAAAGAGATCCTATATAGGAAAAATTTATTTTCTTATTGATTTCATTTCCTCTTTTAATTTCCCTAGCAGGATTTAACTTTTTAGCCCCTGGATAGATATAATCAATTTTATGACTTGCGTTTGGATATTTCTCTTTTGCTGCAATAGACGCGTTTTTAGTGGCAAAAATTATATGATCTGCTTTTTTGATAATAAACTTTTCTACTATGCCAAGTGCTTTTATAGTATGTTTATTTCTTCCGATACCTTCACCTGTTAGGGGATCTTGAAGCTCAACCATAAGTTTACACCTGAAAATCTTGGACAAAATTATCCCTGCCAAATGGGCACTTGCTGGACCTCCAGTGGAATAAATAAGTTCGCATTTCTGAAATGGTATAATTCGTAAGCCAATAAATAAACTTGAAAACATCCAAAACCATCTTCCTTCTCCTTTAAATAAGCTAAAATTCAGCTTATCTAAAGATTTCGATACACTTCGCATAAATCTTAAATACTTTATTGTAAAAGGGCGCGATTCAATATCAATATTCATACTCTCAATTTCATTAATTTCTCCTTTTGCCTCAAAAGGAAGTATTGAGGGAACCCTATAATGCTTAATTTGATTCCCGTACTTAAAACAATGAGTAGCACTAATGACCGAAATGCTATATTCCCGCTTTATTAATTCGTAAATACGATCATCTACCCACTCTGCTTGACAGCATCCAGGTATATTAGCCATATGGGAAATAACTAACATGTTTTTCATAAAGCTTGCTCTATTTCTTTCAAAATCCTACTACTTGCATTACCATCACCATACGGGTTTTGAATATTTTTGAATGAACTATAATACTCTTTATCTTCAATAAGCTTACTTACTGCTCGCTCAATTTTATCAACACTATCTCCAACCAATAATACAGTTCCTGAAGTTACAGCCTCGGGCCGTTCAGTTGTGTCTCTAGTTACAATTACAGGTTTACCTAGAGATGGAGCCTCTTCTTGTATTCCTCCGCTATCTGTAATAATCAAATAAGAATTATTCATCAAAGTCACAAATTCTGGATAATCAAGAGGGGCAATTAGCTTAACATTAGGAAGATTAGTGAAATATTTTTCTGCAATTTTCTTTACATTCGGATTAGGATGAACAGGATATACGAAACTGAAGTCATCATATTTGTTTGCTAGCTTTTTAATAGCAGAAAATATATTTTCAAATCCTTTTCCAAAGTTTTCTCTTCTATGACCAGTTATTAAAATTAATTTTTCTTGTTTTCCATCATCCTTAATTAATTTAATGGTCTCAAACAAAGCATCAATAACTGTATTACCTGTAACAAAAACCTTTTTAGGATCTACTCCTTCTTTTAATAAATTCTTTTTTGCTAATTCAGTTGGAGAAAAATGAAAATCAGCTAATTTACTAACCATCACTCTATTAATTTCTTCAGGAAAAGGAGAAAACTTATTATTGGTCCTGAGCCCAGCCTCAATATGAGCAATGGGTATTTTTTTATAAAATGCACTTAAAGCAGCGACAAAACACGTTGAAGTGTCTCCATGGACAAAAATCAAATCCGGTTTCTCCTGATTTAATAATTCTGAAATTGCAGTTAGCAGCCGTGCAGTAAGTTGTTCTAAACTTTGATTAGGGCTCATTATCGCAAGGTCAAAGTCTGGCTTAATATCAAAAAAATTTAACGTTTGGTCCAGGAGTTCTTTATGTTGACCTGAATTGCAAACTTTTGTTATAAATGATGAGGAATCACGGAAAGTTTTAATTACTGGAGCCATTTTGATTCCTTCAGGGCGTGTTCCAACAAAAAACAAAATTCTTTTTTTCATAATTTATTTAAATAATTAGCGTAATCGCTATTACCATATTTTTTTTGTAAAACTTCTATTTGAAATTTATTAATAAACCCCCTCAAAAAAGCTATTTCTTCTATACAGGCTACCTTTCTGCTTGTTCTTCTCTCAATAACCTTAACAAATTCATTAGCATCTGCTAAACTATCTGGAGTTCCAGTATCCAACCAAGTAACACCCCTAGGAAATTTAACAACTTGTAATTCTTTTGAGTCAAGATAATGATTGTTAATGCTAGAGATTTCTAACTCACCCCTTTCAGATGGCTTTACTTTTTTAGCAATTTCTATAACATCGTTTGGATAAAAATAAAGCCCCGGCACAGCAAAATTAGATTTAGGGTTTTGGGGTTTTTCTTCAATACTTATTACTTGGCCACTGCTATTAAATTCAACAACTCCATACCTTTGAGGATCTTGAACCTCTAAAGCAAAAATAGTTGGCTTATTTTCAGAAATTTTATTTCTTAATAATGTTCCTAAACCACTACCATACAAAATATTATCTCCAAGAATTAAGGCTACTGAATCCTGACTTATAAATTTTTCGCCAATAATAAAAGCCTCAGCTAATCCATTTGGTTTTTCTTGAACTTCATAACTAAAACTACAACCTAAATCTGATCCATCTCCCAACAATTTAACAAAGGAATTCTTATCATATGGAGTAGTAATAAAAAGTATTTCTCTGATTCCCGCTAGCATTAATACTGAAAGTGGGTAATAGATCATTGGCTTATCATAAACAGGCAATAACTGTTTACTAACAGCAATTGTTGCTGGGAAAAGTCTAGAGCCGGTACCTCCTGCAAGAATAATTCCTTTCATC